>OJFP01000538.1_pt1 | contig 26492 bp, 17 predicted proteins | sample 1594141 | NCBI WGS metagenome assembly OJFP01 (sample SAMN05416843, study PRJEB24817) | seawater metagenome | isolation source: Sea water | place: Canada:Atlantic | collected 2013-07 | reverse complement strand
GATATGATGCCTTAAGGATAATTAAATAAAAGATGTAGTGGCCGTACGGTTACCAAGGTAGTCTTTTAAAAATTGGGTAATTATTGGAGACAAGGGGAAGGGGGGGTGAGTTAAAAGCTGATATATAGCCATAAGGGCTATATATCAGCTAAAACAGTAATTTGGTGTGAAGCTCAATTGACTGTATTATTCTTAGGATGTTTTTAATCGTTATATCGTTGAATTAACTACTTAATAAGTAAAAAACACCTTGGTAGTAATGATTAGCTCCACTGAAAGCAACTATTTATATTAGATTATTTTTATTTGCTATGGAAATTAAGACAACCCTATTCTTAGCGTTCAGCTTTCCATAAAGATTTTTCATATGAAATTTGACAGTATTATATGAAATAAACAACAAATCTGAAATTTCTGCGTTAGTTGAGCCATTTGCCACTAGTTTTAAAATATCTAATTCTCTTTTTGTTAAAGCTTCAATTAAATTTTTCTGTATTTCAGTGCTAGGTTTATCATCTTTTGAATTTTGGCCTATATCTAGAGTGTCATAAATAAAGTCTAGGGAATTCCTATTATTTGTATTTTTATCAATGTTGGAGATAATATTAAGGCAGTACCCCCCTTCTTCGATAAAGTTACTAATTAGACCAGTAGATTGAGAAAGTGAAATTGCACTCATCATCATTTCATCTGCATTTTTTTTATCATTAGCTTTATTATAGGCTAATGATAATAATGTCCTGACTTTTAACTCTCTACGTATCCACTTAGTTAGTAAAGAATTTTCTAAGCTAGCTTGCAATAACTCTATAGCTTCGTCTATTTTTCCTGTTGCGATATAATAACGTGCTGTGTGTATTAGTGTATCGTGTGTTCCGTCAGCCAGATGAAATTTAGGTTGTTCTTTTATTTTCTCTTGAAATACTATGCTGCAGCTTTTGTGAGATATATAGTTAATATCATTAGCAACGTTAACTCTAAATTTCTCAATTTCTAAAATTTCAGATAATCGTTCATGAGAAGCATGTTGAGCATTCATCTGAACCTCATCAAGTACAGTTAGACTATTAATCGTGGAATTCTCTATAAATGTTCTTGAACGAAACAAAGCCAATGATGCCAATATAATCCAGTCGAGAGGCAAACTTTTCACAATTAAGGCAATGGTGTCACTTAAGTGACTTTCTGCTTCAAGAAAATTTCCTGTTTCATATAAAGCTAATCCATAGATAGCCGATAGTGAAGATGTAGCAAGTGAGCCTTGGATCTTCAACTCAGGACTATTTAATCTGGCTTTAAGTTTATCGATAGCTAGAAAGGCTTTTCCTTCTTGGATTAATGTAAGAGCATATAAGCTTGAAGAGTAAGCTGAACTGAAAGCAGCATTGCCTTTCATACTCATAACCTCACCTTTAAAAGCGAGCTCTTTAGATTCACTAAAATTGAGGTGTTGTAAATTGCTAATAGCTCGTAAATTACATAAAACACCTGTTTCAAAAAAAATATATGTTTCGTTATTATTAACTTCAAAATCTAACTGACTTAATGCAAGAGACAGTTTGCTAATTTGATTATTAAACAGAAGATCAATACAGTTCAATATAGCGATAGATTGCCTCAATTGTTTTGTAGTAGGTTTTTTAGGTGTCATACTTGAAAAAACCTGCAAACATTTGCTAGCTTCTTCTGTTTGAGACAAAAAATACTTAGCCCAAATTCTACCCCAACAAAGAAAAGGTCTATTAAAGAATGAGGTCTCTGGAATTTTTTCGCACAACGAATCAATAGTGTTTAACCTAGCACTACCAACTAATTCAGGTATCCAGTCGCTTAAGATATCCGCAGCAATATGGTAATCACCGGCGCTTAAAGAATGTTCAATTGCATCTTCAAAATAATCATTTTCTCTATACCAAAGGGATGCTCTGCGGTGTAGGCTATTTATCTCAGTTGGAAACTTTTCTTCTAAAACTTGCGATAAATAATATAAAAAAAGAGAATGAAATTTAAACCATTTTCTTTCAAAATCAGTAGGCTGAATGAACATTCCTTGCGAAACGAGTTCTTCAAGTATTAGGCCTGATTTGCTTTCACCTGTTATAAATTCACACAAAGGTGCTGAAAGTTTGTTTAATATACTTATTTTGAACAGAAATTCTTTTCTGGTATCTGACTGATTTAACATGACGTTGTCAGCTAAATATTGAGCTAGCGGTGCTATACTTCCCTTAACCCATGCAAGTAATGTTGTTTTATTTACCTGTCCCCCCTTTAAGGCTAAATGTAATAGTTGTAAAACAGCTGGCCAACCGCCAGTTTGTTCTAAAAATTTTTCAGCATCAGATTCATCAATATTTAATCCAACTATTTTAATAAACTCTTTAAACTCATCTAAATTAAAACATAATTCTTCTGGTCTTACCCATCGAATTTGCCCGCTTATAAATAACTTACCTTTAACCAGTTCAGGAATTGCTCGGGTACCTATATAAAAGAAAATATTGGGGGGACTTCGTTCAATAATGGTTTCTAAAAATTCAACGTTTACACTTTCATTGATACAATGAAATTCATCAATAAATATCGCAGCATTACCTTTAATTATATTCAAAATTTGGAGAATACTTTCAATAGCACTACTTCCATTTTCATTCGGATTGAATGAATCAATTACATCGTTTGTCAGTTTTGATTCTACAACCTTATGAAAGAGCATTCTTAAGAGTCTATTAAAATGACTAATATCATTGTCACCATTTTCAAAACTTAACCAACCTGTTGAAAAGTTTTGTTCTTCACATTGTTGCTTAATTTGACGCATCAGCGTGCTTTTTCCATGACCTGCAGGGCCTTGAATAATGACAGCTGAATAGGTTTTTTGATGCATAAATTCAGACAGTAGTTGTCGTCGTTTAATGGATGATGAAAATAATTGGGGAGGGTAGAATTTATAATCTACAAAAGTAGAAGAATAGAGGTTGGTATTTGAATCTTTATCATTCATAGGCTAGCTGATTATACACGTAGTTGAAAAATAGAACGCCATATTATAGTAACTTAATAAAGCGTTCTAAATAAAGCATTATTGTAATCCCCCCATTTTAAACAGCAGTCATTTGTAGAAACTCATTAAGCTGCCTGTAACACAGCAGTTGGCGGTATACCGCCAACTGCTGTGTTGGGTCGTTCATTATTGTATAACCATAACCACTGCGTTGCCAATTCTTGCGCATGCTCCACACTTTCAAACATATGCATATTCAGCCATTCATGCCGAGCAGTTCTGTTAAATCGCTCCACATAGGCGTTCTGTGTAGGTTTACCAGGTTGAATATAGAGCAGCGTTATTTGTTGTGTATTTGCCCAGCTCACAAGCTCATTTGAGATGTATTCTGGGCCATTGTCGCATCGAATGGCAGATGGCTTTCCACGCCATTCAATTATTTGTTCTAACGAGCGTATCACACGAGTACTAGGCATTGATAAATCAACGTCTATCGCCAATCCTTCGCGATTGTAGTCATCAATCACATTAAATGTGCGCAAGCTGCGGCCATCAGCCAAACTATCGGACATAAAGTCCATCGACCATACTTGGTTCTTTGCAATCGGCACACTCAGCGCGTCTGGCTTATCGCGCTTAAGTCTTTTTCGTGGCTTGATACGCAAGTTAAGCTCCAGTTCACGGTAAATACGATAAACACGCTTATGGTTCCAACCAAACCCTTTCACATTACGTAAATATAAAAAGCATAAACCAAATCCCCATTGTTTATTGGCTTCGGTTAATCGCAATAACCAATCTGCTACCATTTGATTTTCACTTGATAACTTGGGTATGTAACGGTAACCGCTCTGACTTATTTCAACGCATGCACATGCTAAACGTATGCTAAATTGTCGCTCTACCACTAGCTTCTTCGCCACCTCGCGTCGCGACGATGGCGTTATAGCTTTCCCTCAATGATCTCCTGACGAATATCAGCCTTGATACGCTCTTCCGCGTACATTTTCTTTAGGCGTTTATTCTCATCCTCAAGCTCTTTTAGCCGCTTCATCATTGACGCGTCCATACCGCCGAACTTTGCACGCCATTTATAAAATTGAGCGCTGCTCATGCCATGCTCTCGGCATAGGTCTGGCACTGAAACGCCCGCTTCGTTTTGTTTGATCATCGCCATTATCTGGCTGTCACTGAATTTTGATTTACGCATTAGAAAACTCCTTCGTTTTATTTTATTGGAATTTTCTACTTATGACTACTTTGGTTTGGCGGGGGGATTACATTATAAATTAACTTATTACTTTAATTAGATAATTTATAATCATCGTTATTAAAAGCATATTGCACATAAAAATCGAGAGTCTTTGGATCAACCATAGCATCTTTATTTGCAGCTTTCTCTACAGATAGTCCTGATAGTATTTTTCGAATAGGAACTTCCATTTTCTTATTAGTCAATGTGTATGGAATTGCATCCACGGCTATTATTTTATCTGGGGTATGCCTTGGTGAATATTTACTCCTAAGCATTGTACAGATTTTTTTCTGTAACTCACTGTTAAGTTGAATGTCTTGTTTAAGTTTAACAAACAAAGGCATAAAAAATTTACCATCAGGTAAGTCAAGGTTAACGATTAGCGAGTCTTCAATTTCGTCCAAGGCTTCGACCACCCTATAAATCTCAGCGGTGCCAATTCGGACTCCATAGCGATTCAAGGTAGAATCACTTCGACCATAGATAAAACAGCCGCCTCGTTTGTTAACGAGAAAATAATCACCTTGCCGCCAAACACCAGGGAAATCTTCAAAATAAGACTCTAAATAACGTGTGTTATTTTTATCATTCCAGAAATAAATTGGCATTGAAGGCATTGGCTTCGTCACAACAAGTTCACCAACTTCATTAATAATTGGTTCAGCATCATCATTAAATGCATGGGCATCCACACCTAAACATCGCGTTTGAATTTCTCCCGCGTACACCGGCAAGGTGGGCGAAGCGCCTACAAAAGCAGAACAAATATCGGTACCGCCACTTTGCGAGGTTACCCATAAGTTTTGCTTAATATTGTCGTAACACCAGCCCATCACATCAGGGGTCGCTGGCGAACCTCCTAATAGAACCCCCTCGAAAGCATCCATATTAAGGCTCGCTTTCGGTGAGAACCCTTGCTTCTCCATCAGTGCAATAAATGTTGGGCTGGTACCAAAAAAAGTTGTGCCACTATCTTCGGCTAACTTCCAAAGCGTTTCAGGCTGCTTGCCGTCTCCCAAAGGATTTCCTTCATACAATACTGAAGAAGCACCTGTAATCAACGCCCCAGCCACCAAGTTCCACATCATCCAGCCGGTCGACGTGTAAAAAAACATCGTGGACTCGGGGCCAAGGTTCATGTGAAACGACAAGAGCTTCATGAACTCCAGAACAACACCGCCTTGACTGTGCACAATAGGCTTGGGAAGCCCCGTAGTTCCAGAAGAGTATAGTACCCATAACGGGTGAGAGAAGGGCACTCGCTCAAAGCTAAAATCCTCAAGAGAAATGGCCGATTCATCCATAACGTCTGCCCAATACAGAGCATCGTCAACAACGGGGGTTTTTCGATCTCGGTTTAAATAGGAAACTTCAATGATTGAATCAAGACTTGGCAATGAGTGAACGATTTCAGTAACCTCCGACTGACGGTCAAAATTCTTACCGCCAAAACGATAACCGTCCGCATAAAATAAGACTTTTGGCTCTATTTGACTAAAGCGATCGATAACACTCTTATAACCAAAATCAGGGGAACAGCTCGAAAATATTGCGCCAACACTGGCCGAAGCCAACAACACGATAACCGTTTCGGGTATATTCGGTAAGTAAGAAACTACCCTGTCGCCTGACTTCACACCCATCTTCCGCAAATGCTGAGCGAGAACTCTGACACTAAGGTCAAGCTCATCCCAATCTAATTTACGCGCAGGGTCCAACTCTGAATAAGCATACAATGCAACGGCGTCATCGCGTCGGTTACGCAAAATATGCTCAGAAAAATTCACACTGCTTCCTGGAAACCAATCTGCCCCAGGCATCGTTTTATTTGCGAGGACAGAAGTATAGGGTTGATCTGTCTCTATATTAAAATAGTCCCAGATGCTGGCCCAAAACGTTTCTAGATTTTCAACAGACCACAGCCATAGCTCATCGTAGCTATTGGTTTCTACACCTTGTTCAGATGCCAACCAACGCATAAATTGACTGATATTAGCGTTTTCTACAAAGCTGTCGCTGGGAGACCAAAGTAAACTTCCTTCTTCTATCGTCATAAGCTTTATCTACTCCCTGCCTTTTCTAAGTTCAGCCAGACACGCTAAAACACTTTCAGGGATTGCATCCGACGGAACCACCACATAAATTAACTGCCCCGCAGAGATAGCAGGCGCTCCTTGGCGATCGCTAAAATAAGATGGGGTTAATGTTTGCCCCTGCGCGCCCTCTTGTGAACCCAAGCATATATTCACACCCTGTTCGGATGACGCCGTAAAATCGTTTGAGCAACCGTTTAGGACAACCTGCCAATTATAATGTTGAGCAACGTTAATTACAGGTTGGTAACGCAAGGTATCGGCTTCACTGGCTGGGCCTTCACCCTCGCTATCGTGCAACAAGATTCCACTTAGCGCACAGTCAGAGAAAAAACGAATGAAGTCTGCAACATACATTGACGCCGACTCGGCATCATCCCAGCTGACCTCGGTGCTGTCTTTCTTCTGAGCTTTACAGTGAGCATCGCCCATCCAAGACTTGGGCGAGCTCATTTCAAGCAGCACTGGCATACCTGAATTTGACTCGCAAACTGCCGTCACTATTTCATGTAACTGCTGTCTTGCCGATTGGTTGGCTAACAGCGTACGTAAAGCAAAACCTAGTCGATGTTTACTAGCCATCTCCTGCAATAAACCAGGGTTTTGCTGCAACCAGAAATCGTAGAACGCGCCCACTTTAATTGTCAGCACATCGGAGCCCAACAAGCCCTGTAGCTGCTTATGGAAAGAAACAAATGCCCCCACGTCACCCCAAGGCGCAGTCTTGCCTTTATTTAGGAGCTTTTCACCGTAGTTCCATCCATCGATCCATAGTGGTATGGACGCATCAGGCAAACTCGCCAGATGCTCCGTCAATAAAATATTCGACATGATTCAATCCCCTGTTATTTATTGCCTAGCTTTGATTTAAGCTCAGCAAGCTCTTTTTTCAAATTGGAAATATGTACATCTTTAGGGTTAGGCAGCATTATGCCTTCCGTGCCCGCCTCGATGACACGACGTTCTAAGCCTGGCATTTGTACAACAAGCTTAGTCAAATCGTCACCCCAACTGCCCATGTAAGGGATATCAGGATCTGGCATGTCTTTAACCCAACTTGCAATAAACTCATCGTAAGGGACGCCACGTGCAATTCGTGCCTGTCTCTCATCTGCACGAGCTTTTGCCGTACCCTCTTTGTCTAAAACGAGATTCTCCGAATTGAATTCGATCTTATACATTCGACGAGCGGCCTTTTCACTTAGCAGACCCTCCTCCAAATCTTTGATAACCATCTCAGGCGCACGATCAAGCACGTCACCATAACCACCGCCGGCTCCTTGACAAATCATATAGAGTTCGCCTTCTTGGCACTCCTCAAAATTCATCGCGCCTTGAGTAGAATAGTCACCACCTGGTAGCTTCTGATCATTCATCAAATTAACAAAATCAAATTCAAATAGGTCAGGATCTTCTTTAAGAATTTCAAGGACATTGACATTTTTTATCTTAGCCAGTGGGTAAGCAGGGCAGCTGTAGCCGCCAAATAACCCTGGCGAGGTATTGAATTTGGCCCCGCACTGACCGCTCATAAAACCGAACATTGAGCTGCCACGCATGGTAGCTATTTGCTCATAGCCTTGGCCCGATCGATACTTACCGAAACCAACTCTGTCTTTTGTGAGTTTTTGAGACACTAATCGAATAAGAGGTAATTCCTCTTCAACAAGCTCCATTTCACCGGTATCCGCCATGTAACCAAAAATGGGGGCAAGCGAATGTTCCCCGTCTTTGTCTTCACGACCACCAGTGCCGTTACCGTTTATATCGGCACAGAAATTACCCGTAATTTCATCGTGCTGAGTGATACCGCCGTAGATCATGGTCGCAGGCTGGTTATACGACGCTGCAGATACCGCCGTGAAACGTTTTGGCATACAAAATTGTGCTTTCCCAAGGGTTACTGCCGGTAGGGAAAAGGCTCTAAATATAGACAGCAAGCTCATCGCATTCGGTGTTTCAGTTGATGAATTTACCAGGCTACAATCATCAAACTTAACCTCAACTGGTGCAAAAGAGGCCTGGTTTTTGGGTAAATCTGGCCAAACCCAAAGTGTTAAGCCAGTTGCCAAACAGGTTTTAAAGGATGCACCAACCGAGTTAATTGAGCGGTTCAAGTATTCCGGCGCTGCACCTTTCAAATTCCAGATCATGCGCTCGCCTTTGATCTCAACTTCCATCGGAATCTTAGAAATTAAGTTCTCACGCAGCGTGCCATCAAGGAAGGTATTAATACGATATTTGCCATCAGGCACCTCAGAAATGCGTTTGCTCACCATATCTACGGTATCTTCCAGAGACTTCCTCATGGTACCCATCAAGTAGTCAACGCCGAACTCTTCGATAACGGCAAGCACGCGTTCTCTAAGACGAATAGCAACATGCAGTTTTACTTTCATATCGGCTAACTGTAATTTTGGGTCACGTACTGAGTTTTGTAAGAAGGTTAAAATGTCGCGTCGTAATTCGTCGTTCTCGGCTACCCGAAAAGGGCTCATTTTAAGGCCTTCGTCATACTTTGACTCAGCAATAGACGGCATACCACCGGGCTCTATCGCTCCGTTCTCACCTTCGTGAATGGTAGATGATACCCAGCATACTAATTTCCCTTCGTGAAAAACTGGCATCATCATACTTTGGTCAGTATTATGAATATTGCCATAGCGCGAATCGTTGTGAATAAACGCGTCGCCATCACGCACACCTACCGTAGGATCATCAATCCAGTATTTGTTGATAAACCTAATTGGATAGCCCACAACAGATGCAAATGCCACCAAACCATGTTGGCCGGTTGATGCCATATCACCACTAGCTGTAAAAATAGAGGTTACAATGTCACCCCATTTTGCTCCTGGTGCCACACCCATTTGCTCAATCATCGTGTGAGATTCATCAAGAGCCGATAAAATACGGCCCCGACAAAGGTTTGCTTTTTGTGTATCAAACTCGCTTGTCAATATTCGCTCTTCATCTTCAGAACGCGGTTGTAAACCGTGGTGACCCATAATCTCTGGATCTGGGCCATAGAACAATTTGTTATCTTTCATGAATTTATCAACCACACTTTGATCCTGCTCGGAAAGGGATTGATTTTGCTTAATAGTCGTAGCCATTGTCTACTCCTGACTTATTGTTAGTTGTTAGTTGTTAGTTGTTACTATTTATTTTGCTTCTGCGTCTTTGAAAAACCAAACAGCACCGCGGTTAGACGTATGATAATTCCAGTTTGGCTCAACCAAATAAGAAGTATTGACCGTTGTTACAACTGCAGGGCCTTCAATATACACACCAGGCTCTAAAGCTCTGTCATCATAAACAGGGGTATCGAAGGTCTCGTCAAATCCGACGAAATGACACGGCCTTCTAGACACAGGTTCAATGGTTATTTTCTCTTTAAGCGGTTTTATTTGAGTGAAATCGACTTTGTCCAACTCAACAAAAGAACTCACACGAATCGTGTTAATACGAACCCCGGATTCTGTTGCCTGACTGCCCTCACCAAAACGCTCGCCGTAGCGATGATCAAAGCGTCCTAACAGCTCCAAAACATCGTGAATACTTTCAAAACGTGTGGCCTCGGTTTCCACTGCGGTTTCTACCCGCTGATTACCGTAGCGCATATCAAATTCAAGACGGAATTTAATTGAATCAGGTGACATACCCTGGCGTAACAGATCACTACGGCCTCGTTGTTCAAGCGTTTCGATCGCGTCATTAAGTTTGTCGAAATCAGTCAAAAACGACTGATGCCCCGTATGGAACAATACGGTGTAGGTCGACATCTCATGAATATGCATTTGATTCACGTTACCTGCGCCAAGCGCCGAGAACACAGAACTGAAAGGCGGAGCTAACACACGATTAACACCTAGGGCATTGGCGATACCACAACAATGCAAAGGACCGTTACCGCCGTAAGCAAGCGTGGTAAATTCTGATGGATCATAACCTCGTGAGCGCAACTCTGTCGCAATGCCATTTGCCATATTTGCATCCGCGGTTTGCTTGATATTTTTGCAAACATCCAACACATCAAGATCAAGATCGTCACAAAGCTCTTCTTCCATGGCAAAACGTGAACGTGCCGGATTAAGCTTAATGCGACCATTTGCATAGTTCTCAGGGTCTAGGTAACCCAACAATACATCTGCGTCGGTTACCGTTGGCTTCATGCCGCCACGATCATAACAAGCAGGACCCGGATCAGAACCCGCACTTTTAGGACCTATTTTTACCACATCGTGGAGCGCATCATAGGAAGCTATCGAACCACCCCCAGCACCTAAAGTAACCAAATGTACCATCGGAACACTGACCAACCAGCGGTCGATTACCGGATTGAAATCGTAGTGTTTCTCACCCCCTTCAACCACAATACCAATATCGAAACTGGTCCCACCCATATCGGTTGAAACAACGTTACCCAAATCACCACTTATTGATAAATGCTCTGATGCCGCAACACCAGATACGGGGCCGGAGTGAACTGTTTGTAGTGCATCGGTTGAATTCAATTGCGCCATGCCACCAGAGTTATGGCTGATCAACATAGGTTTATCGTAGCCATTGGCGCGCAAATATAACTCAAGCGTGCCCAAACCATGGTACATTACCTGATGTAAAAAGCCGTCAATTATAGTCGAAGTAGAACGCACATATTCGCCCTTACGACCTGCAACCTGATGCGAAAGTAAAAGCGGAATTGCACCCAATTGATAGGTTGGATATTCCTCTAAGAAAATTTCTCTGGTGCGAAGCTCATGTTCTGGGTTAACCACGCCATTAGCATAAGACACAACTATCGTTTCCGCGCCCTGATCAACTAATTCACGCATCTTTTGACGTAGATCATCTTCGTCCAAAGACATCAACACATCACCGTTATAGGCAACACGCTCCCTAACACCACGAATCATAGCAATCGGTACGATAGGATCTGGCCGCACCGCATTACATAAATCACGCTGTTCTTCAAAGGGTAATCCCTCGCCGTAACCACGTCCACGTGAAAGCGGTACGGTACTGTTGTAACCCTCAGTGGTTAACAGTCCAATTCTCGGCCCTTTGCGTTCAATTAATGCATTGGTTCCCAACGTGGTGGAATATCGAACAGAATCTACCCCGCTAAGAAGAGTTCGCTTATCGATACCTAGATCACCAAGAGCCACATCCAAGGCATCATTAAAACCTTGCGCCAGATTGTGATGCGTCGTTAAGGCTTTAGCACCAATATATTTATCATCCCAGGCGACAAAGCAGTCAGTGAATGTACCGCCAATATCTACAGATATACGTTTCATTTTTTACACTCCTTTTGCCAATTAGTGGTTGTGAACATGTCGTTCAATTTCAACATCTGGAAATTCAGATCTGTCAGGAATATCGCCCCATTCTCTAACCTTGTTCTTCAAAGATTCAATATCAGGTTCGAGGTCGTAAACTGGCATGTGTCCAGGTACTGTGTATTCAACTTCAACCAAGGTTCCACAGTGTGGACAACAAAACTCAAGAATGGCGGTGTACTTTGGATCTGGACAAAAAGTGTATTCGTACTTTTCAGGATCTAGTAACGGGTCATGAATTTCATGCGGTGGACGATCATGAACTAACAAGCCACGCTTATAGTTCTCATGAGCCGATATCAGTTCGTTGTCGCAATTTCGACACTCCCACATTTCTGTATCGAGGTTAATACGAAGGTATTCAGTCATATTTGCATGCATAGCAAACTCCTTATTTATTTTTATTTAAGATGAGATCTCGATTGCCTGAAACACTGAGTTTCCAACCTTCGTCTACCAAGCCGGTAAAAAACGACTCTTCGATAATGACAGGGCCATCAATCGTCGCACCCGGCACCTGTTCTTCTAGTCGAATTACCGGCACATCGGCAACTACGTTTTCTGAAGTTCTCACTTTACGTACGCTATTAACTTTTGCCTCACAGGGCACTTCACTTCCGACAGGCTCAAACTCAAGCCTGCTAATAGTCTTAGATGCCTCATAGGTAATGGTGACTCGACCTTCCGATGCCAGTTCGCTAGGAACTGCACCACTATCATCGATATTGAATAGCTGTTCGGTACCGTCTGACAAAACATTCAAGAGTGAAACGGAGATGTCGCACTCAGAGATATCCACCCCTTCTGCGTACAAATCTTTTGCTGCACGCGTTTGACAATCCGATAGCACTTGCTTTAATGCATCATCAGAAACCAACGGTAGAGACACACGGTACACCTGAGATATGGGTGAAAAACCAATACCTACGGCACAGAACACGGCACCTAACGCGGGAATAATAATTTGCTTAGCGCCGTAAACATCAGCAATGCGAGTAGCCGCTAAAGCCCCTGCACCACCAAAGCCAGCCAGCGTCGTATCGCTATCTACTGGGCTATAGTCTTCCAAACCGTTGACGACTTTTTGCACCCAAGCTTGGAACATTTGCTCCAACGCTTCATGCAAACTTAGGCCCAACGGGGTCGCTATATTGGTCATAATAGCGGTTTCGGAACGCGCCTCATCTAAGCTCAACTCTCCACCAAAATAGGTAGATGAATCAAGCACGCCCATCAGCAAGAACACATCGGTAATGGTAGCTTGTGTTCCACCCAGACCAAAACAAGCCGGCCCAGGCGCCGCTCCTACTGATTCAGGGCCAACTGTAATAACGCCATCATTAGCGGCAATTACCGAGCTTCCACCAACACCAGCACTATATATATCTGCCAGTGGGAAGTTAACTTCAACGCCTTCAACTTTACCGTTCATCTCTGTTGTTAGAACGCCGTCGTTAACAACACCGATATCTGTCGTAGTTCCACCCACATCATAGGAAAGCAACTTCTTGAATCCGTAATGTTCGGACAAAGCCTTAACACCCTCCATGCCGCCACGAGGGCCAGAGCTATACGACTTAATCGCCATAGTTTTCGCAACCCTAGCGGCACCGCCATCGTTACGGAAAATCAGTAATGGATTCTTCGTTTTGTGATCTTTAAGACGATGATCAGCGCTGTATAAAAAACGCTCCATTGCAGGGTGCAAGAAGGAGTTCAATAGGGCCGACCAGGTACGACGACCATAATGAAGATCGTCACTCAACTCACCTGCAGGCAACACTGGTACAACACCTAATAGATGCGAGGGAAACTTGCGACCGACAACTCGGCTGACGCTGTCCTCTACCTTCTTAAAATCGTCTACATTAATCGAAAGAATGATCCGGCTGGCGCCAGCGCTTGCGACACTATTAACAGCCTTCACAATATTGCTTTCTAACTCTTCTCCACTTAGAGAAAAGTCGAGCTCACCGATACGATCATCAACTAAATCCTTAAATAACGAAGCCTCAGCCTTCGTCTCTTCTAGAACCGAAAGGTCATCCCCTTTGGACACCAACAAACCGAGGCGAGGCCCCTTTCTCTCTACCAGAGCATTAGTGCCCTGAGTTGTAGAGTAACGAATATAATCTGTTGATTGCAGTAATTCACTGACGCGCTTTTCGTCACCGTAAATGTCTCTGGCCAACTTGCTCAAGCCATCAAAAAAACACTTACTCAAGTCAAATGGTGTAGTGAGTGATTTTGTGTGGTAGACCTTACCGTTATCTAAAGCACAAAAGTCGGTGAGCGTGCCACCGTTATCAATATTAATTAGTTTACCCATATATAATTACCCTTGGATTTTGGATTATGACGAAAATTGCCTTAATTCGTGATTAAGTATAATAATTAGTTAAAAAGTTAATTCGCCACCCTAGCGGGTAGTTAGGTCATGGATGGCTTTTGCATTAGGTAGTTAAAAACATAAGGTCAAAGGAGATAGCGGTAAGTACAGGGCAAGGATATTTATTTACTATTTTTAAATGGCGATAAATTTTAAGCTCATTTTTATTAATTCCGACGAAATAGGCTCCTTTATATAGAGGATATTATTTTAGGTATGACGTTTGATCTGTTTTACAAGTAAATAACGACATGGTCACAAACTACCCGTAAAGGTGGTGAAAAGAGATACGTTTAAAGTTATTTTAATCTAAATTAAACTGCCCTAATTAAGTCGACTTTACTTTCAGTCAGGTAAGAATAAAAAGCTTAATCTATACAATCAGAATATTCTTTTTATAAGCGGACAGTACTTATATAACAATTTTATCTTTCTATCTTAAACCCTATTACCTAATGAAAACGTGAGCTGTTAGCTATTGTTATCACGTTTTTGTCCTGTAGTAAGAGGAATATTAGAAAGTGAAATTTAATATTGAGATCTTTTATCTATGGCACATAAAAAAATAGGATATAACTTATGAGAGAAGCTGTAATCGTTTCAACTGCACGAACACCTATTGGCAAAGCTTATTCCGGGGCATTTAATAATACTAAATCTCCTACACTTATAGGGCATGCAATTAAGCATGCGGTAAAGAGAGCGAGTATAGATGGAGCCGAAATTGATGACGTAGTTATTGGCTCAGTATTAACGTGTGGAAGTGCAGGTATGAATATTGGGCGCATGGGAGCTTTAGCTGCAGGCTTACCCTATTCGGTTCCTGGTCAAACGATAGAACGCCAGTGTTCATCTGGCTTAATGGCTATTGCAACCGCATCTAAACAAATTATTGTTGATGGTATGGATATCATTGTGGCTGGCGGCCAAGAAAATATTACTGAGGTTCAACAACAATATTTTGAGTGGGTAACTAAAGCTCAAGACAGTAATGTAATTGAAAATGTTGAAAATGCGTATATGCCAATGATATTAACCGCTGAAAACATAGCAACAAAATACAACATTTCAAGAGAAGCTCAAGATGCATATGCCTTGTCATCTCAGCGACGGACTGCGCAAGCACAAGAAGATGGAAAATTCGATGATGAAATTGTTCCGTTAACCACCGTAAAAGCGATAAAAGATAAAGAAACAAAAGAGCTTTCTTATGAAGAAGTAACTTTAATGAAAGACGAAGGTAACCGTCCAACAACGACACTAGAAAGCTTGACTAACTTAAAGCCTATTGTTGATGGAGGAGTTATTACTGCGGGTAATGCTAGCCAATTATCCGATGGGGCTTCTGCCTGTATCATCATGGAAAGCAAACTTGCTGAGAAAAGAGGTTTAAGCCCGTTAGGTATTTATCGAGGTATGGCAGTTGCCGGCAATTTACCTGAAGAGATGGGAATTGGTCCAATTTATGCGATTCCAAAACTTCTAAAACAACATGGGTTAACTATAGAAGATATAGGTTTATGGGAGCTCAATGAAGCTTTTGCAGTACAGGCTATCTATTGTCGTGATTACTTGAGAATAGACCCGAGTAAATACAATGTAAATGGTGGAGGAATCTCTGTTGGACATCCTTATGGCATGAGTGGTGCTCGTCTTGTATCTCATGCCTTGATTGAAGGAAAACGTCGCGGTGTTAAATATGTCGTGGTTACAATGTGTGTGGGTGGGGGTATGGGCGCAGCTGGCCTGTTTGAAGTAGCATAGTTACTTTCATTTTTTGGCTGTTTTCTATTAGGGAATCCACTCCATTGGAATTAATTTTATAAGGGCAGCACTATGTCCTTTAGCTAATCTGTATCACCTTTATACAAGAAACGAATGTTCTTGCTCAAAAAAGTTTGAGTTTTGCTGTAAAAAGAACATTTTTTCTTTCGTAGTGTGGGCTTAAGTTATATTCAGTACATCTTAAAGCCCTTTAAAGGTCATATTAAATATCCTCAGATTTAAGTTTAATCCTTCCATCTCTTGAGCAACTCTAATTTATACAACTTTTCTTCTACTTGGGTAGGGTAGGAAAGGGTAGGCGTTATACAAAGTATTGTTTTATTTGAAAATATATCTTCAAATCCTACCTAACTTTATTCAACCTTAATCTTAAAACTACCCGTGAGGGTGGCGTACTAATTTCTCATCTATTTAATATAGGATGTTACTAGTCATGGTAACTATTATTTCTAGTTACATTATTGATAATTAATTTTAAAGAGAGGCTGAAATTGAAATCTTTCCGTTTTAAATTAGCACATTTTACGATGAAACATCGTTGGTTGGGCTTGCTGGTGTTATTAGGTATTACCCTATTTTTTTCTGCTGGTCTTCGTCATGAGTGGGTACCATCAGCTCATGTTGAATTAAAGACTATTTTTACAGATCTATTACCAAAGACACATCCTTTCGTACAGACCTATAAAGATCACCCCAATTTTGGTAACCCGTTAACAGTAACCGTGATGATAAAGCGCAAAGATGGGGATATTTACAATCCAGACACCCTTGCTAAAGTTTGGAATATGACGCGTGAAATTGACTTGGCTCCTGCTGTGAATCATGACCAAGTTCTTTCTATTGCGACAGAAAAAGCACGTTATGCAGAAGCAACTCCTTTCGGTATTGAGTCTCAACCATTAATGGGGGATCACCCTCCTGAGACAGCTGAAGAAATTGCAGATTTTAAAAAGAAGGTGAGTAAATCACCAAATTCTCGCCAGTTCTTTATCTCTGAGGATGAAACGGCAACGATGATTACCGCTACATTTATTGAGCGTATATTAAGTTACGATGAGGCTTTTAATCACATACAAACCTTGGTTGAAAAGGAACGTGATGAGTACCACGATGTTTACGTCGCTGGTCAGCCAATACTCACGGGCTGGGTCTACAAATATGAAGAGCAAATGCTAGGCATATTTGCTATTACTGGTTTTGCTCTTATTGCATCATTGATTCTATATATGCGTAATGTTGCTGGTGTTGTTGTACCTTTAACGACAAGTATAGTCGCAGCAATTTGGGGTTTTGGTTTTGTAGGTTGGATTAATGCTCCAATTGAACCTTTAATTTTAGTTGTTCCTTTGTTATTGGTTGCTCGTTCGTTTAGTCATGGTGTGCAATTTATTGAACGTTATTATGAAATTTATTATCACGTTCGCGATAAGAAAAAATCAGCTGAAATAGCATTAAGCGTAATGATGGCACCTGGCACATTAGGCATCGTTACAGATGCTGCAGGATTATTTTTAATTGCTATTGCGCCTATTCCTGCGATGGAAAGGTTTGCACTCTTCTGTGGGTTTTGGGCGCTTATTCTTGTGCCTTGTAGCGTATTTTTAGCGCCTTTATTGGTGTCATTTTTACCCGAACCAAAAAATGTTAAAAAAATAATAGGCGCAGATGGTTCGCAACAAGGATTACATTTGTGGATTAAGCACATATTGCAACGCATAGCTAAGTTAACTTATGGCAAAGTAGCACCTATTACGGCTACGGTTGTTGGAGTCATGTTTGCAACTAGCTTCATCATAACTTTGGATATTAAAGTGGGTAATCCTGTGGAAGGTAGCTCTCTCTTATTTGAGGATTCTGAATATAATGAAGCAGTCTCAAAAATTAACAGCCATTTTCCAGGGTTAAACACATTAGAGATAGTGTTTGAAGCAAAAGACCCTAACAATGCAAATAGGGTGGCTCGTCAAGCCGATACTATCTTTGCTATGAATGAATTACAGAGATTGTTAGAAAAACAAGAATTCCCACCTGCTGCAACATTATCATTTGCTGATTATCTACCTGAAGCCAATCGCTTATTTAGTGGTGGTAATCCTAAATGGGCTCCACTAGATCATAACAATGCGGCGGTGAGCGCTGCTGGTGGTGCAGTAATGGTTGGAACTAGTCCCACAGCCTTCGCCCATGTCACTGACTTTGTGCAACAGAATGCAACAGTGTCTCTTTGGTTTAAAGATAATAAGCAAGAAACAGTAGATATTGCTTTAGAACAAGCAAGAGAGGCAATCGACAAGATTGGGGCTGATCACGAAGAATTTAGAGTAAGACTGGGGACAGGTACTATTGCCTTGCAACAATCTATCAATGACACGGTTGATTTGTATCAGTGGTACATTTTAGCGGCGCTCAACCTCGTTATTTTAATAGCATGTAGTTATGCCTATAGATCTTTAACAGCGGGAATTTTACTAATGATTCCAGTCAATATGTCCAATATATTTTTGGCGTCAGTGATGGTGAAAATGGATATCGGTCTTGATGTTAATACGTTGCCTATTGCCGCAATTGGTATTGGTGTGGGGATTGATTACGGCATCTATTTATTAAGCCGTATTTGTGAAGAGTGGCAAGAGCATAAAGATTATGGTTTAGCTAACCTTGCTTCTATCGCTACTACAGGTAAAGCAATCTTCTTCACGTCAACGATTGTACTGATAGGGATATTGCCTTGGTACTTTTTATCTGAATTGAAATTTCTCGCAGACATGGGACTGCTATTAGTAATGGTGATGTTTATTAACATGATTATCGCTCTTGTAGTACTGCCTTTACTGGTTTGGTTGATTAAACCAAGTTTTGTGAGATCAGAAGAATTACTGGTCGGCGAAGGTGTTGATCTATCCGATTACGCTGCCGGTGATGAAGCGTTTGTATAAAAGTAATGAAAAAATTAATAACAATAAGTGAGGATTTAAATGATGAAACTACGAGGATTAATATAATGAAACTAACAAAATGTGAGTATATAAATTATTTATCAGGTGTTTGCAAAATTAACGTTATCGTGGGAGTGATGGCATTATTATTTACCTTCTGTAATACCGTAAAAGCAGTTGAAAATAACTACCCTGAAGAATTGCTTAATATTGAACTATTTACTAAGGGAAAAATTAAAGTCGGCGATAAAATTACTGCTGAAAACGTTGACGTTGTTAAAGATTTATTAGACCCAGTTGCTTATATCCAAGTGAAAACAATGGGTCGAGTAATCGACATTGTTGAATCAACAACAGATGTTACTAAGCTTTTTCCGCATGAGTACCTTCAAGCAACATTGAAAAACGAAGGTAAAGCTCACTTTGATGAAGCTGGCAATGTGGTTACTGAGAGCGGTGATCGTTGGATTGGTGGTAACCCATTTCCTAATGCTAAAACAGCTGAAGAAGTAATGGCCAATTTGACGCTGAGTTGGGGGCGTCATGATCAATCTGTCTATGCGATGAGAGATTGGGATATTGGTCCTGACGGTAATGTTCAATACCAATATGATCTAGTGTGGGCTGAAATGAATGCAGCAGGCTTAGTTAATGGTGACAGTCCATATATGATTGCTAAAGCACATGATGATAAATTACGTTATCAATCAGTATTTTTTACCTACCCAAATGACACCAAGGGTACTTCGTTTTTAAATACTTGGTACGCTGACCAAAATGCCTTTCCTGACCTTTATGGATACCTGCCAGCGTTTAAACGTGTACGCCGTTTTCCGAGTAACCAACGTTTTGAACCATTAGTACCGGGTATGACATTTTTCTTATCAGATGCATGGGCATCAGGCGATCCAATGTTGACTTGGGGTAATTACAAAATTGTTTCAAGAGGTCCATTTCTAGGTGGTGTTTCAAAAAACTTCCATGGTGAACATGAAAATTGGGAGCCTGGTGTGCATGGAGGCCCACAAGGGAAGACTTTCTTCGACACTAATATGGAGCTTCTTCCTGATGTGATGGTCATTGAGGCTGAGCCTACAGGATTTCCTCGCGCACCAGTAGGTAAAAAACGTATATATGTTGATATGAGAAATAGTATGTACATTGGTTATGTAACTTACGATCGCCGCGGTGAAATATGGAAATCATTTCACCCTGTTTATTCACAGTATATCGATGGAAATCAAACCATCATGGATGGCGAACATCCTGTATGGTCATGGACTTCTGTGATGAGCCATGACATTCAGACCAATCGTATGACACGTTTTGCCCAAGTGAAGGAAGTTAAAGGTGGTTATAAAACCAGCTATAACATGGGCTCAGAAATTTATACTAAGTACCTAACTGTTCAGGCTATTCGAAGACTAGGGCGATAAATTAAAGACCGCATTGAGCGTTTAATTAGTGCGGTTCACTATTAAGTAGGGCTAACCATACGGAGTTATATATGAAAAATAGATTTAATAACAAGCTTTATATTGGACTTACATTTGCTTTTTGTATGTTTACATCGGTGACATCTTCGGCCTCTGAAGTACCATTAAAGTATCAAGGAATCCCACATGATTCGCTTTATGACCTTTGCTTTAGCAACGGTAAAGGCTTTGCCGTTGGTTCAAATGGTCTTGCGTTGGAAAGCATGGATGGTGGACAGAAATGGCAACAGAACTTAGCACTAGAAACAAAGTCAGCTTTACTTGGTGTCGATTGTTTAGATGGTAAAAATATAGCTGTCGGCCAAGAGGGGAGTTTATTTTTATTTGAAGACAATACCTGGTTGTCTGTTGATAGTGGAACAGATGCGCGTTTGTTTTCGGTAACAATGAATGAAGCTGGTCTAGGTTTTGCTGTTGGTGGCTTCGGTACCATTATTAAAACCAGCGATGGTGGAAAGCACTGGGAAGTCTTAGAGCCAAATTGGGAAGAAATACTTAACGATTTTGTTGAGCCTCATTTATATGATGTGACGATAGATAAAAATGGTTTTGTGACCATCATTGGTGAATTTGAAATGGTATTACGTTCAAAGGATATGGGTGATAGTTGGAATATTGCCCATAAAGGTAATTCATCGTTGTTTTCAATACATTTTGCTAATGAGTTGCTGGGTTATGCTGTGGGTCAAGATGGTCGAATTATCAAGACAGAAAATGGCGGAGAAAACTGGACTGCTGTTGATGCAAATAGCTCTGCGAATCTGCTGAGTGTCTGGTCTTCAATTCAAGGTGAGGTATTGGTTACGGGTATTCGTACACTTCTAAGGAGTACTGACGGTGCAAGCAGTTGGTCAGAAAATAGTGATAGAGATATTGCTGAGGGATGGTACAACGGTTTGGCTAGTAACCAATCTTTTGGGGCCAATAATAGGAATGAAAATAAAGTCTATGCTGTTGGGCATATGGCTAGAATCATTGAAGTTTTTAATGAATCTAAATAACAATTAATAATAATAAACAAATTCTTAAATGAAATAATACGAGGTAAATAACATGAGTAATCATAAAGTTAAGTCTGTATTAAAAGGTAGTGCTGTTGCATCATTGCTGATGACAGCAAATATCGCAGCAGCGGTAGATGTCAGCTTTTCGGGGTTTATACGTCAAGAAATGGCTTACAATTTGTCGGATAAAAACAGTCGGTTTAATCAACAAGGTAACATTTATAACGGCGTGACAGTTGATAATAACTTCGTACCAGGTGAAACGTTTACACGTCCCGATATCACACAGGATAATGATTGGAATCTAATGGCAACTCGCATAGAGTTGGACACGCAGATTAAATTTAATGAACACTGGGATGCTTTTATAAGGCTAAGAGCATTTGTCGATAACAATGTATATAATGATTCAGGGAATGCCAATTTTTTTGAAGTTCCTCTCCATGGCGATTGTGGAACGGCATTAGAAATTTGTGATGAAAACTACATGGTTGATCTTCCCTCATTTTATTTGGATTATAATAATGGGCCTATATGGTTACGTTTTGGTAATCAGCAAATCGCTTGGGGTGAAGCTTTATTCTTTCGAGTTGCCGATGTAGCGAATGGTTTAGATCTACGTCGTCATAGCTTTTTAGATTATACGCCTGAAGAGTATGCAGATGAACGAGTTGCCGCACCTGGAATACGCGGTAGTTATCGGATAAATGAAGATTGGGAAATTGAAGCGTTCACGCAAATGTTTTCACCAAGTATATTGGGTAATGAAAATACTCCTTATAATGTAATCCCTTCACAATTTGTTATTCGTCATGAAGAGTCTTTTGATAAAGTCGATGATGCTTGGAATGCAGGTTTACGTTTAAGAGGTCAAATCGGTGAATTGGGTCTGCAATTTTTTGCAGTTAATCGCCGTAATCCAGACGGTGTGTTTCGCTGGACAGAATCTAACATAAATCCTTTTGCTGGTGTTGAAGGTTTAGAGGCTACAGGCGAGTTATTAGCAAACACAGCTTTTGAACTAGATCCACAGGGTGTTTATTCATCAGATGAATGGTTTAGTTACGCTTCTGCGAGTAGGTTGGATGGTGTTGGTGCTCTTGATACTGCGATTAGTGAATTTGCTGCAGCTGGAGCCTCTGGCTTAGGCGGATTTGCGATTACTGATGACCCATCAGGAACTTGTGGTGCATTAGGACTTGGTGCTCGTGACTGTGCTGCATTTGAATTAGACTCATTTTATACTGGCTTGGGTCCATTACGTGGTCATTTAGCACGTGAATATAAGCGAGAAAATATATTCGGTTGGGGGTTCAACTATTTGTTCTTTGATGAACCTGATACTTTACTTGATCAGTTAGTCGTTCGTTTTGAAATGTCTTTTACGCCTGATAAACAGTTCACAAACCCTTCTCTTAGCCGAGAATACATCGAAGAAGATGAGTTTGCTGCTTCATTAGTATTCGAAAAATATCACCGTTTTAGTGAAAGCTTCCCTGCAACCTTTATGGTGCTTGAATACATGTACAAATCTGAATCTGATATGTATGGTCGTCATTTAAGTGGTTCAAATAATGATGGAATAGCTGAAGGGGAGGATAACTTCCATGCCTTTGCTTTTGCAATGCAACAAGCTTCACCGACACTGCTATGGCGCTTCGACCTTGCTGTTCTTTACGATGTACAAGGTGGTTTGCTAGTACAACCAGGCGTACGTTATAAACCAAATGCTGATTTTACTATAGAAGCTTATGCAACCATTTTAGACAGCGACGGCGGGAATGACGATATTATTGAAACTTTTGAAGACTCTGATGAGATTGGTTTAAGAATTGGTTATCAATTCTAATCTTAACGGATAGTGAAGCTTACTACTCGCCTTTAATATGTATGCAATAGCATAGGTGTTAAGGGCGAATTTCAATAAAAGTAATGGTGCTTATTAGGGGGGAAGTTTAGATAAGTAGATTCTAACTAATGAGCACCCTATCAACCTTTACTTATGTCGAAGAGATATCCTCCTAGAGCTAATTCCTAGAACTATTCAAATGAATGTGTTTTCAGGCCTATCGCTAGTGTAATACGTCTTATCTATTAGAGGAGTATAGGTAAATTCTTTTAGACCGACAAGTTTAAACAGGGACTTTCTTTATGCATATTCGAAAATATACGGTCGATTATTCCCGGCGACATTTTTTAAAGCAAATGGGACAGGGGCTCGTCGCAACGGGCGTATTAACGCCGCTTTGGCAAACTATGGCAAATGCTGGTGATATCTCTGCTGCGTACCCTGATGAGTTATTATCGATAGACTCTTATACCCAAGGAAAAATAAGTACAGGAGATATAATTAACGTAGACAATGTTGACTTAGTGAAAGAGCTACTTGACCCTATTCAATATAAGCAAATTTCTAAGATGGGTCGGAAATTACGCTTAATGGATACCACTACTGATATTATGAAGTTAAGCCCTTGGGAATATATGGAGGCAACTTTTCGCAATCAAGGGAAGGCTAAATTTGATAATACGGGAAATGTTGTCACCCAAAATGGTCAACCATGGATAGGAGGAAATCCTTTTCCAAATCCAAAATCAGCGCGGGAAATATTCGCTGCAATTACGTTAAGCTGGGGGCGGCATGATGCCTCATTTTATGCTATTAAAGAATACGACTTAAATAACGCTGGTGAGATAGCTTATAATTATCAGTCGTGTTGGGCCGAACTTGCTCCTGTTGGACGAGTAAGCATGGAGACCAAACCTTATTTACCTGGTCATGAAGATAAACTGCGTTATCAGTCCGTATTTTTTGTGTCTCCAAATGATATTCAAGGAACTTCTTTTCTTAATATTTGGCATTATGACCAAAATAAATTTCCAGATCTTTATGGCTATTTACCTGCTTTTAAGCGGGTACGACGCTTTCCAACGAACCAACGTTTTGAGCCTTTAATCGCAGGATCCACTTTATATCTTTCAGATGCTTGGGCGGCGGGCGATCCATTTTTAACTTGGGGAAATTTTCGTATTGTTCATCGTGGTCCTGCGTTGGCTGCTGTTTCAAGAAGTTGGAATGGCAACCACGATAATTGGGAGCACACTACACATGGTGGGCTAAAAGGTAATACCTTTTGGGATACTGACGTAGAGTTAGTACCTGAAGCCATTGTCATTGAGGCTGAGCCCGTAAAATATGCGCGTGCGCCAATTAGTAAAAAAAGGATTTGGGTTGATGCACGTACCTTATTACCCTTAAGCATGGTGTCTTTTGATCGTCGTGGTAAAGTTTTTCGCTCTTTTGATGGCGCATATTCTTTATACGATCAAAGAGACAAAAAATTTATGGATGGTAACCATCCTTATTGGTCATGGACTCGAGTACATGCACATGATGTTCAGACTAATCGTATGACACGTTTAGAACAGGTTAAAGAGGTTTCTGGAGGTTATCGAACTGAAGTTAATTCGGATGGTATATATGAACGCTATTTAACTCGTTCAGCATTGAGGCGTCTAGGTAATTAGCTATTAGTTTGCGCTAAAAATTCAACTAAACATAACATTGTTTAATAATTTCTACGTAAGTGAAGGAGTTTTGTGAACTTAGTTGAGATAATTTTTTTTGAATATATCATCCTGTATTTTAAGTGCTGAAATTAATAAAAATACCAGTGAAACTATAAACCACCCAAGTGGGTAGTGTTAGTTTTTGTGAGGTAGAGTAGTTTATGTTTTGTTGAATATCATTATGCTTGTGTAATTTTGCCAAGTAACGAGACAAAAACAAATCTAAAAATTGAATGGGGAAAATTGAATGAAATTAACAAATAAACAATGGCGCTTAGCAGCTAGACCAGTAGGTGATATTAAAGCAAGTGATTTTGCACTTACTGAGGTAGATGTACCAACACTTGGCGATAAAGAATTTCTAATTAGAAATATTTACTTGTCATTAGATCCTACTCATCGTTTATGGACCCGAGAAGAAGATAGTTATATGCCATCTGTAAAAATTAATGATGTCATGAGAGGGTTTACATTAGGTGTAATAGAAAAATCAAACAACGAAAATTATCCTGTAGGTTCTATCGTTACTGGCGTTGTAGGTTGGGAAGAATATTCTATAGCAAATGATAGTTCGTTAGTTTCTGTTGTTAATATGGACAAACGTCTTCCTCTTACCGCTCGCTTTGGCTTAATGGAACATATCGGATTAACTGCGTATTTCGGTATTTTAGATATTCTTAAAGCTAAACACGGAGAAACTCTTGTTGTTTCAGGTGCAGCAGGTGCTGTTGGATCAATAGCAGTTCAGATTGGCAAAATAATGGGATGTCGCGTTATAGCAATAGCCGGTTCGGAAGAAAAATGTCAATGGCTTAAGAATGATCTAGGTGCAGATGAAACGATTAATTATCGTACTGCTGATGTGTCTACTGCATTAACTGAGATATGTCCTGAGGGTGTTGACATGTTTTTCGATAATGTTGGTGGAAAAATGCTAGAAGCCGTTCTAAATCACATAAATATGAATGCTCGCATTGCAATGTGTGGTGCTATATCAACATATGGTGATGATGAAAAACCGTATTCACCGTCAAATATATATAACCTGTTGCATAAGCGAGCGAAAATTGAAGGGTTTATCGTACTGGATTATGCACAAGATCAAAGATGGTGGAAACGTGCTGAAGATGAGATGACACAATGGTACCTGCAAGGACGAATGAATTATCGATTAGATATCATAGATGGTTTTGAAAATGCGCCTGAGGCATTAATGAAACTATTTGTTGGATCGAATAAAGGTAAGCTTCTGATTAAAATTTCAGACGAAGTATAAATAGTTGGTTAATACCTAAAATATAATAAGGAGAGAAATAATGCATTTTTGCCAAGCAGATTTTATTGTTATTTTACATATTTTAAATAGCTCAGAAGCTATTTATTTCGGTTGTGTTATGTCAATGAAGAACATGATGACGATGTGTAGAAAAATTACTTTAAAGAGCAAAGAGGCTTAAGTCTGCTAGGTATTTATCGAGGGTGTAGATTGAAAGGCCTAAATTAATCTTTTGCCATTTAGGCAGTCGACTATCGAGATAACCTAGAAACTTATCCTTCTATAAACCGGTGTTTGTCAAACTAGTTGTCGCGATTAACCTATTTTACACCTTCAATT
>OJFP01000529.1_pt1 | contig 26896 bp, 20 predicted proteins | sample 1594141 | NCBI WGS metagenome assembly OJFP01 (sample SAMN05416843, study PRJEB24817) | seawater metagenome | isolation source: Sea water | place: Canada:Atlantic | collected 2013-07 | reverse complement strand
ATACGGCAGGGTGGGCCGCTGCTGTTCCATTTTCTCGAAATACTTCAGGCAGCCGGTTAGGCCGGTGACCGGCTGTATCAGCGGTGACACCGGTAATCCCCATTCGCCTAACTGAAGTAGCACCTGATAATGGGAATCGGGCAAAGTGCCCGAGTGGTCACCCCACCCATAACAAAACAGTGTTAACGGTCGTTGTGCGGTAATCCGAGAATCGAGTTGACGCAAACTTCCAGCGGCGGCATTACGGGGATTAGCAAAGGTCTTCTCCCCGGCCTCCAGCTGCCGGGCATTGAGCTGTTCGAATCCGGCTTTGGTGATGAACACCTCACCCCGCACCTCCAGCAGCTCCGGCCAGCCATGACCATTTAGTTTCAAGGGTAGCGCCCGCAGCGTTCGAATATTGGCGGTGACATCCTCACCCGTGGTGCCATCACCACGAGTAGCCGCCGTCACCAGCTGTCCCTGCTCGTAGCGCAAACTAATCGCTAACCCATCCAGCTTGGGTTCGGCCAGATAGGTAACCGACTGCTCACCCAGTTCGAGCCCCTCGCGCACGCGGCGATCAAAATCGGCTACTTCCTCATCGGCAAAGGCGTTACCCAGCGACAGCATGGGCCGGGCGTGTCGCACTTTTTTGAACAGGTCGAGCGCCTCGCCGCCCACCCGCTGGGTGGGGGAGTTAATATCAAAATACTCGGGGTTATCCGCCTCAAGTTGCTGGAGTTCCCGAAACAGGCGGTCATACTCCGCATCAGGAACCAGAGGAGCATCGTCCAGATAGTAGGCGCGGTTATGTTGTTCGAGCTGTTGCCGCAGGGATTCAATCTGACGGGCCACGGAATCGCTCACCGACCACCTCCGCGACGGCCGTTACCTTGCAACGCCAAATTCTTACACCCCAACCAGCCTGACCGCTTCGTCAACGTCGACAGCCACCAACCGCGAAACTCCCGGTTCACCCATGGTGACCCCGGAGAGCTGTTGAGCGAGCTCCATGGTCGCCTTGTTATGAGTGACAAACACAAATTGAACCTGATCGGACATCTGTCTGACCATGGCACAAAACCGATCAACATTGGCATCATCAAGTGGAGCATCTACCTCGTCCAGCACACAAAAAGGGGCCGGGTTAAGTTGAAAAATAGCAAAAACCAGGGCGATTGCCGTTAACGCTTTCTCGCCGCCGGATAACAGCTGAATTGAACTATTACGTTTTCCCGGCGGCTGCGCGGTGATGGCCACGCCGGCACTTAGCAAATCATCACCGACCAGTTCCAACTCCGCATTACCACCGCCAAAAAGCTGTGGAAACAGCGTTTGCAGGCCGCCGTTAACTTTATCAAAGGTGTCCCTGAAACGACCACGAGTCTCTCGATCTATTCGGTTAATCGCGTCGGTCATGGTCGCCAGCGCCTGCTCGAGGTCAGCCTGTTGATCATCCAGATACGATTTACGCTCATCCACCTGGCGATGCTCATCAATCGCCGCAAGATTAATCGCACCGAGCTGATCAATCCGCTTTTCAAGTTTTTGCTGCTGCGTCTTTAACGCCGCTTTATCCCAGCTCTCCTCCAGGTCCGGCAGCAAGGTCAGCAGGTCATAACCATCACGACTGGCCTGCTCCTCCAGACTGGACTCCCGCACCCGCAGCTCCTGCTCTTTCAACCGCATGGCCTCCAGCGTCTCGCGCTGCGCCTGTATCTGTAACTCGGTGCCCTGCAACGCCTGATCGGCCTCGCGCATCTGCTGTTCCAGTTCTTCCGCAGTTTTACGAGCCGTGGCCAGGGCTTCCTTGGTTTCACCACTGACCGCCAGCGCCTGTTGCAACGCCTGCTGGTGCTGCTCGACAGGCGGGCCACCTGCCGTTATTTCCTCGTCGACACCGACCTGTTGCTCGGCAAGTTTCTCCAACTGCTGGAGCCAGCGCACACTTCCCTGACGTAGCTGGTCCAGCTCCAGAACACTACGCTGGTGAGCTGTTTCCAGTTCCCGGTGCTGAGCAGTTGCTGACTGTAAATGAGTTCGAGCACCGGCAACCAGTTCGCTCGCCTCCCGTTGCTGGGCCACCAGAGGCGCCAACTCGGCCGTGGCCTCGGCCAGGTCGGTTTGCGCCAGTTCCAGGCTGGCCTTAGCCGTTGCCAGCTCCTGCTGTTCTTCGCGGATTTGATTCTGCAGATGATCAAGCTCAGCCGCTACTCGCAGTCGCTCAACCCGTTGGCGCTCCTGTTCCGCGAGCCGTCCAGCGACCTCTCCTTCCAGGCGGACCTTTTCTCCGGAAACCTGTTGATGCGTCTGCTGTAGCTGACGAAGTTCCGCCTCGCTGGACTCGAGTTTCTGTTGAGCCTGTTCTACTTCGGCAGCGGTAACTTTTACGGAAACCTCCGCCGCACTTATCTGCTCCTCAAGATCGGTCAGTCGACGCGTCCGTTCAATTATGTTCTCTTCTTCTCTGGCCCCCGGCAATTCGATCCAGCCGTTTCCTACCAGCACCCCTTCGGGGGTTACCAGCACAGACCCAGGCGATAGCCGTTGTCGGTTTTCCAGCGCAATGGTCAGGCTATCAGCGGCGTAGCACCCCGCAAATAACGGGTCGAGGTTAAGCGTCGAATCGATTCGTTCGAGCAACAGGCCAATCCCCGGAACCGAATCCTGGAACTCCGGCTGGGGCACTTGCGAAGCGACGTCAGTTTCAACCAGAGCCAGTGGCGGCGCCGTCGTGACATTACACCCCACCACGGGACTTAGCGATTCCACCAGCCAGGCAGACACCCGACCACCAAGCACTCGCTCGACGGCCTCTTCCCAACCCGGCTCGACTCTCATTTGGGTGACCAGCTGGTTCAGGTCATTAAACCCCTGCTCACCCAGCCATTCGTCGCCACCCATTCCGCCGCCACGGTTCTCCGATAGGAGCGACTGTAATGACGCCTGTTGCCCGCGCATCACCTGCAGTGCCGTTCGCCGCTGGTCAAGCTCCTCAACCAGTCGCTGATGGGTGCCCGCTCGCAGCGTTTTGCCCTCGCGAATGGTAGTGATCGCCTGGTCATGAGTGGTCAACTGCTGGTCCGCAGCGGCAATGGCTACCTTAAGCTGGTCGAGGGATTCATCGTGGCTGGTGGCGGCATTTTCCTGCAGCTGGTTCTGCAGCCGCTGCTGGGAGCCGACCAGCCGCTGCAGGCGCTGTTCCTGCTGTGTGATCAGTTTCAACTGCTGTTGCTCGCGACGCTGAGCATCCTGCTGATCTCGCTGCCGCAGCGCTCGTCGTTCAGCCACCTCCTGTTCGTTTGCCTGGGCCTGACTAAACTGAGCGTTCTTTTCCTGCAGGTCCTGATTGAGCCGCACAAGTTGTGGTTCAATTTCGGTTAGCTCAGTTTCCAGACGCTGGCGCTTTTCGGCATCGTCATCAACATGACGCTGTATCTCCCGCCGTTGCTGCTGCAATTGCTGACGACGCTGCTCCAGCCGTTTCAGCGCCTCCTGGGCACTTTTAACCGCCTGCTCGTGACGGGCTATTTCAGCACCGGACTCGTAAAATTTCTGCTGTACCGTTGCCAACGAAACGTTCGCCTGCCGCAGCTGCTCGCGCAACTGTTCGAGCCGTTGTTGCTGGCTGGTATGACGCGCTCGACGCGACTCCATCTCGTTTTCAGCCGCCGCCATCAACTGCTGCTGTTCACCGCGGGCAACCTTGAGCGCTGCAAAATCCAGAGTAAACAGCTGTCCGCCGATTATTCGCAGTTCCGCTTTCAACTGTCCGAACCGTTCAGCGGTTTCAGCCTGTCGCTTAAGCGCCGCCAGCCGCCGGGCCAGTTCCTGCTGCAGATCAGCAACACGTTCCATGTTTTCACGGGTGTGACGAATTCGGGTCTCGGTTTCTCGTCGGCGTTCCTTGTAGCGGGAAATACCAGCCGCCTCTTCGATGAAGTTACGCAGCTCTTCCGGGCGCGCCTCAATCAGCCGGGCGATCATCCCCTGCTCGATGATGGCGTAGCTGCGCGGGCCCAGTCCGGTACCGAGGAAAAGGTCTGTCACGTCGCGGCGTCGGCAACGGGTACCGTTGAGAAAATAGACCGACTGGCCGTCGCGGGTAGCCTGACGTCGCACGGATATCTCACCGTACTGGCCGTAACTGCCGGTCAGGGAGCCATCGCTATTATCAAATACCAGCTCAACCGATGCCTGGCCAACGGGTTTCCGGCCGCTTGATCCACTAAAAATTACGTCGGCTAATGCATCGCCACGCAACTGCCGGGCGGAACTTTCACCCAGCACCCAGCGCAGTGCGTCAATAATGTTGGATTTACCACACCCATTAGGGCCGACAACCCCAATCAGATTGTTGCGCAGAGGCAGGGTTGTGGGGTCCACGAAAGACTTAAACCCGGATAACTTAATGCTCTTTAATCGCACTGGGTCGCAACACCGCCGTTATTTGATTAGCAACATTGGTTAAAATGAGACTTTTTACATCTGGAAATTAAATGACCCAATCCGCCATCACCCTGCTCGAAACTTTCCCCAATCCATCCCCTGAACGGGACTATATCATCAAGATTCGTGCACCCGAATTCACCTGCCTCTGTCCAAAAACCGGACAGCCGGATTTTGCCACGTTATTGCTGGAATACGTTCCCGATCAGCGGTGTGTGGAACTGAAGGCGTTAAAACTCTATATCGGCTGGTATCGGGACCAGGGTGCCTTCCATGAGGCAGTGACCAACCAGATTCTTGACCACCTGATTACTGTCTGTGCACCAAGGCGGATGGAACTCACCGCAGAGTTTGGTGTTCGGGGCGGGATCTACACGGAGGTAACCGCTGCCTACGAAGCGCCGAAAAGCGAAACGGACTAACCGCCTGATTGCAACAGGTAAATTAGCGGCTTCCTAGATAGGAGTTAGCCACTCGCCGACGCTGTTCTGCATAAGTCTGGCGTTGACCATCGGTGATCCGCATAAAGTGACGAAAGGCGCCCTGGGCACGCTCTCGTTCACCCAACGCCCACCACGAAATTCCCGTGTTAAAAGCAATCTCGGGCATATCGGGTCTCAGCTGGCGCGCCTGATGAAATGCGTCAATACTGCCCAGGTAGTCTCCTGACTGTTGCTGAGCCATACCAAGATATAGCGCTGCAAGGGGATCACCGGTGTTGAGTTGCGCCGCGCGGCTCAGGGCTCTCACCGCTGGTTGCCACTGGGCCAGATTAAAGCGCGCATAGCCCAGCCAGAAGCTGTCACTGGCGCCCATGCTCTCCTCGTTAAACCCACTGGCCAGCTCGCCACTCTCCTCAAACCGCCCAAGACGGGCCAATAATCGAGCACGGTGCAAACTCAGGTCGCGATCGTTGCTATTGCTAGTGGCCAGGGCCGCGAGCGCCGCCGAATAGTCGCCCCTTGCTTCAGCTGCTTTCGCAGTAGTAATCGCCTCGATCGCAGAGACGTCGGCTAAAACCTGCCGGTTTAGTGATGAGGCGGCGGCAGCCCCGGTTGTTGCAGAAGATGCCTCCGTCGAGGAAACGAGGCCGGTTCCCGTCGGGTTGTCCAAACCAGACTCTGTCCCATTCTGAATACCAGTAGCGACTCCGTCAGGGGCCATGCGGGCACCATCGCCGCTGGTCAGCTCCGTTAACTCAGCGACGGACTGGCCATCCATACCAGCGCCAATCTCTGCCGAAATTGCCGGGTCGGTTTCATCAAAAGCGGTCAAACTGGCCACTGACTCATCGGGCTGGTCCATATCGGCTGAACCCCTGTCTGTCACTATCCCACCAACCGGTTCGACTCCGGTGGACGCAGTCTCAGGCGCGGTTAAAGCGGCGAGCACCGAACTATCCACTGTTCCCCGATCAGTGACAGCTAACACCTCAGTGGATTCAGATAATTCGGAAGTCCCCTCCGTCAATTCTGCTACTGACTCCCGTAGTAGTTCACTGTCAGCCGTCGCCGTTAACTGGGAAACCTCGTCCAGCTCGTCAGCCACACCTGGCGACACTAAATCGGACTGGTCATCTTCGGTCAACCGTGAAACATCGTTCGCATCGCCTTCCAGGCCCACCACGCTGTCAGTTAATGCCGCCACTTCATTAGCCGGGGCATCACCAGCAGGATTCGTGATGGCCATATCCGCGGCAGCAGCTGCTAATTCTGTTTCTCGCTCCCCGCTCGGTTCTGCGGAGCGATCGATTTTCTCGGCACCCGCCACCTCCTGATCCGTCTTCCAGTCATCGCCTTCAAGGTCAGTTTCAGCGACTACTGGCGTTGACTGCTCCGCCTGATCAGTTAGGCCGAACATTGAACTCAGCACCCAGCCACCGGCCACGACGGCAACAATCAGCAACCCAAAAACAAGAGTCCGCGGGAAACGTTGTGTTTGCCTGGGGGCTGGCCTGTCAGTTACTGCTGACCCCTGCTCATCCTGAGACTGGGCGCGCTCCACGCCCTTCAATGCGTCGTCGATAATACTCATGGTCGCTGTATGGCTCCGTACCGATATGAAATTCGGTGACTGTTCAACGGACTAATCGGATCCGTACTCGATTTCTCGGGAGGCCCGGCGGACATGACTCATTCTTACCTGAGGAGCAAACCCGGCAAACGCGGCCAGAATAGCTCGCCCGCATAACAAATTGATCCGCCGCGGAATCCCTGCTGATAGTCGGTATAACCACCAGTGCGCGGGGGCCGTAAGCCTCACCGTTAACTCTCTATCCTGGCTGGCCAGGCGATGTTCCACGTATTCACGGGTCTGCCGGCGATTGAGTGGCTGCAAATGACTACGCACGGAAATACGCTGACGCAACTGGCGAAGGTCCCGCCGTGCCAGCGTATCGTCAAGTTCGGGCTGGCCAACCAGAATAATACTCAATAATTTTTGTTTACTGGTTTCAAGATTGGTCAGCAAGCGCACCCCTTCTAGCACCTCGGCGCCGAGGCGATGCGCTTCATCGATGATCAGCACAACCTGACGACCACGCTCAGCCTCTTCCAGCAACACCCGATAGAGCAGTTCAACCAGGTGATGATAGTTGCCACTGCGAGTGTGCACCCGCACCCCGGTTAAATCATGGATGACATTGGCAATCAGGTAGCCAAAATTCTGAGGGGGATTTAACAAATAGGCGGTTTTCACCTCATCCGTCGCTGCAAAATCATTCAGGATTTTCCGGCAGATCAGGGTTTTACCGAGTCCTACTTCACCTGTAAGTACCGACAGTGAACCGCCCATCGCCGCATATTCAAGCTGTCGGATCGTCTCAACGTGCTGGGCAGAGGCATAGAGGTAATCAATGTCTGGAGTAATTTTGAAAGGGTCTTCTGCCAGACCCATCGCCTGATAAACGTGATCAGGACGCAGCAAGGACGCTCCCGGTCTCGACCGGGCATTTACCTCATCCTGTTCAGGAAAATCGATCTGCGACGATACCGAAGCTACCATGCGTACTGCTCGTCGGCGGTTTCGATAAACTCTGCCGTTGGGGTGATCATAATCACCAACTCGGATTTATTTTTGGTTTTGCTGGTATCTCGAAAGGCCGCCCCCACCATGGGTAAATCACCCAGCACCGGTACCTTCGTCTCGGTCTCTTCAACAAACTCCTGAATCAGACCACCAATAATCGCTGTCTCCCCACTTCTGACTCGAGCGACTACCGTGGTTTGCTTGACATCAATCACCGGTGGCCCAACGCCTTCTGTAAAGGTCACGTTCCCCTGACTGTCAGTCGTGGGAAAGCCAATCTGCGATAGCTTACGAGTAATCACCGGTGAAATTTCCAGCGTAATCCAGCCATTACCCGAAACATGGGGCGTGACCTGAACAACTAACCCGATGGTGGCACTCTCCAGGTCAAACTGAGCCGCTTGAGCACCATCGTCGCCCGACGCGGGGACAAATGCGCTGGTTTGTACATAGTATGGCTCATCACGAGCCACCCGAATTTGAGCGGTTTGATTATTAATGACCTTCAATCGGGGCTGGGAGACCACGTTCAACTCTCCCTGTTCCTGCAGGGCCCGTAAAAACGCCCGAGTATCTGCCCCAATGCTGGCCCGTAAGAAAGTGCCAGGTCCACCGCTTATGCTACTAACGGTGGCTGGCGTAATCAGGGTGCTGCCATCCGGAGAAAATACGGCCGGGATCGCTTCACTAAATGCCGCCTCTCCCCCAAGGGCGTTTCGACTCACCGAAAACCTGCCAAAATTGAATAAATTGGGTGCGGTCCAGTCAATGCCTAGCTGACTATTGTCGGTCAGTTCCACCTCGACAATTTTCGCCTGCAGACTGACCTGGCGCATACTTCCCTGCCTTACCCGTTTCAAATAATTCTCGACAGACTCCACCACCCTTTTGCTCGCCGTAACCGTGACAAAGCCCGCCGTTTTGTTGGCGATCACTCTACCGTCTTCACCAATCAAGGATTCCAGTTCGGCAACCAGCTCTTGCCAAAAATCGACCTCGTTTTCCTGCTCAACGGTAAACTCGTTATCCGCTGCATTCTCCGATGAGTCACCGCCGCTAATACCGAATTTTCCTGACTCATTCTGCGATTCGCTATTGCGGATAAGGCGCAAATAATCGACATCGAACGAACGGGTAATTTCCCGGCGCACGCGAATTAAATTCTGGTTCATTTCCCAGGCGTAGTCATGAGCATCAAGCATCGCATCCAGCGCCTGTTTGAGGGACAGGTCGACAAAATCGACGGTGAGCTCGCCCACCAGACCGCGATCCAGAACCAAATTCAAACCATTGTCCCGCGCAAACAACCGCAGAGCATCCGCTACGGGCACTCCGACCGCATGAAAGCTGTAACGAGGCTCTACTTGCGGCATGGAACTTTGCACCAGCTCCTGCAGCCGGCCCTGACGCTCGACCAGCGGCACATCCACCGTATCGACAACCGGCATTGCCGCACTCTCAGCGGGTAGAGTTTCTGTCACCGGCGGCGGGGTAGGTGCGCAGGACCAGAGAGTTATGCTCAAGCAGATAACTGCGAACAGGCGCCCGGATAGAGAAAGTAAAGAAACTTGGCTAGTCATAAAATAGGCGAAACCTTTATTACTAATTAGATAGCCAGCGATCCGCTCACCGTTGGCCAAACTTATAGTGACTTATGAACTATATAGCCTATCTATTTAAAAATAAATAGGTTTATTTGAAACCGGAGTTCCAGCCCGGCAACGATTGGAGGTAGAAAATCGCCCTACCCAGCTGTGGATAATCATTACCGGTACCTGCTTTCCGGTCACTGACCGTGATCATCTGTTTTAAAGACTGCCAATTAAGCGGTTTCAGCAATTCTTCTACGGCCATCCAATCACGGCAGCGGAATCATTCATCGATTGGCTACTCAATTGATCCTGACAAAAAGGTGGCGTTTGGCAAGATTTCGATTCCCGGATGAACTGCGCTCCTCCCTATTCTATCGATCAGTCAATCCAGTACTTAACCAACGAACAGTCTCTTTAGCTGACCGGTGATAGAGCATTAGCTGCGCAATATCAGCACCCGAAATACTCAAGGTCGGTAAGCGAAGGTTTTATTAATTTACGGAGGGTTGTTTGGCTTTCAGGTTTGCTGCAAAAACCCTGGCTTTGGCGAGAGGCTGGAGACAGTCCCGGCAGAGCGACTAAACTCGCGGTGACAAAGCTCAGACATCTCGCGAATATTCGTTTGTTAACCTGGAATAATTCCGGGCGATGCAGCCCCGCTTAGTACTCCAGTGAGACCGTAAAATTTCCAAAGGGAGATGAAATTCCAACCTCACCCTGACCAATGCTCTGCAACCGGTAATCAAGTTTGAGCATTTGCTGAGCCTGTTTACGCTGCGGACCAGTCAACTTCATTCTGGCAAGGGCCGAATTACTTGGCACTATCAGGTCCCCCACAGCACTGACCTGACGATTAACCAGCGCGTATTTTTTCCCCTCTCGAATTAAAATGGCATTCAGTGCAAACAATCTTTCCGGACCAACTACCTCCACATCAATGACCCCGGTCTTCGAGCCTGAACTCATCACGGGTACCTCAGGGATTACCGACCGGTTTCCTGGCTGACGCGGGTCATCCGCAAGCAGAAACGGATTACGCTGGTAACTACCTCCGTTAAAATATTCGTGTCTCAACCTGGCCAGATTGACCGGTTCGCCATCCCCACCACCCGACATCGGGATCAAGGCCGATGGCTGGTTCGAGAACCCACCGGCAGCGGCTGCAGGCTTATCTGCTCCCGACGATATTTCCATCAACGGCAGGACAATATTGCGAGCACTAAAAAGGATCGCTATCACCGAAAGAATCCCTACAAACCAGGGTTTTTGCAGCCAGATACGAATGCGCTGGATAAACTTCATTGGTTAAAAACCAAGGGGAAATGCTCCCTACCTTTCTGACCATTCATGATTTTAGCCAACTCCGTGGCCGAACCCTGTTTGGCCGACACCATAACCGACAAACAGACCTGTAAAAAGGCATTCAAAAGAGAAGGTCTGACTGTTCAGTGGCGGCGGCCTGTATCGTCCAGAAGCGCAACTGTACCCAACCACTCACCTCCGCCTCTCCACCCCGACCCTGGAGGCTCGCATCTCGAACAAGCAGTACCCATCTGGGTGACTCACGTTCAATTGCCCAGAGATAATCAACGAGGGAATCATAATTCACGCCGGTAAAACGCAGCGTTAAATCACGGATTGACACCCCTTCGACTGACTCAAAAGGGCTGCTCCCTGAAACCTCAATACCCACATTGATGCCCAATGGCGCGGCTAATCCCTGTAACTCGTCGATCAACCCGGGCAAACCATCCGGGTCAACTAGAAAACGCTGCCGTATCTGCTCGCGCGCGTCGACTGCCTCCGCTATATTCAGAGCATCCCGTTGCCCCCGAAGGGTATTAATCCGGAACTCCAGCGCCTCCTGACGCAAACGCTGACGATCAAGCTCGGATGCACCCGTAAGCCGCACACCCACCGCCCACCAGAACACCAGCATCGACAGCATCAACACCAGTGTCGCTACCCAGCGCTGCCGGCTCATATAAAAATAGGTACCCATTACCGGGGTATCTCCGCAGTAATTTCGAGATCCAGCTGCTGACCTCGGCGACCATTAATGTACTGATTGCGCCACTGCTCCCTCCAGCCATCGGGCCAGCGAACCAGCCAGGGTTCTGCTGCAAGGGTCTCGCCAAAGGCGCGCATTTGATCATCAAGCTGCTGAACATTGTCGGCGACCACCTTCGCGTCCAGCTCAACGTCGATCGTAGAGTCTTCGTAGCTAAACCTAACAGCACTCAACCGAACGCGAGGAGGCAAAACAGAGCCCAGATCACGGATTAGCCAATAGGTAAGCATCTGTTTATCAATCCGCGCACCCTCCGCAAACACCTGTTCCCCACGAAGTTTGTCGATCTCTTCGAGCAGCGATCGTTGCTCGCGCTCCCGCAGTTCATATCGGGATGCAAGCTCCTGCAGTGACGCCTGCTCGTCTCGCAATGACCATTCCACCAGTGCCCAGGTGATAACACTGGATATAGCCACCAGGGCAATCCCGGTTTTCACCACCCGATTGATGACCCGATTGTATTTGGCGTATCGAATCTCATCCGGGACGAAAGATTGGGCATCGCGCCGACTAAAGCCTGCGATATACGATGCCAGTACCGGCTGTTCTGCCCAGCTTGTCTCTATCTCAATGGTGATTCGGCGATCCAGCTGTGCCTGTAGATCAATAGCAAGTTGCTGATCATTGGTCACCAATGTGCTGGGTCGCAAGCCAATGTCCTGACTGGCATATTGCAACGAGCGTCGAATTTCGCCGGGCAATCGTTCCCGGCTATGGCCGATTGCCGGTGAAAGGCGGCGCACAAATAATTTCAGGGTCGCCGGATCCATCAGCATGACGGTGGTGCCATTTGCCGTGGTGTTCACCAGCGCAAAGGAGCCCGACTCCAGTCCGGCCTCCATCGCCCAGGTATGGAACAGCGTCACATCCGGAATAATTAGCCGCGGGGTCACGCCTGCGTGGGCAAAATCTGCCAGGTAACCGTTTAATTTAATCTGCGGCCAACAGTGCAGCAAATAGAGATCAAACCCTTTCTCGGCGCCGGAGGAGACCGGCGATGTACCGATCCGCAGGTGCGACCAGGTCAACGAACGGCCCTCTGCCAGTCTAGCTGACTCAATTTTTAACAGTTGCTGCCGCTGTTGTTTGTTAACCGGTGGCAGGGAGACCTGATGGTGCTCCATCTCAACATCACCGACTACTAGCACCGCTTCCTCGCCCGCGCAGTCAAAATGCTCCACTGCCGATTCTAGAAAATAGCGGAACGCCGCCTCATGAAAGCCGTGGGCGCGATCAGAGGCCGACGGCGACCAGCGTTCGATAACGCGAGCCCCGTCCACCATTGCTGCAGTGAATTCACCGTAGAGAAAACTGATTACAAGTTCGCGGGCCATGGCTAGTCGATTCGGTACCCTGAGAAAAATGGGAAGTATCGGTTGAACTTCAAATACAATTATAGTTTGCTAGGAGTTACTCAATATTCACACAAACCATCGTCCGTGGGAAATTGAAATGAGACTCAATGGAATATTGTTATTTACTGTCTTTTCCCTGCTGATAGCACAGGCATCGCACGTCAGTGCCGCCGACAACTCCATAACCGAGAGTCCGCCCTCTTACCTGTTCGAAATACCCTACCTAATAGTTAACTATGGCTTTGCTTGGGTAGACGATATTGAATGGAACAAAGGCCAAAATCCCTCAGCACTTATTTTTGACCCCAACGGGGTTAGCGAACCTATTCGGCGACGCAATATCCCCTTCCCCTCTAATGGAGCCTATCTCGATACATCCACTGGCGATATTTATGTGGAAGATTTGTTTGGCGCTCCCGGCAAAACGAAAGTAATGAATTTCAATGGCACCCATCTCATTGACGCAAATCCGTAACTGTTTCTGATTTCATCGAGAAAACCGGTCCTGAAAACCCTGATAGCTCTTGTTAACCCAAAGTACCTGTTCAACCAAGCCAGAACGCGGTGGCCGCTGACTATCAATACCCTGCCACCGTGCATTCCTGATCATAAGCAATTGCGATATTACAGTCAGACGCATTTGTCAGATAGCCTAATGCGGTGTCACAACCACCCGCACCGGTCATCCAGTTATCCACCGTCTGTGGGGCTGCCGATGCCGTGCAATCGTAGACACCGGGGTCAGGCGACGTCGGTTCCGAGGTGACATAAGTGCGTCCAATTGCGCCGAAAATGCCGCTTATTTCATCCACTCGCCGATTCAACCAGACATCGTCACCGCCAGTGGAATTGTTGACACCGTCGGGTCCGTTGCTCCAGATCACGAAAGAATCATTCTCCGCAGTAATCACCCCACCGTTGGAATAGTTATTGCGGCCTGCCACAAAATTAATGCTATTTCCCCAGGGATCATCATCGTCGGCTGCGCTCACCCCGGCAGCGGCCAGAGTCAGTGGCAGTGAAATCGGCCCAGGTATCTGTGCAAGCATCGCACCCACCACGCTGTCGGCAATCTGTTCAAGTTGTTCGGTCACATCGCTACCCGATTCACACGAGGTGGTCACGAAAAGTGGATTAGTCGGTGGATCGATGGCTGCGACGGCAGTGGGTCCCTCACTCCAGACAACAATGCGGTCGACAAATTTGTTAACGCGCACCTGGGTGCCCCATGAGTCGACGGTCTGAATATTTGGATTGACAGCGGTAATTTCCGCAATCGCATTGAGGTTGGTGGGTGCCGTAAAATCGGTATTGGTCGCGATACCCTGACAAACGTCATTGGGAAGAACCCTGAACGCTTCTGCCGCCGGGGTTAAAAAACGACGTTTTTCCATGGCGATTATTTCGGCCCGCGCTTCAGCCAGATTTAAATTGACCACTTTAATCAACCCGTTTGAAATGCCTGCTGGCATATCATCAGTAGTGGTACCCGGGCTGTCGCCACAGGGATCAACGGCCACCTGAGCACTGCCAACACATCCCGCTGCCAGGGCAGTAGGGGCGGCTCCTCCGAGCAACAGATGAGAAACCACCGACGCCTGTGGAATCGTTGACAGATTAGCTCCATTACTCACGTACAGCCGATTAACATCCCGGTCATTCACCGTTAGGTCCGCTACGCTGGCACCCACATAGTTCCCGGCCAGAACATTTAAATTCGGTGGCAATGACCCATAGGTGGCGGCGTTTTGATCCAGATAAAAGGCACCAATACCCTCAGCAATTGCATCGAGGGCGAGCTGCTCCGCATCGGCCTCGCTATTGTCCAGCTGGTTAAGCAGAAATGGCGCCATGGCGCCGGCGAGCACCGCCATAATCGCAATCACCCCAATCATTTCGATCAGTGCGAATCCCGACTCGTACCAATGCTTTGTCATCCGTTTAGCTGTTAACTGACTCATTGCAGAGAAGAGCCTAGTGAGAGCAGAGGTAAAAAGATGGCCAGCGCCACCAGGCCAACGATGGCCACCATAAACAGAATTAATGTCGGTTCCAGCACGGCGAAAAATCGTTTAATGGTGCGCGGTACCGCCTCTTCGTAATAGCGTGCAGCCTGCTCAAGGGCCCCAGACATGTCACCAGTAGACTCTCCCACCGCAATCATCCGCAGCACCAGGGACTCAAATACTTCGTGGCGGGAAAAACTCTCCGCCAAAGCAGTCCCTTCGGCCACCTCTGCAGCGGATCGGTTGATGGCATCGGCTACCACCGCATTGCCGACCAGCGCTGGCAACATCTGTAAACACTCCACCATGGGAATCCCGGAGCGAAACAGAATGGCCAGATTGTGACTGAATCGCGATAGCGCCAGCCGCAATCGCAACTGACCAAATATTGGCAGGGCGAGCAGAAATCGCTCCCAGCTAAAGGCAAAGCGCGGCGACCAGCGTTTACCTAATACAATCGACAGGGGTAGCAATACCAGCACCATCACTATCAGGTACCAGTGATTTTTGAAGACATCACTGATCCCCATGACAATCTGGGTCGGTAACGGCAGTGCCACGCCCATGGTGGTTAATAACTGGGTGAACTGGGGCACGACAAAGGTAAACAAAATGGCCACCAGCAATACAATGGCAATGCCAATAATCATTGGATAGGTAGTAGCCTGGCGCGCGTCACTGGCTAGGGCATCCGACCATTCCAGGTAATGTTGCATGTCCAGCAATATTTCGGGCAGATTGCCGCTGATTTCGCCAGCTTTGACCAGCTCGATATAAAGTTGCGGGAAGGTACCTGGAAATTGCTCCAGTGCCTGACTAAATGCTACGCCAGTGTTTACGTTAAAGCGTAGGGTACCAATCACTTTAGCGAACTCCGGATTTAGCGCGTCCTGTTCAAGCTGGATCAGCGTCTCACTTAACGGCACGCCCGCTCGGGTCAAAATTGCCAATTGCATGGTGAAATCGATGAGTGCCCGACGCTTCAGTTTTGGTCCGCTGCCCGAACGTTTAACCACCTGGGTTTTACGTTCTTTACTGTCGAGAAGCCATTGACCGTTTTCAGTCAGGTGACTACGCAGGGCCTCTTCGTCAGCCGCGACCAGCACACCCGATAACTTCTTACCGCTACTATCTACTGCTGAGTATTCGTAACTGGGCATCAATTATCCGATTTAATGCACGGAATCCACGTGAAAGGCTGCACCTCCAGCCGGAAAGTTCCACCCAAACAAATCTTTGCCGGGTGTCCTGCAACTATCTGACCAACTGCATTCAACTTCAGCAGCGCTACGATGGCAGGTCATATCAACCGGCCTGACAAATAAACGGCCTAAGTGCCTCATATGCTGATGGGCAATCAGGAAGAGACAACACGCAGCACCTCTTCCACCGAAGTCAACCCTGCCATGGCCTTGCGTAGTCCGTCTTCGCGCATTGACCGATAACCCTCTGCACGGGCAAGACTCTCCAGAACAGGCATATCATTGTTAACAATCGCCTCGTTAAACGCCTGGGTAACTCGGGCCATTTCATAAAATGCGACCCGCCCGCGGTAGCCGGCGCCATCACACCGTTCACAGCCGTGGGCGGTGTAGAGTTTAAAGTCATCATTGGCAGGAATTGGCAGGCTGTGTGCCTCCAGTACGGCCTGGGCATCGGCAACCGGTTCGCGGCAGGCTTCGCACAATCGACGACCCAAACGCTGCCCGATTAGCAGGGGCTGTGCCGCCGCCAGCAGGTAGGGCTCGACATCCATATCGATCAGGCGAGGAATCGCGGCAATGGCAGTGTTGGCATGGAGCGTACTTAACACCAGATGCCCGGTCAACGCGGCCCTGACTGCCATCTGGGCCGTTTCCGTATCTCGCATTTCGCCCAGCATAATCACGTCCGGGTCCTGACGCAGCAGGGTTCTTAATCCCGATGCAAACGTGAGTCCGATATCGTCATTAATTTGTGTCTGCCGAATGATTGGCAGGTCATACTCGATTGGGTCTTCGAGTGTAAATACACTGCGCTCCAGTGCATTGACACAATCTAGCGCGCTATAAAGGGTTGTCGTTTTACCTGACCCGGTCGGACCGGTGACAATGACCATGCCGTAGGTACCGTCCATGGCATGGCTCACCAGACGACGGTCCCGGCGGCTCAAATCGAGCGCATCAAGTTGTAACGTCATGGCGCCTTTATCGAGCAGGCGCATAACCATATTTTCACCATACTTGGTTGGCAAACTGGAAACACGCACATCGATTTTTCGCTGCCCCACCTGGAAACTGGTGCGGCCATCCTGAGGAATACGTTTTTCAGTGATATCCATGCCGGATTTGATCTTGAACACCGCAATCAAGGCCAGCTTCAGCACGTTGGGAATCACTGTCGCCTGACGAATAGTGCCATCGACCCGGAATCGAATACGCACGACCAGTTCATCGGGTTCAATATGAATATCCGTCGCCCGCTCGCGCACCGCCAGCATCAGTATCTGATCGGCCAGGCGCACCATCGGTGCTTCACTGACGGCAGCTTCATCGAGCACATCGTCACCATCCGCCAGCAGCAGGTCGATGGTATCTTCAATGGAGGCTGTGGTGTTATAAGCCCGCTCGATCGCTTCATCGACATCACGAGGCGTGGCTGCCACCACCTGCACATCTTTACCGGTACGCCGTTGAATAGCATCGATCGCAACCACATCATAGGTGTTGCCCATCGCGACCAACAGCATTTCCCCCTCCACCGCCAGAGGAATCAGATTACGCCGTTTGGCCTCCCGATAGGGAATCAGCTCAAGCCCCTCCGGATAGATAATGGCCGTATCAAGCTCGACCATATCCGAGCCGGCATCCTGAGCCAGAATCGAGGAGATAATGTTGTGCTGAACAAACCCGAGACGCTCCAGCACCTCACCCAGCTTACCCCCGGCACGCTGCTGTTCGCGCAGGGATAAATTGAGCTCGTCGGGACTAATCAGATTAGCTTCTACCAGGCGGTCACCCAGTAACTTACGGCCCATACGAATACTCGACAGACTCGGCTCATTTATCTGGGTGGGGGCGTCACGGTCCAGCGCAGGATCATTATCCAGTAGCATTTCCCGGTCGCCGCCGGATCCACTTTGCCCCCGAGCGCGGTGGGGCTGTGGAATATCGACCTGCGTTCGATCCTCGTCCGCAGAAGGAGGAGCCCCCGGCCTACTCATCGGGAGCCCTTCTCATCGATTCTCACTAACAGTTGCCCCAGAGCCACTAACCAACTAACTCTATTAACGATAGGCAATTAGAATGGTCATCACCGTCGGAGAAGCCGATGTATCGTATTTCACACGGCCATTTATTTCTTTGGTACCGGCGACGCCCTCATCAAAAATACTGTCGACCTTCTCAAAATCAGCCTGATCGGCGCCGGTCACCTGGAGTACGACTACCGCTTCAGGGCCATCTCCGGGCGTGTCATTCGTGGTCGTAGCATCTCCATCCAGATTAAAAGCCAGATTGGTTGATGCTGCGGCAGCGGCCGTCGCACTGGGCGCGGCATCAGCTACAAATAAAACCTGGGAGGTACCAACAGCTGGCGCACCCGGAATAAATTTTTCAAGGTAAGGGCCGTTAAACCGGCGCCAGGCCCCAGCTGTTCCAGGAGTAGCATCTAGCGCCACCCGTGACGTCAAGGTCTCCTGATAGTCAGTACCCGGTGCGGCATCGAGCTCGGGATTCCCCGTGGTTCTATTAAGATCCTGAATCGTCCCCGTATCACCGTAGTACCGCGTGACACCGGTCTCGATCGCTCTAACCTCAGTCGCCATACGGGTACCGCGCGAGTCCGCAATAACTTCAAACACCCGAGGGGCCACCGCGGCGGCCAATATAGCGATAATGGCCAGAACGCCAATCATCTCGATCAAGGTAAAACCGCCGGCCGCTGCCCTCGCAGGCATCCGACCAAACAAAGCAGGCTGTTGGTAATTCATACTCAATACTCCAGAACTCAAAAATTATAAAACCGGGGCACCGACATCACTGCTCCCGCACCACTCTAAAACCTATAAAAGCCAATTTCTTATCGACGGGTGCCCGGCCTCGTGCCGCCACCGCCACATTTCTCGGGATGTCACTCCATGACCCCCCACGAACAACTCGCTTACTGCAGTCTCCCTGCAGATTCGCGCCGCCACCGGACGGTGCCCCATAATAGTCAACACTCCAACAATCCTGCACCCATTCCCACACGTTACCGAGACTATCGTGCAGCCCATAGGCGTTGGCCGGGAACGCCCCGGCGTGACTGGTCTCTTCGCCCCACTGGTCAGCACCGCTAATTTTTCCACGGCAACACACTTCGCTACCAAAATTAGCAAAGTCATGATTTGGCCACTCCCCCCACCAATAATCAGAGCTAGAGCCGGCTCGGCTGGCGTATTCCCATTCTGCTTCGGTCGGTAAACGATAACGATTCCCGGTTTCAACCGACAACCAGGCGGCGTAATCGGTAGCATCCTGCCAGGAGACAGAAATGGCTGGACGATTCCCACGCCCCCATTGATGGTCATCGGCCGGTGAGCGACCCGTAGCACGACTGAACTGATCAAACTCATCAAAGGTGATTTCGTTTACTCCGATTGCAAAATCACGACCAATGTGAACGGTACGCACGGGTCGAGCACTAGGTCCGTAACGACCTGAAATATCGCCCATTTCAAAGGAACCTTTAGCGACAACCACCATTTTTGGTCCAGAGCCGCCGCTGGCAAGAGGATCGGCGAAGGTGACCTGTTTGCGAGTCGGGGCAGTCCAGCGAGATTCACTCAACTGAACCTGTTCATCAACCTTGCTAATTTCTGGCACGTTTCGCTGGCTGGCCAGGTAGACCCCAGCACCAACGTTGACCACGGTAATCACAATAGCAGCACCAATCGAGGCTACCACCAGTTTTGATATTTTTGGCTTCTCGCTGGCTTTGCGGATAGACACCGACGGAATCTCACCCCGAGAACGCTCGCGAATACCTTCTTGTGGAACAGATTGAGTGGACGCCTGAACAGAGGGTTCGGCGGCACGCTGAACCGGGGCTACCGAGGGCTCTGTTTCTCGCTGGAGCTGAGTCTCATCGACTTTTTGCTTCAAATAATCGCGGCTGTCGATCCGCTGTGGCTGGTGATCGGCACTGGCAGGCTGTCGCGATAATTCACCAATATCCAGCGACCCCACCGAATCGCCATCATCCACCAACGACAACGGTGGAGCGTCTATTGATGCCGGTTTTAATGCCTTATTTGAAAAGTCATCAACCGCTTTCAGCACCTCTTCGGTGGTGGGACTGTCATTTTCCTCCAGTCTCAATTCACCCGGCTGCTCCCGTTGCCGACCATTATTATCAAAAAGCGAAGGTTTAATCGGTGTAACCGAATCTTCGTCAGTATATTGTTCAAGTTCTTTGGCCAGATCCTCACCGTACTGATACCGATCTTCCGGCTTTTTCGCCATCAGCTTATCCAGTATTGGCTGGAGCCAACGGTACTCATCGGGCAGCTGTGGGATGGGATCCCGCAGGTGTTTCATCGCCAAGGCCACCGGATTATCCGCCGTGTACGGCTTGGATCCCGTGAGCATGAAATAAAACACGCAACCCAGGCTATAAAGATCGGACCGAGAATCGACCTGCTCACCGAATGCCTGTTCCGGGCTCATGTACGCAGGCGTGCCCAACGTCATCCCAGCGGCAGTCACCTGCGTATTGTCGGATAACCCTTTGGCCAGTCCAAAATCGGATAACACCACGGTGCCATCCTCCCGGAAGAGGATGTTCCCGGGCTTTATATCGCGATGGATATAACCCTTGCCATGCGCATAGGCAAGCGCCTTGGCCACCTGCACCATCACCTTGATAATTTCCGACACCCGCATGGTGGTTTTTACCCGCCGGAACAGATCACCACCGTCGACACACTCCATGGCGATGTAATGCTGCGCCCCGACGACGCCATAATCGTAGATGACAATAATATAGGGGTAGGTAAGCTGAGCAATAATGCGCGCCTCTTTCAAAAAGCGCTTGGTGTAAGTGGGGTCATGGGTGAGGCTCTCGGCCATCACTTTCAGGGCCACTCGCCGGCCCAGGGACTCCTGCTCGGCCAGATAGACGGTGGACATGCCCCCGTAACCGAGCACGCTCTCTACCTTGTAACCAGGAATTTCTACTAGTTCAGCCATCAGTGCCTAGGTTTCCAGCCATTACCCTGAGTCAAAACGACTATCGACCCAAACGGGACGCTCATGGGGAAAAGTGAGCATAACAAAAAGTGCGTAGATCGTCTCGCTATAAGTTCAACTAACGGAATAGATATCGAATCTAACTCGCTGTCCTTTAATAGAATAATTCGGTGAACCCGCCAACCAGCCTCCTTTGATCGGTCTTTTTACTACGACCCGTAACCGCGCCCGGCTCTTTGCAACGGCCAGCAACTCCTCGCCGCTTGATTCCAGCTCGGCCATCTGCCGCAGGAGCTGCATGTTTTTTTTGGGCAAAGCGCGCTTACCCGTTTCCGCAAACATGGGGTCCAGATAGACGACGTCGAAGCGTCGGTCGCTATGTTGATTCAGCCACGCCACTGCTTCGGCACAGACCAGTTCAGGGAGATCGGTCAGCCCGGACGAAGCGGCGCGCTGCAATCCATCATTCACCAGCTCAAACAACCAACCCGACTTTTCCAACGCGACTACTTTATGGCCCATGGTAGCCATCAACATGGTATCGGCAGCCATCCCCATGGTTGCATCAAGAATGGTTAATGTTCCACGATGGCGCCCCTGAACCGCCTTAATCAGTAACTCACCCTGAGCCTGACGCCGGCGTTGAACGCTGGCATATTCGACATAATCGGCACTGACAGTCATCTCAGCCCCTGATTGATCGACAGTGATCGCCTGCAACACACCGTCTCGGTATCGAAGCCTCACCGAATCACTCGAGCAAATGGGCTCTGCTATCAGCTCAACCCCCAGACGCTCAGCAAGCTCGTGGGCCTGCTGATCGGATACGTCGCCCTCAACGGTGACGATCAAGGGTTACTGCTCACTGCGATCTCTCTTGTTGGACAGCAGGTAATCTTCAGATTGCATTTCTATGAGCCGGCTGACCACTCGCTCAAATTCGAAATGAAATCGGTCGCCACAGTAGATATCCCCGGGTTCGGTTTCAGCGGATATCACCAGATTAATTCTCTGATCATAAAGCACATCGACCAGGTTCATAAACCGATGGGCCGAATCGTAATCATCAATGGCTAGCCGAGGCACTCCCAGCAGGAACAGGGTATGAAACTGCTCGGCAATAGCCAGGTAATCATGGGTGCTACGTGGCCCGCCGCACAGCTCATCAAACCCAAACATGACGACATCACCGCCCATCCCTGCCACCTCTACTGGGCGACCATTAATGTCAATTTGCCCAGGTTGCGGAGTAACCCCGGCTGCTTGCTCAAAAGCCTTCGCCATTGCCTGACTAGTAGCGGCTGACAGAGGGGTGATGTATCGCGTCAGCTGGCGTAAGGTTCGATAACGATAATCCGTATCGCTATTCAGGTGATGCACCGCCATCTGCTGTTTTATCAAGCCAATCGTCAACAGAAAACGTTCGCGCTGCAGCCCGTTCAGATAAAGCTCATCGGGTGCCCGGTTGGAGGTACCTACCACCACTACGCCACGGCTAAACAGGGCGGAAAGCAGGCCACCCAGCAGCATCGCATCGGCGACATCATGAACCTGAATTTCATCAAAACAGATCAGGTCAACCCGGTCGGCAACCTCTGCGGCGATAACGGCCAGTGGATCGGCAAGATTATCGACTGTTTTCAAACGTTCATGGATTTGTTGCATGAACTGGTGAAAATGGATGCGCTGCTTGCGCTCTCCCGGAACAGCCGCAAAAAACAGGTCCATCAGGAAGCTCTTTCCGCAGCCAACGCTGCCCCAGATATACAAGCCCATGGGTCCCGACGGACCCGCAGCTTTCGGCCAGAGACTGAACCACCGACGCCTCGGGCGGGCCACCGCTAACCCCTCATATACCCGCTGTAAAGCTTCTACCACTGCGCCCTGAGCCGGGTCTTCAAAAAACCCTTCTCGACCGAGCTGCTGTTGATACTGATCGCGGGGTGAAAGGCTCACGCCAACAACTCCGTCATGGGTTTACCGGCCAGGGTTGAAAAATCCAGGGCGATAGGGGCGTAACCGGCCAGCAGCAGTTTTGAACCGTCAGGATCAGAGCTGACGCATCACCAGGCGCTTTTTAATATCGGCAATCGCTTTGGCCGGATTGAGCCCCTTAGGGCAGGCACTGGTGCAATTCATGATGGTGTGACAGCGGTACAACCGAAACGGATCCTCAAGCTGGTCGAGGCGATCCCCTTCGCCTTCGTCTCGACTATCAACGATCCAGCGATGGGCTGCCAGCAAAATAGCCGGCCCAAGAAAGCGGTCACTGTTCCACCAGTAGGAAGGGCAGGAAGTCGAACAGCAGGCACAGAGAATACACTCGTAATGACCATCCAGTGCCTCACGATCCTCCTTCGACTGCAGACGCTCACGGCCTTCAGCGGGCGGCGTATCCGATTTCATCCACGGCTGGATCGATTCGTACTGGGCATAAAAATGGGTCAGATCCGGTACCAGGTCCTTCACTACCTCCTGATGGGGCAGAGGAGTAATCTTGAGGCGTCCGTTACGGGCCACACTTTTTATATCCTGGGTACAGGCTAGCGTGTTTGTACCGCCAATGTTCATGGCGCAGGAGCCGCAAACACCTTCGCGACAGGAACGCCTCAGGGTAAGCGTACCGTCCTGTTCGTCTTTAATTTTGAGCAATCCGTCGAGGACCATAGGCCCACAGTTGTCCAGATCGACGTCAAATTCATCATAACTCGGCGGTTGATCAGATTCCGGATCGTAGCGGTAAATTTCGAAAACTACCTTGTTGGTTGACACCTTGCGACTCCTCAGTAGACCCGTTTCATCGGCGGCACTGACTCCACCTCATCATTAAGCGGCGCAGATTTAACCGGACGATAGTCCAGGCGAACCTCGCCCTCCACCTGATTATCAACCCAGGCCAGGCTATGTTTCATCCACTTGTCATCATCACGCTCAGGAAAATCATCTCGGGCATGAGCACCACGCGATTCTTCGCGAGCATTGGCCGAATCCATGGTCGCCAGGGCTACTCCGAGGAGGTTGTCGAGCTCTAACGCCTCCACCAGATCAGTATTAAAAATCATGCCGTGATCGGAAATACCCAGATCGGGCATAAGCGCCGCCACTTCACGCATTTCCCTGACCCCTGCTTCCAGGGTCTCGGCGGTACGAAAAACCGCGCATCGATTCTGCATGGTGCTTTGCATCCCCGCCCGTATTTCTGCCACCTTACGGTTACCCTTTGCCGTGCGGACACGATCAAAGCGCTCCATCGCGCTGGCACTGGCCTGTGGATCCAGTTTCGGCTCTTTCAGATCCGGCAAGGTCTGTTCCAGGCGGAGGGCCGCAGCGCGGCCAAACACGATGATATCGAGCAGACTATTGGCACCCAGACGATTCGCCCCATGTACCGACACGCAGGCGCATTCGCCAATGGCGAACAGACCCGGCACTACCTTGTCTTCGCCATTTTGATGATTGATAACTTCGCCATGGAAGTTGGTGGGAATACCGCCCATGTTGTAGTGCACAGTCGGCAATACGGGAATCGGTTCGCGGGTCACATCGACGCCAGCAAAAATCATCGCCGTTTCGGAGATACCCGGTAATTTTTCCGCCAGTACATCGGCACCCAGGTGTTCCAGATGCAGCATGCAATGGTCTTTGTTTGGTCCACAACCGCGACCTTCCAGAATCTCCAGCGTTTCGGCTCTGGACACCACGTCACGAGACGCCAGGTCTTTAGCCGTGGGCGCGTAGCGTTCCATAAACCGCTCGCCATCACCATTGGTCAGGTAACCACCCTCCCCTCTGGCGCCTTCCGTGATTAGACAGCCTGCGGGATAGATGCCCGTGGGGTGGAATTGCACCATTTCCATGTCCTGCAAGGGCACGCCGATGCGAGCCGCCATGGCCTGACCGTCACCGGTGCAGATGTGCGCATTCGTGGTCGATTGATAGGCGCGACCATAACCGCCCGTGGCCAGCACCACGGCTTTAGCGGAGAAACGATGGATAGAACCGTCTTCAAGGCAATAGGCCATCACCCCATTAACTTCCCCGTCGGCTCCCTGCAACAGATCGAGAGCGACATACTCCACAAAGAAGTTGGCTTTATGACGCAGGCATTCCTGATACAGGGTATGCAACATGGCATGACCGGTGCGGTCCGCAGCAGCGCAGGTACGATGAGCAATGGTTTTATGGTCGGCCAGGTACTGGCCACCAAACGGTCGTTGATAAATTTTCCCTTCTTCCGTGCGTGAGAAGGGCAGTCCGGCATTTTCCAGCTCGATCACGGCCGGAATAGCCTGCTGGGTCATGTACTGGATGGCGTCCTGGTCACCAAGCCAGTCAGATCCTTTAACCGTATCGAAAAAGTGGCTACGCCAGTCATCTTCGACCACATTCCCCAGGGCCGCATTAATACCACCCTGTGCAGCCACCGTGTGAGAACGAGTTGGAAACACTTTGGTGATACAGCCCACCGACATACCCGCAGACGCCATACCAAAGGTCGCCCGCAACCCTGCACCACCGGCACCGACGACTATCGCGTCAAACCGGTGGTCAACTATTTTGTATTTGTCCAATTTAGGAATCTCTATTTATTTTTGCTGTTGCGTTACGACAAAGCCATAAACAGGCTGGTGAGTACAGAAACCGTTGCAACAAGGCCCGCACCAGTGGTCAGGACTGCAACCCCGGCAATCAGCAGCAATTTCAATCCATGTATGTGCACATAATCTTCCAGCAAAACCTTGCTGCAGATGAAGGCATGCACCATCCCAAAGTAAAAGAAGGCCAACATCAAACCGGCATTAACCGGAGAGCCAAGCCAACCTCGGGCCTCTGCCAGGTCGATACCACCTGCGCTAAGAACTAGCAGTTTGGCGCCAAGAACGATCCCCAGCAGAATCAGCACAAGCGCAGTGAAACGCTCCTGCACGAACTCGCCGGTACCCGTGCCGGCAGAACCATGATTGCGGGCCGCAGACATTGCAGACCTGAACTGACTCATGACGCTCCCCTCAAAATAACCAGTGACCAGACGGCGAGTGTTAACAGGGCCGAACACACGACGGCAATGAGGCCCGTACGTTTTGCCGTTTCAATTTCAAATCCATAACCAAGGTCCCAGCAAAAATGGCGTAACCACTGAGCGGCACTGTAGAAAGCGCAGAAGGTCCAGCCAAACAGCGCGACCCTGCCAACAAAACTAGAAAGGAGTCCATTAACAAACTGGTAAACCTCGCCCCCCGCGGCCACACTACCTAACCAAGCTGCCAGCACAAACATGCCGCCCAGCAGCGCCGCATTGGTTGCCCGATGAAGAATCGAAGTGAATGACCCCGTTAGAGGTCGATAAACCTCGAGATGGGGAGACAAGGGCCGCTGTCCCTGACTCATCACGGTTACTCCTAAGTTATCTGTAGATTTTAAAGGGGAGGAATTAATTGGTTGCAACGCCCGGTCTGCGCAATCGCCTGCATCATAAAGTCTGAAATATTAGTTGAGCGTCGCTGAACTGCCGACAAAATCATCGGTGGACGAAGCCCGCTAATTTTAGGCCTTGACGCTCACTTCGACAAGCAGATTCACCCCGTTTACCCGCCTGCGGGTTGCACTTTACCCGTCTCCAGCCAAACCCGGATCGGTTATTTTTGATTTGTAGTTGACCAATCAGCGACCTGTATCATGCTTAGCGCCGCCAAAGCAAAATTAAACAGCGCGCATGGATAGGCTTTGGTATAGAATCCCCGTGCTTTTTTAACCTGTTTTAAGGAGTCGGCAATGCCTAGCACCACAACTAGCCAGGAGCCTACCCGGCGAGAATTCAAGCCTTACAAGCCGAAGAAAAAAGAGGCTTACATGAGTCCTGCCCAACAGGATCATTTCCGCGCCATTTTGAATGCCTGGCGTGACGAACTTACCGAAGAGCTGGAACGCATGCGCAACCGCATGCAGGACGAAGTCATCAATTGTCCCGACCCTACCGATCGGGCCTCCCAGGAATCGGAGATGGCACTTGAGTTACGTACGCGTGACCGAGAACGGAAACTCATAATGCGCATCGACAAAACCCTCGAACAGATCGACGAGGGTGATTATGGTTACTGTGAAGAGTGTGGTGCCGATATTGGCTTACGCCGACTCGAAGCACGACCAACGGCTAAACCTGTCTCTTATACACATCTCCGAGCCCACGAGACCTCTCTACATCTCG
>OJFP01000526.1_pt1 | contig 27009 bp, 26 predicted proteins | sample 1594141 | NCBI WGS metagenome assembly OJFP01 (sample SAMN05416843, study PRJEB24817) | seawater metagenome | isolation source: Sea water | place: Canada:Atlantic | collected 2013-07 | reverse complement strand
GGCACCATTTGACTCGCGGGTAAGCTTTTATATGCCTCGCTATTCATTGTATCTACTAGCCGTTTACGCTCAGTTAACGTCAACTTGTTCTTAGGTATAGGCCTAACTGAATCTGGTCTTCCATCACTTTTGATTACGCCTGCAGCCATCCAACGTTGATACGTTCTAATCGTTATGCCAAGCTCTGCACAAGCTTTATATTTCGCTGCGCCACTTAACACCGCTTCATCAATTAATGTCACGGCTTGTAAGCGATCTGCGTCGAGGATCATTCGTCCTCGGCTTCCCCCCAGATCGCATTGGCTTTTTTTCTTAAGACCAACAATGCTGCCGTTTCAGCGAGAGCTTTCTCCTTCCTGCGCAACTCTTTTTCTAACGAGTTAATTTGCTGCTTATCTTTTTTTGCAGCGGCTTGAAACACTTTTTCATGCTCAGACACGTTTGAGTTGGCATCCAGACAGGCATTTTTCCATGCCACTATTTGTTCAACAAATAGTCCCTTTTTACGACAATAAAGCGCTAGCTCTGCCTCGTTTAGCGTAGCTGTTTCTAATACTGCTGCAAACTTATTGGCTGAAGACCATTGTTCAGCGTTCTTTCCATTACCAGGCATTACTTGCCCCTTATCTTTGGCTTGTTTACGCCAATAGTACAGGGTTGCTTGGCTGATCCCCATATCTAATGAGAGCTTTGTAATAGAAATATTATTAGGCGGTCGCATTTTCTTTAGCGCCGACTCTTTCCTTTCAGTTGAATAATGTTGCATTGTTACTCCGCGCCCTCAACTTAACTATAGTGGTTAAATTTTAAACGCGACAGGTAGTCTGACAGAGAGGGATCAGGCTAATCAATGGTTTAAAATATACATCGAAGCTTGTAAAAAAGTTACAGATCATATTGTAGATATGTTATTACAAAAACCATCGGTAGATTCACCTGAAGTACTTTAATCGGAACTGTTGAAAGTGCATGACACACACAAGCAAAACATAAGAAAAGAAATACTCACGATGATTTAAGTAAACTAACTAAAAACACCATTAAGGTAGCGTTAACAGCGATACTTAGTTACCGATAACGCGGTAAATCGCGAGATTAACGTTGAGCGTCCTAATCAACGGTGGGTGACTGAAATTACTTATATTAAAACGGATGAAGATATTCTTTTTCTGGCGGTTGTTATAGACTTATTTCAACGTAACAACGTCGGTTAGTCGATGAGCGATAGGTTGACTGGAGACTAAGCTATGCAAGCGATTACAGCCTCTTGAAGAGCGTTGTGATTATCAAATAGTGAAAGACTTGCGTTAATGGTTAATTGCATTGTCGATACAATCGGATACTAAAAAATACGCAACTGAAGTTTTGGCATAGACAGAACCTCAGAATTTAGAAATACAAGAAAATTTCCAAGTAAAGCAGTCTAATTTTAGTTAGTGAATGGCACACCCGGCGCCATTGAAAGTTTATCATAAAGGTTTCAGAAGCTTAAGAATCGTCACTACATTTTATAAAATAGCTTCAGGGCACCAATAGTTATAAATTAAAGTATAATCATACTGTAACTTAAAAATGGTCTATTTGATAAAGATTAATCAAATAGACCATTTTTCTCTTCATCTACGCAACGATAAAGTTTAATTTTTTAGTTTTATTATTTTGCATAATGCACCTGAGGCATGACAAATAAGGTCTACTACAAAAAAATGCCCAGTTTTTAAAATTGGCATGTTATATGCTGAATTTTAAAGATAATTAGAGATGTGATAACTATTTTACGCAAAGGTGTGTTTAATTTATTATCGAATAAAAATCAACTAGTGTAGAAATATGAAAATTTTAATAATAGGATGTGGTGCAATTGGCGGATTTTACGCTAGCCGCTTACAAAAAAGTTGTAAGTCTATCATTGTTACTGCCAGAGGAGATCACCTTAAAGCAATTCAGCAAAACGGTCTCCAGATTACTCATGATGGCGAGGAAAATGTTAGCTATGTCAGTGCGGTCAATCATCAAGAACTGACTAATAATTTTAAAAGTAACCAGTTCGATCTAGTGATCATCTGCCTCAAAGCAAACCAACTATCAACTGCACTATCAGAGCTTGGAAACTGGTTAAAATTATCAGAATGTCCAATATTATCACTACAAAATGGTGTAGACAGCGAATCGGTTTTAGCTGATACTTTTGGTAAAGATAGAATTTGGGGTGGCATGGCTATTAAGATTGGGGGGGAGGTTATTAATCCTGGCAAAATAGTATCAACGGGTGTGGCAAAAATTACATATGGCCCATGGCCAGTAGTCAACTCGGGTCAACAAATGCCCTATCAACTGATTAATTTTGCCAAATATTTAGCAATGGCAAATATTCCGTTTGAACTTACTTCAAACATCCGCTTGGAATTGTGGAAAAAGCTTGTGATTAATAATGGTGTAAATCCATTATCAGCCATAACTGGCTTAAATACATTCGAACTCACTCATAATCCTGCTTATGTAGCCGTGATACGCAAGGCTATGCAAGAAACTGTAGAAGCAGCACGTTATGATGGGGTAGAATTAACGCAGCAGGATGTAAATACATTATTTAATTTAATTAAAAATTTTTCGCCAATTAAAACGTCTATGCTAATAGATAAAGAGAAAGACAGAGAACTTGAGCTAGATGCCATTGTGGGTGCTGTAATCAAAAGGTGTCAAAAACAGGGAGTACCCGCTCCTCAAAATCAAGAGTTTTCCAGAAATCTCACAAAATCAGTAAGGTAATAATGTTAAAGATAGCAACCTTGGGTCCAGCCGGTACATTTTCTGAACTCGCGACAAAAAAATTTATACAGCATCAGTCTGTGCTTTATGATGTTCACTTTTTGCCGACAATTAAGCAAGCGGTTAGTGAAATAGGGCAATCTTGTGATATTGGCATCATACCTATTGAAAATTTCTCTGAGGGTTTCATTGCTTTAGTGCTAGATCTTTTAGTAGAGCTCGATTTGCGCATCATTGATGAAGTGATGCTCCCTATCGAATTCTCATTTGTTTCAAATGCTAAACAGGTAAACGAGATAGAGCATTTGTTTGTCCAATTTGTAGCGAAAGGTCAATGCTTGGAGTTCATTCAAAATTTGCAGCAAGTCAATACTCATTTGACAGAAAGTAACATTGAATCGCTAGAGAAATGCATTAAAGCTCATGATAAAGCAGGTGCAATTGTTCCCTCTGGATCATTTAGCTCAAAAAATTTCGCGTCTACGATAAACAAAGTAAATGACTATGATAATAACCAAACGCGATTTTTGGTGCTGAGTAAAACACCTGTTAGCACAAATAACAGCCATGCAAACAAAACCAGTATTATAGTGCTAGATGATGACGATCATCCTGGCTTATTAGGAGAAGTACTTCAGTCATTCTCTGCACGCAGAATCAATCTAACCAACATCATTTCGCGACCTACTCGTAAGATGTTTGGTAAGTATCATTTTTTCATTGAGTTTGAAGGTAACCAACATGACATAAACGTTGCCGCAGCTTTAAAAGAAATTAGAAAAAGAAACAAAGTTAAAATGCTGGGTTCCTATAAAACCGGAACACTATAGGTGTGGATTACTAAACGTCGTTATCTCTGCGTTGATTTTGTATACAACCAAAAAGCAAAGCGTTTGGTCATAAAGGGCATTAGTATATAAGTCATCAACACAATCACCACTGCAGTCACCATAAACGTCCGGACCAACAGTGGAAACTCTATTAACCAAGATTCGAATAGCCAAAATATAAGGGTCACAGCGGGATAAAGCGCCAGCCAACTAATCAGCGTCATTTTATATCGTGGAGGAGGCGTGATTGGATTTCTTGAAGGTAAAGTGAACCAGGTTATCAAGCCAGACACTTGTTCCCGTTCACTGGTTGTTATCAATAAATCTTCAATTTTTTCCAATATTTCAGCTCTTTGCGAAGAACCTTCCCATTCCTGCAAACTACTTATATCTTGGAACTTAAACATGATTCGATATTCTGGGTCATTGCCAGACGAGGGTTTAAACAATGTTGTTCCCAAATAGCCTGAAAAGTTGCTCGCTCGCTGGGTCATTTCTGATGTAAGAGTTTCAAACTCTTTTACCATTTCAGGTTTAACGCGACGCGAGATTATTACCGTGATAGGTTCTATATTTTCTACCACTTTTCACCTCATAATATGGTTTGTAAAAAAGGGGCTGCTGATGCAAGCCCCAAATGGTTGAAGCAATTAATTAACTTCCTGTGGCACGTAAATGCTGAACACTAAACATACTTGTTGGAGACAACTCTGGGTCCACCTGACCTTTAAATTGACCGGTTGTGCAATGGTTAGCTTGTACGTCTATCATGCTAAATGCATCATCAATAGATACACCAGAGCCTTTATTGGCTGGCAAGTGATGATCTGGGTGTGCTTGACCAATAGTAAACGTTTTCCACATTGTACCTTTGCGATCGTATGATACCGTTCTAGGTATAGTAAATGTTTGAGCATCCATAAAGTGTACGCGTTTTGATAAGGGATGAGATTCATTTACGGGACTCGCTTCAACTTCATATACTTTACGTAATTGCCAGGTAATATTAGGGAAGCAACCGCCTTTACCACTAAAAGCAACGACTTGATAAGCATCATCATCTTCATGTGTTTCAGTATCTAATGTTAGCTCATTGTGATTAAAAAACGGCATAAGCATGTAACGAGTAGATTTATATTCCCAATTCATATCAGAGATACGCCCGTTATACCCTTCAAAATCCTCAATCATCAAGTCAGAACCAAGGAAGGCGTCAGTTACCTGACCGGTTGCTAAACGTCTAACTCTGCGTTGGAAACCAAGATATAACCAAGAATTATCGCGTTTTAAGTCATCAGCGGCACGATGGATCAGTAACTGTGTGTTACGCACGTCGTCAGGTGCTAATACTTGAACGTAAATAGACCGAAATAAATCAGAAGGGTTTGGTGTAATTTCAGGAGTTGGCTGCTGATTTACTCGTCCTTTAAAGTTCAAAAAATGGAAGTTAAACTTGATAGTACGCTCTATTTTTGCAGACTCCATATCCCGGTATTTCCAATAAAATGGTTTTATCGCAGCGCTATCACCCCAGTTATAGCCATACTTATAGTTCCACGCGAGTTTCTCACCGGCACGAGGATCGTCTTTACTCGGTTGTTCGAGGAAGGGTCTACCGGCTTCCCAACCGGTAATTTCACCCACTTTCTCACCTAAGCTTACCTTCCCGTAGCCTTGGGCACTGGCGTCTATATAACTCTGGTGCAGCGCTAAAGAAGTCGTATCTCCAATCACCATCTGTGTCCAGCCTTGTTCAATAAATGAATAATAGGCTGGATCAATGACATCTTTAAACTGAGCAACATTAGATTGGTCGATGACCATACCCTTAGTTAAGCCCTCAGAAATAGGTTTATTTTCTGCATATGGAAAGAAGGATTGTTTAACCACTTCATTTGATGCCAATGCGGGTGTTGTTAGTGCAAAATTGGACATAATAGCAGCAATGCTGAGTGTAATGCCTAAAGTTAATACTTTCATGTTGTTATCCTCTTTTAGAAACTATAACGAAGGGTAAATTGAAGCTCATCTTCTTCTTGAGCCATACCAATGGGGCCGGATCTAAAGCGTCCTAAAGGCTCAAAACCTCCTAGACCAAGGGTAGATCCGCTTGCGTGTTCAGGAAAAGCAGAAGTAAATGGTGCCCAGGGATTACATGTACGGCAGTCGTCAAATGTACGAGCGCCAGTACCAAATTTAAAGTTTACGCCACCAGTGAATTTCAAGTTATCACTGACTATCCACTCAACCGACATTGCCACGGCTGTTGAGCCTGCTCTAAAATCATGTGCACTGATAATTTGTGGGCTTAATCTATCGTTCATCCACCAACCTTTAATTAATAAAGTGGCCGTCCAATTTTCGTCCCAATCAGGTATACCAGCTGGCCCGAGTAAACGTTGTTCTTGCTCATGATCCAAAACATGCTGACCAAATATTTGACCTGAAAAAAGGAATGCACGCTTATCATTTAAGAAAGGAATAAAGATATTTTTATCTGCGCCAACCACATAACGCAGCACATCGGACTCTGAGAACAAATCACTTCTCAATGTATTGCCAAACTCCTCGCCTGAGGTATGGGCCGCCTCTATTCTAAAGACAGTATCAATACTTTGTGAGTAGTAATCCATTGAGCCGCCAACTAAAGTAACGCGAGGAAACTCAATATCAAAAGCAATGAGTGCGGGCCATACGGCAACTTCACCAGTAAATCCATTTTGCGCCTGTATGCCAGCACGTATTGAGGGCATTTGCGAGCGATAACTCAAAGCATTTAATGAAAACCCTAAATCACCTAACACACCCTCAAATTTCAGACCTACTTGAGTATTTGAAAGACTCCAGCTTGGTAAGTTAGCTTGGCGTATGCCGATTTGACCTGGTCCGAAGTCAGTCGCCGCAACGCCTCCGGCAAAGTTTGATACGGTCCCACCATTTTCCCATAGATTATTCATTCCTCTGAAAAAACAGCCAGCATCTACAATAACATTAGGCTGACCACATTGGCCTAAATCATTCGGACGAAAACGGTCGAAGTTCCAAATTAATTGTAAATTCAAATCATCAAATGTGTCAGTAGCACCCATTCGGTAGTCAGTCTTTAAAATCCACATTGGGATTCGTATATCTTCTAACTCGTCGTAAATATTGTTTCGTGAATAATCCACCGGGTTAATCACATCAAGTACTCTGAACAAGTCGGTTCTACCCCAAATAACTTGTTGCTTACCTAAACGAGTACTAATGATGTGCCCATTGTCTAGATTAAAATCAAAATCTACATAGAGTTCGCGAATAAAATCTAAACGGTCATTTAGCTCTTGGGATCTTAGTTCTTGAATATCGCGTGATAGGTAACCTGAAATACAACCTCTTGAGTCTGTATCACAAGGTCTTACCGGCACACCAAAAGCCACGCCACCGTCAGTTGCGTGAAGATGTTCACCAAGCACAACCATGCCTTCATTGGGATTATTTGCGGTATCGAACGAAAATGGTAACGCTAAACCTTCACCAAAAGGCACTGTGGCCCCTGCCCCTGCAGCAATATTTTCCAAAGAAATTGCTCGACCAGCCTTTTTGCCAAAGTCTTCGTCATTTAAGTCGTAGACGCCATCATAACTGAGGCGAAACGTCCCACTTAAGGAGATATTGCTAAAAGACCCAGATGATTTATAGGTTTTTTCTGCTTCTATCTGTAGTGTGTTTCGAAATTTTGATAAACCCACATCTTTACGCAAATATGTTGCGTTTTCGATGAATGAGTTGACCCGAACTTCCTCTGCAAAGGCACTTTGCTGAAAAGTAGGTAAAAGGGCAAACCCTAGTGCTACTTTAAGCATCGTACATCTTTTTAGCTGTGTGTTTTTGAGCATGTTATTTCCTCTCTTATGTGCTAAAAGAAACCAAGAAACTGCAATCAGTTTTGGTTTCCGGTAAATGCTCCGCCGAGCGCTGTTGGTGATGACAGATCAGCAGAATTTGCGTCAGCTGCTTTAGCGTCGGCATGCAATACACCGTCTTCGTCGCTATACACATTGACAATAAATTTAGGTTTGAAAACCAGTACCCAAGAAGGCACCAACAGCATGGCGGCAAAGCCATTGATCACAATCATCACGCAAAGCAAAAGGGCGGCGTCAGATTGAAATCTCAACTCTGAGAGAATGACCCACATTACAATGCCTGCAATTAAAGTGACTGCAGTGAAACTAATAGCCATTCCAGTGGTGGCGATTGATTGGCGAACCGAGTCAAAAAGGTTGCCTGTTTTGGCCATAAACTCTCGTATTCGGTCCATCATATATATGGAGTAATCGATACCTACGCCTATACCAACGGCAACCACTGGCACGGTATTGATGTCAATGCTCATGCCGTAAAGTCCCATATAGGCATAAGTTAAAATTGATGCAAAAAGCATCGTTGCTAACATCATTAAACCAGCGTGCAAAGAAGCATAAAACAGCATGACAAAAGCGAAAATCAGCACAAAAACAAGTGGCAAAACAATGATGTTGGTTTCAAAAGCAGACTCATTCATCGCTGCAGCAACACCTATGGTTCCGCCAGCAAGACGAATTTTAAGTCCATCCACATCATTGCCATGCTCATCAATCCAAGTCTTCGCCATATGAATGGCGCGGCGAATAGTTTCGCCCTGCCTGTCTTTGTAATAGAAAACTAAGTTAGCAATGCGGTCATCAGTATCGTTAAATTCGTTTAATGCACCGGGAATTGGACTAGACGCCATGTATGTAAACATCAATCCACCAACATAAGATGCATCATGGGGGACTTGATACCAACGCGGGTCATTATTGTGCATTAGTCGGTTAACTTGCTGAATGAGATCAGTTAGACCTTTACTTCCCCCAACGTCTGGATCAGATAACATATGTGATTGTAGTGAAATCAGAGATTTCAAAACTTCAGGTCGCTTTAACCCACCGTTGGTATCGGTTTCAGCAATAATGTAGAGTTCTTCAGACCCAGGGAAACGCTCATTTACGGTGCGTGAAGAAACATTGTAGTCGTGATCTGGGTATAAAATAGGAGAGCCCGGCTCTGAATCTCCAATTTGAACTTGAGACGCAGCAAATAAACCAACAATAATAAAAGCTAATGCACCTAAAAGGAGTCTTGGAGCAGCCTTAGGGCTAGTTACTATCCGCGAACAACTCGAACCGATGTAACGTAAGAATGTTTCCTTTATTTCTGAATTTTTTGGTGTTGGTAACACAGAAAGAAGTAGGGGCACACCAATAAGAACAGTTAACACTACCGTGATCGCCCATAATGAAGCATAAATGCCAAGATGAGTGTTTAACGGAATAGAGCCGACTGCAATTAATAGTAGGCCCACAGCATCAGAAACAACGCCTAAAGTACCGGGTCTAAATAGGCTATCGAATGTAGCCTTTGCAGCGTCACTGCCCTTTGAGTGTATTTTTAATTCAGCATAATACCTTTCAACTAACTGAACGCCATGGCTCATCGCTCTGGCGGCTATTAAAAAGGGTATCACTAACCCAAGTGGATCAAGGTTATAACCCAATAGACTAATTATTCCTAGGCCCCATATAGTTGAAATAAGCACTCCGCCAAGTGGAACTAAAACGCCATAAGCCTTGCGAAAATGAAAGACCAATAGCGCCAACATTATTAGGATTGTAAAAATAAATATTTGAAGGATTTGCTCCATATAAGTATAGGCCCATCCGACTAATACTGGCTGACCAGTTGCGTAAATGGTGACGCCTGCTTGATTTTCTTCACTGATGATTTGTTGTAATTGCGTAAAGGTTTTTTCGTAGTCTAATTGCCCTTCAATTAGCTGCGCTTTTACCAGTGCCATTTTAAAATCAGGTGCAACCAGTGGACCATATACTTGTGGGTTTGCAGCGACGTTATCTCGCATAACTTGTAATTCAGCAGCGCTATATTCACCATATGTTGAATCGTAGTAAGGTTGCGAATTTATACTTCCCACCTCTGTTAACCAGATATGCCGTGAATTTCGATGGGTTAAACTTGCAACTAGGTTGTGGTTCACTCCAGGCAGGTTGTCTACTGCCAAAGTAACTCTATCTAAGATGGCTAAATTTTCATTTGAAAATAAATCGCCATCACTAAATTCAACCCCCACTACCAGCACATTAGCACCTCCAAAACTGTCTTTAATACTGTTATGCAGTTGTATGTATGGATGCTCTTGTGGTAATAAATTGGCAAAGTCTGTGTAAATTTTTAAGGCAGGAATGCGACTTAAAAAGAACACCGTTAACAGGATTATTGCACCCAACACAATAAATGGATGCTTGAAAATACTGGACTCTATATTGTGTAAAAAATGTGTAAACCGATGTTTAGATGTCATTTTCTTTTTCCGTTTCATTTGCAGGTAACGCCGTAACACTAGGGTCAATTTTCATAAACATGCCACGTCCACCAGCAACCAATAAGTTGTTGTTAAAAGATAAAGCGGCACGCAAATAAACGGGGGCAGTGGCCGGCTGTATTGTTTTCCAATGGTTACCAGTCAATTTCAATACAGTGGCGTTGTCACCTAATGCAAAGAGCTCCCCATTAACGTTCTCGATTTGATAAATGGGTGCGGCGCTATCTGCATTTTGCCGCTGCCAAGTGTTCCCAGAATCGTTGGTGTAATAAATGAAACCGTTGAGCCCCCCCACCCAGCCTTGTGAGGTGGATGTGAAGTGTGCAGTATGAGGATAAAACTCGTCCGGCATAAAACCGCTGATTGTCCACGACCTACCGCCGTCATTAGTCAGTAAAAGCATGCCAAACTCTGCTGTAGCAACCGCCTCTTGTGCTGAAAGAAAGACTAAGTTGGTAATAATTGCGTCTTCTTCTAATGTGCTAGATTGCCAAGTGAGTCCTTTATCATTTGACCTTAAGAAAGTCGAATATCCACCGGCTACCCACCACTCTCCGTTAGGCGCGCAATCGATAGTCATTAGTTGCTCTTGAGTATCAATTTGAACCGAAGACCAATCATTACCATTTGGGCTTGATACCCAAATATGATTATCGAATGAAAGCGCTATAAAGGTTTGGTCTGGACAAGTATCAATGGCAAGTAACGATGGCTTTTCAGGTAAAACATGACGATTCCATGTTGTCGTGTCCCTGCTGGTTAATACAACGCCATTCGTGCCAACTAATACTGCGATTTCTTCATTGCTAGCAAAGGCTTGATAGAAGTCAGTTCGTTGCATAGGTTGTTCAAGTTGCGAAGTTACTTTGTCCATTACTAAAGGGGCTTCACAACCTGTTAAAAATATAGAACTTAGAATTAAAAACACAGCAGATATGCTATTGGTGTAGTGCGAATTTAAGCTTTTTAGCTCAAAGATATAAATGAATTTTTTCGACAGCATGAATATTACATCAATTAATTAACATAAATATTACTTAGCAAGGAGCGTGCCATTAGCGTTTTTTAGGGGTAATGCAATTAAATATCAATTACTTACGGGTTATATAATGATATTTCAGCAAGTTTTTCAAATTTAATTTGTTAACGAAATGATAAATAAAATAGGGCGATGTAAACTAAAAATGACAAATTTTAATCATATGGTGATGTAATCCCCCCCATTTTAGATAGTAATCATTCCTAGAACTAAAGTTTCACCTCTGATGATGTACATTTATTCTGATATAAATTTTAGCTAATAATTGAATTGAGAAGATGTACTTATTCAATAGTGCCTTGTTTTTTTAGACGATAGGCTAGGGCTGGACGAGTTACTCCTAACAATCTTGCTGCTTTTGAAATATTATCCTTGGCTTTTGTCATTGCTCTTTCAGTAAGAATTTTTTCAACATTATCTAGGCTTATTTTCCTTTCAAGGATTTCATCAATCCAATCTTCCTTTTCGTTCTCACTAGTTTCTACTATTCTACCATTTGAGTAAACGAAGTCGTCATGATTAACTTGTAGTTGTTCATTAGTTAGCAGAGATAAGGAATCGGCTGATATCGTTTCATTACTATCAGTTAAAATCACTCCTCTTTCTATCACGTTTTCTAACTCTCTTATATTACCGGGCCAAGAGTATTTAGAAAGATATTCCCAAGCCTTATCAGATAGACCTAGTGTTCTTTTAGAATAATCATCATGAAATTTTTGTAAAAAGTGTTCAACAAGTAAAGGAATATCGTCTATGCGATCTCGCAAAGGAGGTATTTTTACGGGGAAAACATTCAAGCGATAATAAAGATCAGCACGAAACTTTCCATTATTGACTGCTTGCTCCAAAGATTCGTTCGTTGCTGCAATTACTCTAACATCTACTTTATGTAATCGTGAACCTCCGACTCTTTCAAGTTCTTGTTCTTGTAGGACCCGCAGCAAAGAAGCTTGTGCCCGAGGAGTTAACTCTACCACTTCATCTAGAAAAATAGTTCCCTTATCAGCTCTTTCAAAACGTCCGGCACGGGTATGTGTAGCACCAGTAAATGCTCCTTTTTCTACGCCAAACAATTCAGCTTCAATTAGTTCTTGTGGAATCGCAGCGCAATTAACAGCTATAAATGATTGTTCAGCTCTTTTGCTACGTAAATGAACACTTCTTGCTATTACTTCTTTTCCTACTCCTGTCTCACCAAGTAATAAAACAGAGACATTCCCTTGCGCAGCTTTGTCAATTTTTTTGCATGCTTCCTTATATGAAGCTGATTGACCTATTCCATAATATTGGCCTTGTTGACGCTCTAGATTGCTACGAAGAGAGTTAACTTGAGACTGTAAATTATAAAGTTGTTCAATAATTGGTTCAGCTTTAAAGTATTGTGAGAATTCTTCGTGATCTTCCCACTCTTGTGCTGGCTTTCCAATAATTAGACATCGCTCGTCACCGCAACCTCTACAGCTCACTTCACGAAAAATGATCTCACGCCCCATGAATGATGAGGTAAACGCGCATGCATACCCCAGCAAAGACCAACAAGCAGGTTCATCCATTTGACCTAGTTCTGTCTGAACCACTTCAACTTCCCATGAATTAATCCATTCAAGTTCGGCGTAAAAATGTCCAGTCTTTTGATCAATGTCTATTTTGATCGGGTTCGGCTTTACCATTCCCGTGATTGAGTGTAACTGTGGTCCGGTAAGAAATATATCTATATCTTTGGAGTTTGGACGCAAACGTCGAGAAAGTTCTGCATCTCGTATACCAGCTTGGTAGCCTAGCCTTAGAAAGAAACCTTTTGCTCGCTCGATACCAATACTATTTAGCAACTCCCTTCTAAAAGCGGCCATAGCCGACACGTGCATCAGTAGCATTCTTTGCTCACCAAACCAGACCTTACCGTCTTCATAACTAAATTTAATGAGATCGGTCAAGTCTTTAATGTCAGTTTTAACAATCTCTTCTTTTAGAACAGTACTCATAAGCTTCCTCTAAATATGACACATACATTTTTGCCGATGTTTAATTAAATGAATGAGAAACCACCATAGCACACCTTTTCATCATTTTTCATCATTTGATAAATATTTTACCTAAATTCACTAAATAATTAACATTTAATTAATATGAAAACAAAAAAGCCACTAGCTGGTCGAAAAAGTGCATATTAAACAATCACTTAAAAAAATAACTAAAAGTTTTTAATTCTGGCATCACTATTGCAATAACAGTTCGTGGATCAAAAAATTAACAAAGGAAATTGATAACATGATTTCTAGTTTAAACAAAAATAAATTTAATGCATTGGCTCGTTATGTCCGAGTGCGCAGTGCCCCTGAAGATAAATTCGTTGAATTCGATTTTGCGATTGAACACCCAGACTTGTTCGTTGAATTGGTTCTACCGAGACAAGCCTTTGAGATATTTTGCAAACACAACAACGTTATTTATATGGATGCTGATATGGCGAAGAAGATAGATGACGACAACCAAAAGTGGCGTTTTGGCGACACCAAAAAGATTTAGATTCAAATGAAATTTATCAAACAAACAAGGTACAGAATATGAGCGTTGAGATAAAAACCAGTTCCGTTTCTACCATTCGGAATACCTACAGTCACATTAAACGTCGCTTTGGTGATAAGCCTGCCACGCGTTACCAAGAGGCTAGCTATGATATTGAGCCCACTCATAACTTTCATTATAAGCCGTTATGGGATCCTGAAAAAACTCTTAATGATCCAAGTCGCACTGCCATTAAGATGGAAGATTGGTATGCAATAAGTGATCCTCGACAATTTTACTATGGCGCATATGTTGGCAACCGCGCAAAAATGCAAGAAAACGCAGAGTCTAATTTTAAGTTTTGTGAAAAACGCAATCTGATTTCCAGCTTAGATGAAAAAATCCAGCAAAAGTTGCTCAAATATCTCGTACCTTTTCGGCATTTGAATCAGTCAGCAAACATGAATAATAGCCAGGTTGCCGCTGATGCGATTGCTACCACCGTCGCTCAAGCACACATATATCAAGCAATGGATCATCTTGGCATCGGTCAATATTTATCCCGCATTGCTTTATTGATCGACGGAAACACTGGTAAGGCATTGAACACCAGCAAAGCATTCTGGATGGACGATCCAATGTGGCAACCAATGCGCAAGCTAGCCGAAGATTCGATGGTGGTTGGCGACTGGTTTGAATTAACGTTATTACAAAATCTGTTAATAGACAAAGTACTGTTTTCATTCGCTTATGAAGCCATGGATGAATGGTTCAGTGAGATGGGTGCTCGTGATATAGGGATGTTGACAGAGTTTATGCGCGATTGGAACAAAGACACAACACGTTGGATCGTTGCAGTTGTAAAAACAGCCGTTGCTGAATCTGAGCACAACAAAGAAACCATTCAGGCTTGGGTTGATCACTGGGAGCCACAGGTATTTGCTGCATTAGAACCCATTGCAATGGAAACCGTTGGTCACGCCTCTGTTTCAAATATTCAAACTGAACTAGCTGCGCTACTGAAAAAAACAGGCCTTCAATCAACGGGGGCTATGTAATGAGCCAATATGTATTTATTGTGTTTCAAGACAACGAAAACGCACGATACTTCGTAGAAGCGATTAGCGAAGACAACCCGGATGCTGAAATAGAATATCAGCCGGCATTGATTCGGATCCAAGCCGAAAAACGCTTGGTGATAACTCGTGAAACGATGGAAGAAAAGCTAAATCGCGAATGGGATGTGCAAGAAATGTTGCTTGATGTTATCAGCATAGGCGGAAACGTAGATGAAGATGACGACCATTTTACCCTTTTATGGAATTAACCAGGAGTCACTAATGACAGCGGCAAAAAAACTAAATCTAAAGCAAAAGTATCAATATTTAACTCGTAATATGGATTGGGAACCAAGCTATCAAAAAAAGTCTGATATTTTCCCACACGAGGATTTTGAAGGGATCAAAATTGTAGATTGGGACGGCTGGGAAGATCCCTTTCGCCTCACGATGGACTCTTACTGGAAATATCAAGCTGAAAAAGAGAAAAAGCTGTACGCTATCTTTGATGCCTTTGCGCAAAACAATGGCCATCAAAACATTTCAGATGCTCGGTATGTAAATTCACTAAAACTTTTTTTAACCGGTGTCTCGCCGCTTGAGTATGCAGCGTTTCAAGGTTATTCAAAAGTTGGACGTCAGTTTAGCGGGGCGGGTGCGCGAGTAGCTTGTCAAATGCAAGCTATTGACGAACTCCGTCACTCACAAACTCAACAACATGCAATGAGTCATTATAACAAGCACTTTAATGGTCTGCATGATGCCCCGTTAATGCATGATCGTGTGTGGTTTTTATCTGTACCAAAATCATTTTTTGATGATGCTCGTTCAGCAGGGCCCTTCGAATTCTTAACAGCGATTTCTTTCTCATTTGAATATGTACTAACCAACTTGCTATTCGTGCCATTTATGTCAGGCGCGGCATACAACGGTGACATGGCAACTGTAACATTTGGTTTTTCGGCGCAATCTGACGAAGCTCGTCATATGACGCTTGGATTAGAGATTATAAAATTCATGCTCGAGCAGCACGAAGATAATGTCCCTATTGTTCAAAAATGGATAGATAAATGGTTCTGGCGTGGCTTCCGCCTACTTAGCTTAGTTAGCATGATGATGGATTATATGTTGCCGAATAAAGTAATGTCGTGGCAAGAAGCTTGGGAAGTATACTATGAACAAAGTGGAGGAGCATTGTTCAAGGAATTAGAGCGCTATGGTATCAAGCCTCCGAAGTATCAAGATGTGGCGAATGCTGCTAAAGAGCATATCAGTCATCAGTTATGGACCACTTTCTATCAGTATGGACACGCAACAAACTTCCATACTTGGATACCAAAAGAAGAAGAAATGCAATGGCTGGCAGAAAAATACCCTAACACGTTTGACAAATATTATCGCCCACGCTTTGAACACTGGGATGAGCAACATAAAAAAGGGGAGCGTTTTTACAACAACACTTTGCCTCAACTATGCCAAGTTTGTCAGGTACCTGTTTTATTTACCAAAACAGAAGACCCAACGTCATTTAGCCATTGTGACACAGTACATGAAGGTGAGCGTTATCATTTCTGTTCAGAAGCATGTGCTGAAATCTTTGAAGACGAACCAGCAAAATACGTTCAGGCGTTACTCCCTGTTCACCAAATATATCAAGGAAAATCAGGTGGGCCTGAGCTACCACAGGTATTGAGCGATTATTACCACATCAATATTGGTGAGGACAATTTTGACTATGTTGGTTCACCAGATGAGAAGCGTTGGAACGAAATTAAAGGTATTAAGCCATTAAATAAAGACACCGACGCGGCATAAACAATAACCGGGTAGCGATGTTACCCGAACAATTTACATACGAGGTTACTATCATGGCTGTAAAAGCGATTTCAGAGTACACAGCAGTACCCAACGACTTGGTCGAAAACTTTAACGGAATGCAACTGCTTTATGTGCATTGGCTTAATCACAATATGTTTTGTGCACCATTTACATTGTTGGTGTCTCCCGACGAGACGTTGCCTGAAGTATTCGCATCACACATACAACCTGCAACCGCTCCGCATCCAGAGAGCGAAAAAATTGAATATGCGAAAATAAAATGGGAACTAAACGGCGAACCATTTGAGCCCAACCAAACCGACTCCTTGCTTGCTCAAGGTATAGATCATAAAAGTATGCTCAAAATGACTACTCCTGGCCTAAACGGTCTCTATAACGCAAGTTTTTAGGAGGTTTACGATGACATATACGGTAACGGTAGAGCCTACAGGTGAGCAGATAGAAGTCGAAGAAGGCCAAACTATCTTGCAAGCAGCACTGCGACAGAGCGTTTGGATCCCTTTTGCATGTGGCCACGGATTATGTGCTACGTGCAAAGTAACAGTGCTTGATGGTGACGTTGAGGTTGGTGATGCCTCACCATTTGCCTTGATGGATTCTGAGCGTGAGGAGGGTAAAGTTTTGGCATGCTGTGCAACAGTTGAAAGCGATGTCACGATAGAAGCTGATATTGATGTTGACGAAGATTTTGAGGGGTATGCGGTAGAAGACTTTCACGCAACAGTTACCAAGATTGTCGATCTATCCCCTACTATAAAAGGTGTTCATTTTTCGTTAGATAAGAACATTACCTTTCAAGCGGGTCAATATATTAACTTACAATTACCTGGTTGTGATGGTGTAAGAGCTTTTTCTATCGCTAACGCTCCGTCAAATAATCAAGAAATAGAATTACATATTCGTCAAGTCCCAGAAGGCGCCGCGACTACTTATATTCATGAGCAATTAAAGGAAGGTGAAACCTTACCTATGTCTGGCCCATATGGACAGTTTTTTGTGCGCGACTCACAACCCGGAGATTTGATATTCATTGCGGGGGGCTCAGGTTTATCAAGTCCTCAATCAATGATCCTAGACCTGTTAGAAAGAGGCGATCAACGACAAATCACCTTGTTTCAAGGCGCGCGTAATCAAGAAGAGCTTTATAACTCAGAAATTTTCACTGACCTTGCAGAAAAACACGACAATCTTACATATGTGCCGGCGCTCAATGATGCTGGTGACGATGAAACATGGAAGGGGTTTAAAGGCTTTGTTCACGAAGCAGCTAAAGCGCATTTTGACGGTCGTTTCGCTAATCATAAAGCATACTTATGTGGGCCGCCACCAATGATTGATGCTGCTATAACGGCATTAATGCAGGGCAGACTGTTTGAGAAGGACATCTTTATGGAGAAATTCTTGACGGCTGCTGATGGTGCTGACGAACACCGCTCGGCGCTATTTAAAAAGATATAAGGTGAGATACACCATGCGCCAATTCACCATAACCGACATCACTAACAAGCAAGAATTTATCTGTCGTGAGAATGAATACGTTCTCTATGCAATGCAGCGTAGCGGGAAAAAATGCATTCCTGTTGGCTGTAAAGGTGGCGGTTGTGGCGTATGTCGAATCAGTATTATTTCTGGTACGCCAGATTTCGGTCCCATGAGCAAACTACATGTTACCGAGGAAGAGAAAAATAGCGGGTATGCACTGGCTTGTCGTATAAAGCCAAAAAGTGACTTGTCTTTGGAGTGCGCACCTAAACCAAAGGCTTCGACGAATCAAGAAGCCAGTAAAAACATGCAACTGAAAAAGGTTTCACAATGAAAAAAGGTATCATGAGACCAGGACATGTACAAATACGTGTCTTGGATATGGAAGCAGCACTCAAACATTATGTTGATTTGCTTGGTTTAATTGAAACAGACAGAGATGAATCAGGCAGAGTATATTTAAAAGCTTGGTCAGAAGTAGATAAATTTTCTGTAGTTTTACGAGAAGCTGAAGAACCTGGCTGCGATTTTATGGCATTCAAAGTTATTGATGAAGCAGCTTTAGTTCAATTAGAAAAAGACTTAGTGGAATTTGGATGCGATATTGCACATATTGAGGCTGGTGAATTAAAGGATTGCGGGCGACGTGTTCAATTCACATCTGCTTCAGGGCATCTTTTTGAGCTGTATACAGATAAAAAATATACTGGCAAATGGGGCTTGAATGAAGTCAACCCAGAGGCATGGCCACGCAATTTGACTGGCATGAAGGCCGTTCGTTTTGATCATTGTTTATTTTATGGCGATGCATTAGTCGAAACATACGACCTGTTTGTCAATGTACTTGGCTTTTACCTAGCTGAGCAAGTGCTTGATCCAGATGGAAACCGTGTAGCGCAATTTCTTTCATTGTCTACTAAAGCGCATGATATTGCGTTTATCATGCATGAAGAAAAAGGTAAATTCCATCATGCTTCTTTTTATCTTGAAACATGGGAAGATATTTTGCGAGCCGCAGATTTGATATCCATGGAAGATGTGCCAATTGATATCGGCCCTACTCGTCATGGTTTAACTCATGGTAAAACAATATATTTCTTTGATCCATCTGGTAATCGGACTGAAGTTTTTGCTGGGGGAGATTACAACTACCCAGACCATAAGCCCGTTACTTGGTTATCGGATGACCTTGGAAAAGCAATTTTCTATCATGACCGAGTATTAAATGAAAGGTTCTTGTCGGTTCTCACCTAATAAATTTGACGGGCGAAAGCCCGCTTATTTAAGCGTCTATCAAACTCTCAATATTCTGAAAAAAGAGATAAGAATGAAAGAATACAAACATTTTATCAATGGTGATTATGTCGGTTCTCAAAAAGGTAAAACATTTGAGAACCGCTGTCCTGTTGATAACCATCTATTAGGTATTGTCCATGAAGCAGATGAACAAGATGTAGACCTAGCGGTTAAATCTGCAAAAAAAGCATTAAAGGGACCTTGGGGTAACATGACCCAAAACCAGCGCACCGAATTATTGAATAAAGTCGCTGATAGAATCAATGAGCGATTTGACGAGTTCTTAGAAGCGGAATGTCTTGATACGGGGAAGCCTCATAGTATTGCTCGCCATATTGATATTCCAAGAGGCGCCGCCAATTTTAAAGCGTTTTCGGAGACACTTGCCAATCATCCAACTGAAAGCTTCCGACTCGATACGCCCGATGGAAACGGGGCCGTGAATGTTGGACACCGTACCCCCAAGGGGGTGATTGCTGTAATTTCACCATGGAATTTACCACTTTTGTTAATGACATGGAAAGTGGGTCCTGCATTAGCCTGTGGCAATACAGTGGTAGTAAAACCTTCAGAAGAAACGCCTGCAACCACAACATTGCTTGGTGAAGTTATGAATGAATGTGGCGTGCCTGCTGGCGTATTTAATGTTGTTCATGGTTTTGGATCAGGATCTGCAGGGCAATTTTTGACGACTCACCCTCTGATAGATGCGATTACCTTTACGGGAGAAACATCAACAGGTGAAGCGATAGTAAAGGCAGCGGCTGTAGGTTTACGCAGTATATCCATGGAATGTGGGGGTAAAAACCCAGGTATTGTGTTTGCTGATTGTGATATGGACAAAGCGGTTGAAGGTACCATGCGCTCTGCCTTTGTCAATTGCGGACAAGTATGTTTGGGAACCGAACGTGTCTACGTTGAACGACCTATATTTGATGAGTTTGTAAAACGTCTTAAAGAAGGCGTTGCTAAGTTAAAACTTGGCCGCCCTGAGGATGAAGGCGCAAATTTTGGCCCATTGGTAAGCCTTGAACATCGAAATAAAGTCCATTCATATTACAAATTAGCAGTTGAAGAAGGTGCAACTGTTGAAATTGGCGGCGGCATTCCTGACATGGGCGAAGCACTAAACGATGGCGCTTGGATAGAACCCACTATATGGACTGGGTTGCCAGATAATGCTCGCGTAGTAAGAGAAGAAATTTTTGGTCCATGCTGCCATATTCGACCTTTTGACACTGAAGAAGAAGTGATCGCGTTAGCGAATGACACCGAATACGGTCTCGCCGCAACTATCTGGTCAGAAAGTAGTGCTCGAAGCATTCGCGTTGCTGAACAAATGGAAACCGGTTTAGTTTGGATAAATAGTTGGTTTTTACGTGATTTGAGGACAGCTTTTGGTGGGGCAAAGCAATCAGGTATTGGTCGCGAAGGCGGCGTTCATGGTCTTGAGTTTTACACTGAACTGAAAAATATTTGCATAAAATTATAGGAAAAACGCGCAAATTTTTCACTCATTAATTGGTACAAAGGATAAATTTATGAGCAATGTACAAAATCCAGAAATTGGAAGAACTATTGATGTAAATGGCATCAGAACCAACCTGCACGATATTGGCTCGGGACAACCTGTAATGTTAATCCATGGCTCAGGCCCTGGCGTTACGGCATGGGCAAATTGGCGTTTGGTTATGCCTGAATTATCAAGAAACTATCGCGTAATCGCACCTGATATGCTTGGTTTTGGTTTTACCGAAAGGCCAAACAACACTCAGTGTAATGTTGAGCGCTGGGTTAATCATGCAATTGGAATATTAGACGCATTAGACATAGAGCAATGTGACTTAGTTGGAAATTCTTTCGGCGGGGGAATCGCGCTTGCTTTAGCTATTCGACATCCTAATAGAGTTCGCCGGTTAATATTAATGGGTAGCGTGGGTGTACCTTTCACATTAACACCGGGGCTAGATGCTGTATGGGGCTATAGCCCTTCGCTGACCACAATGAAAGGCTTGCTAGATATATTTGCTTATGATCGCAGCTTAGTAACAGACGAACTTGCAGAATTACGATATGAAGCAAGTATTCGACCTGGTTTTCATGAAGCATTTTCGACTATGTTTCCAGCCCCTCGACAGCGTTGGGTAGATGCACTTGCAAGCAAAGAGGCCAACATTCGTGCAATTCAGCATGAGACGCTAATTATGCATGGCAGAGAAGATCAAATCATTCCCTTGCATACCAGTCAACAATTGTTTGAGTGGATACCTAAATCACAGCTTCATTTATTCGGTCAATGCGGGCATTGGACGCAAATAGAACATGCGGCTCGCTTTTCAACGCTAGTAAGTGACTTTCTAGCAGAAATATAAACACAGTAGCAAGAAACGGGAAAATTTATGAACAAAGAACAGATAGAAGCCTGTGGGGACGAGCTTTACAACGCACTGATCCAAAAACACACATTGAAGCCACTAACAGCGCGCTTCGACGAAATTAGTGTAGAGGATGCTTACCATATTTCATTGCGAATGGTAGAGCGAAGAGTACAAGCAGGTGCCAAGATTATAGGTAAAAAGATTGGGGTCACATCTAAAACTGTTCAAGACATGCTAAATGTTCATCAACCAGATTTTGGATACCTAACACATGATATGGCTTACAGTCAGGGCGAAGAAATGCCCATTAGTCAAAAGCTTATTCAACCAAAAGCGGAAGGCGAGATAGCCTTTATTTTAAAAAAGGATCTAATTGGACCGGGTATAACTAATGCCGATGTGTTGGCGGCAACCGAGTGTGTTATCCCTTGTTTTGAAGTTGTCGATTCGCGTATAGAGAATTGGAATATCAAAATTCAAGATACCGTCGCAGACAATGCTTCCTGTGGGTTGTTTGTATTAGGTGATAAAGCGGTTAGTCCAAGCAAAGTAGACTTGTCAACCTGTGGCATGGTGGTGGAGAAAAACGGCAAAATAATTTCTACAGGTGCAGGTGCTGCAGCACTTGGCAGCCCAGTTAATTGTGTGACGTGGCTGGCCAATACCCTTGGGCAGTTTGGTATTCCACTCAAAGCTGGAGAGGTTATTTTATCTGGCTCATTGGTGCCACTAGAACCGGTGATAGCGGGTGATTTTATGAGTGTTAGTATCGGCGGTATTGGCAATGCGTCAGTGCGTTTTGTATAGATTAAGGAATATTAGTTATGTCTAAAAAATTAAAAGCGGTCATCATTGGACCAGGTAATATCGGCACTGATTTACTTATGAAAATCAAACGCTCTGAATGGATTGAACCAGTATGGATGGTTGGAATAGACCCAGAGTCTTCCGGTCTTAAACGCGCTGCTGAAATGGGTATCAAGGTGTCCTCAACTGGCTTAGATGGCATGCTTGATAAAGTAATTGAAGATGATATCAGGATCGCCTTTGATGCCACATCAGCCTATGTTCACGCAGAAAACAGCCGTAAGTTAAATGAACTTGGGGTCGTTATGATTGACTTAACACCTGCAGCGATTGGTCCTTTTTGCATACCACCAGTTAATCTAAAACAACACGCTGAAAAGCTCGAAATGAATGTGAATATGGTTACCTGTGGAGGGCAAGCTACTATTCCTATGGTGGCGGCAGTATCACAAGTTCAAGATGTAGAATATGGTGAAATTATTGCTACAGTATCGTCTCGCTCAGTCGGCCCTGGTACACGTCAAAACATTGATGAATTTACACGTACCACATCTGGTGCGGTTGAGAAAGTCGGTGGCGCTAAAAAGGGCAAAGCGATTATCATTATAAACCCAGCTGAACCGCCACTTATGATGCGTGACACTATCCATTGTTTAACCAAAAATACTCCTGATCAAGGAAAAATAATTGAGTCAGTCCATAACATGGTTAAAGAAGTCCAAAAATATGTACCAGGCTACAAGTTAGTAAATGGACCTGTTTTTGACGGCAACAAAGTGTCTGTATTTATGGAAGTGAAAGGTTTAGGCGATTTCTTACCCGAATATGCCGGTAACCTTGACATTATGACTGCAGCAGCGCTACGCACAGCGGAAATGTTTGCTGAAGAAGCGTATAACCAAACTATCACCTTACCAGCGAGAGGCTAACGCAATGGATTTAACAGGTAAAAAAGTTACATTACATGATATGAGTTTACGAGATGGTATGCATGCAAAGCAACATCAAATATCAACTGAACAAATGGTGGCAATTGCAACTGGGCTCGATGAAGCAGGTATACCGCTTATTGAAGTGACCCATGGCGACGGACTCGGCGGCTCCTCTTTGAACTATGGCTTTCCTGCGCATAGTGATGAACAATATTTGCAAGCGGTTGTTCCGAAGATGAAAAATGCAAAGATATCTGCGTTGTTGATACCCGGTATAGGGACGGTTGATCATCTCAAAATGGCAAATGATTATGGCGTAAGTACTATTAGAGTGGCGACTCATTGCACCGAGGCCGATGTATCTGAGCAACATATAGGTATGGCAGCAAAAATGGGTATGGACACGGTGGGCTTTTTAATGATGGCACACATGGTCAATGCAGAAAAGCTACTAGAGCAAGCCAAACTGATGGAAAGTTACGGAGCAAACTGTATTTACTGCACTGATTCGGCAGGGTATATGTTACCTGATGAAGTGACGCAGAAAATTGGCTATTTACGCGCTGAACTTAAATCCACCACCGAACTCGGCTTTCATGGCCATCACAACATGGGCATGGCTATTGCTAACTCATTGGCAGCAATTGAAGCTGGTGCCAATCGTATCGATGGCTCGGTTGCTGGTTTGGGTGCAGGCGCAGGTAATACCCCTTTAGAGGTGTTTGTTGCAGTACTCGACAGAATGCATGCTATTCATGGCATTGACTTGTATAAAGTGATGGACGTTGCCGAAGACTTAGTGGTGCCACTCATGGATCATCCAATACGTGTTGACAGAAACGCGTTAACGCTCGGTTATGCGGGTGTTTACAGTTCGTTTCTACTATTCGCGCAACGAGCCGAAGCGAAATATGGCGTTCAAGCTCGGGACCTTTTGGTTGAGTTGGGTAGGCGAGGCACTGTAGGTGGACAAGAAGATATGATTGAAGATTTGGCGTTAACCATGTCAAAAGAAAAAGGTTTAATATAATGGGTAATTTAAACAAACAGCAAATAGAAAATCTTGCAGAGCATCTAGAAAACGCCGAACTAAAAGCCCATGACGTAACCAAGATAACCAATGATTTCCCTGATATGACCTATGAAGACGCATTTGATATTCAATGGGAAATTCGCCGTCGTAAAGAGGCTCGTGGCAACAAAATAGTAGGTATGAAAATGGGACTAACATCTTGGGCCAAAATGGCTCAGATGGGCGTCGAACATCCTTGCTATGGTTTTTTGGCTGACTATTTCTCTGTACCCGACGGGGGTCAAATCAAGCATGATGAACTAATTCATCCAAAAATAGAGGCTGAATTAGCCTTTGTAACTAAAGCCCCATTGGTTGGCCCTGGAATTCACATTGGAGATGTACTGCGCGCCACAGATTTTGTTATGCCTGCAGTCGAAATTATTGACTCTCGATACCGAGATTTCAAATTCGATTTAAAAAGTGTGATTGCTGACAACTCATCTTCAAGTCGTTTTGTTGCAGGCGGCAACATGGCAAAACCAGAAGACTTAGATTTAAAAAATCTAGGTGTAGTGATGGAAATCAATGGTGAAGTTGTGCAATTAGGCGCAGGTGCCGCAGTACTTGGACACCCTGCCTCTTCAGTTGCTATGTTAGCTAATATGCTAGCTGAGCGGGGAGAACATATCCCAGCCGGTACGTTTATTATGATTGGTGCAATTACAGCAGCCGTTTCTGTGAAAAAAGGTGACAACTTCACTGTTCGTTATCAAGGGTTGGGTACAGTATCAGGAAAATTTGTTTAAAAAAGGAGAATTATTATGCCAATAGCACAACTGTATATCTTAGAAGGCCGCACCGATACACAAAAAGAAAACTTGATCCGTGAAGTCACCGATGCAATGGTCAGGGCAATTGATGCGCCGAAAGATCGCGTCAGAGTTATTATCACTGAAATGCCAAAAACTCACTTTGGGATTGGTGGTGAATCGGCTAGTAAAGTGAAGAAATAAAATAAAGCGGACTAAGCTTAATAACTGATAAAAACCACAGATTATAACTGTGGTTTTTATATAAATTTAAGGTTTTATTGCTTAATGGGCAGATGTTTTTTAATTTTTGGCCAACTTTCTCGACCTTTACGACCCAACGCTTCAAATGTGCTATGAGGCACTTCAGCAATGACAGCTTCTTGATAAGATTGTCTCGCTCTACAGTTAGCATACCATTGCGTAACTTTTGGAAAATTTTCTTCATATATCCCAGTCCATTCAAATTGGTGCAAAGTTTGAAAATAAGGGGAAACACATATGTCAGCAAGGCTAAACTTGTTTCCTACCAACCATTTGTGTTGGCTAAGTGCTTTTTCCATATCTACTATCGTTTTATAGTAAGTTTTTACAGCATCGCTTACATCTGGCGCATCTAGACCATACTGAATTAAGCGCTTTTGTCGCTCTCGTCTTGGTTTCTCCGGTATTTTCGAGAGCAAAACGTTCCGTTCATCTTCACTTAGTTTTAGCAATGATTCTCGCATTATCATCGGCCATGTATTGCCCCACAAGAATGATGTAACTTAACATCTACATGCTTCATCCAAAAACGCATTTGTGATTTTAAGATAGGGTCATTGGGCCGAAATGATACCTCCGGATATGTACCCTCTAGATATTCGTAAATGATAGAAGACTCTATAATTGGCGTGCCGTGGTCCACTAAAGTTGGTACCACTCCCTATGGATTTAATTTTAAATATTCAGGTTTTAGATTTTCTTTATCAGGCAAGCTAACATGATGCATTGTCGAATTTAAGCCCTTTTCTAATAGCAACAATCTCACTTTTTGGGCACATGGGGACATCGGGTGTGTTTAGAGCTCTATCATGAGAAACCTTATAGTGTTAACTTCACAATCTGTTTTTATGTATTTAGCATACCAACATAATGATCGAAAATAAGCGATTGAAATACTCTATCTTCTATGAGGCATTATTGATTTCAGGCACAATTATGTTCAGCTTATTGTTTTTATTTTCGAGCATTTGGTTAATGTTATAAAACTAAATTAAGCATTTAGTGCATAGACAATTGATGGGACCGAGTTTGATTCTCTTTACTCACGAGGCGAACCGGCTGAATTCCCACTAAATCGTGTTATCCCTGGTTGGACTGAGGGTGTTCAGTTAATGAGTGAAGGTATCCAGCAAGCTTATCGTCCTACATGTATAAATCTGTATGGCATTCTAAGACGTTTTATGGCCATATCTGTAATATCATCTAGTTGCAATATCATCCGACCATTATCCATATAGGGGGATACAAACCCGGTCAGTGCGTATTAGTAAGTAATGGCCTCAGACAAAATGTGACTAGTTTTCTGTATGACTTATTCTGTTAACGGTAAATTTTTACCTGGAGGGGAGTTTATGGCCCATTACCAATAGATTCAATAATCCTAAAAATTATATATCCATCTGCTGTATTTTATTGACCAACTTTGCAAGTGCTTCTTTTCGCTCATCAAAGTAATCATGCTGATTATAGATAGCTTCGACACCCTTTAGCTTATGATTAAGGCATCTTTCAGCTACATGACTCGATGTGACGTGGTCAACATATTTCGGACAACCCAGTTAAGCAACTTTTTGTAGTTTTAC
>OJFP01000525.1_pt1 | contig 27028 bp, 24 predicted proteins | sample 1594141 | NCBI WGS metagenome assembly OJFP01 (sample SAMN05416843, study PRJEB24817) | seawater metagenome | isolation source: Sea water | place: Canada:Atlantic | collected 2013-07 | reverse complement strand
TCAGATGTGTAAAAGAGACAGGTTGGAGTTCCAGCAGGAGAGGGAGCAGCAGACCTGCCGATAGCCAGATTAACAGCGTGATGCCAACCTGCGACCATGGCTTGTTTCCGATCAGACCAGCCCGCAGCGGCCAAGCGCAGGCGACCGCCAAAGCGAGGGCGTGGAAATTTAGTTTATTGGTCCCACTTAAAACCAGCAGCGCGGCCACAGTCAGAATCTTCCACCGGCTCTCTCGCGACCAGACAGGGGTTTGAGCGGAGATCCAACCGATACCGGCCAGCGTGATCACTCCGATCGAATTATACCAAATAATGGTGTGTTGGCTGGCTGACCCAGCGACAACTCCAAGGCTGATTATATATGCGGACCACGGGGTGTTCCGGAGGTTGAGCAGCAGAGCGAGTGCGGCGATGGACGCGACGATGAACCAGGCATTTCCCCAGACGAGAGCCTGATAATCGCCACCAAGCCAACGCTCGGCCAGTGCGTTGATCCATAGAGAGCCCGATTGATGAACCGAAAGAAAATCTACCCACGGGGTTTCACCGGTGTTTAATCGACCAGCGGCAATGATCATCAGTCCATAGTCAAAAAGATCTCGAAGGAAGAGCCGATTGTGCCACCAAGGAGCGAGGGCCAGGATCGTCACGACTAGCCATCCCATCGTGAGGAAGAGTCGACGAGAAATGGAGTCAGAAAGTTTTGGCATGGACAGTTGGGATGCCACCACGAGCTACTCGTGAAGCAAACTATTATGCTCAACTTGAAAGAGAATCATGATTTTAGTTTCGAGCAGTTAATATTTCTCAGCGCCGTTTGTTTGATAATCGAGTGGACGGTGATCAAACCGGTCTAAGAATATTAGTATTTGGTGTTTCATGATCAGGTTACTCGTGCTTTTCGTATCGGAATTGATCACGGATAGGAGGGAGAGCATCGAGTCGAGGTTACTGCTAATCGGGACTGCGATTTCGCTGCCGGCGGCTAAGAAAAGTGTGTGGCAGGATGCTCAAGGCACGATAATTAAGGGCACGCCGGTTGAGGTATTGGGACCATTTGCCTTGTTTCGAGATGGTCCGAAACGCGGGAGCCGCGTCTTACTACGGGGATTGCTCGAAGAGGATTGTCGCCGTTTTTTTACGGCCACCCAAGAGCGCAGTGAGTTGGGCCCATCTTTCGCGGAGGCGACCGGTGCGATCACGAGTTTGTTTGATGGACGGGTCAATCGGGTGCGGGACGAAAAACTGGTTCCCGCCGATCTGAGCGGTCGGGCGGAACCCGAACTGCTGGTCGTGCTCTATGGTCATCCTCACAACGGTAATAGTTGGCGCGGGCTCGGGAACTTCATCTCTGTTTACCACCGTTTAAAACGCGTGCTGGGGGATCGAATAGAGTTCGTCTTCTTTGGCGCCGTGCATGAACCGAGAGAGCAGACGCAGATTGCGACGGCGATGCATATGCCATGGTTGATTGCGGATGCAAAACTTGGCCGGCGAGCTAGGGCTTTGGCGGACCTAGCGAGATCCAAGGAAACGCGGTTGATGGTAATGTCACGGGACGGAGCGCCCATGCTCAACGGCCACGCGGAAGATTTGGCTTCGACGCTTCAATTCATCGACCAGCTCGGGGGATTGGTAGTGCTGATGAACCCCGCAAACCCGCGGGCCTGGAAGGATCGCCAACATTACTATGGAGCGGTGCGTAGCTTGCAATATGCGCAGCGCGATACGGAACCTGAGATGATTGGAAACCCTCTCCGACCAGTAACTCTGCGTGACTATGGCGTGGGTCACATTTCGGCCGAACTTGTGATTGATGCGGCTGGGAACGTGGCAGCTGTTGAACTTCTACCTCAATCCGATGTGCCGGCCGATTTGATCAATCCGTTGTCCACCGCGATTCAACGCAGTGCGGTATTTTTGCCAGCCATGCAAAATGGGCAGGCGGCGGCTGGGGTTTATCAATACGAACTAACCGTTCCGGATGAGGACACGGTAGTGGAAGCGGATGCGGCCTGGTTGAGTGGCGACACCATCCACGAAGTGATTCTGAACAACTGGCTCGTATTGCGACCAATCCACGTGCCGGAATCCAATTTTTCAGACGTATCGTTCACCAACGAAGATGGCGTGATGGTGATGCAGGTGTTCGAGGTTTCCGATACGGATGTGACCAAAGGCGAGCAGATGTCCGCATTTACGACCAATTGGTTTGATGCGGAGGGGGCGGGGAGTTTGGAGCCGGAAGCCGGTCAACCGGTCCGAGTTTCCGGAGGTATATTGGAGTGGGAAGCATTGAGTGGTGAGCTCGGGTTGATCGATCTGCAGGAAGGCCTCGGTGAATTGGAATACACCATCGGATACGCCTGGATCGACTTTGAGGTGCCGCAGGAAATGCCAGCCTGGCTCGGTATCGGTAGCGACGACGGTATCAAGTTATGGCACAACGGTGAACTGGTGCACGACAAGCGGGTCCGCCGAACGAGCCGGATTGATGACGACATTGTTCCGCTGAAGCTGGCGGCGGGGCGCAATACCCTGCTAGTCAAAATCCAGAACGCCTAGGGCGACTGGAGCTTTATCAGCCGGCTCCGGCTTAAGCAGCCTTAGAATCTGTTCGAGTGCGAGCCGCCTTAATTCGAGCCAATAACCTCACACCGAATGCGAGTGTGGCGCAATAGTTGTTAAGAATGTTTCTGCCCCACCGATCAGCGGCATAGAGCTGTAATCTAGGAGTTGTTATGCCCTGTAGGATACTCAAAATATTGCCGGCTGACACCCCTGCGCCCGCGCCTTGAGCTCGCTGACGGTGGTTGATCGGGATTTCCACGATGCGAGCGCCGAAATCATACTTCAGGCGCACGAGGATTTCGGTGTCGTAAAACGCGGCGGCATCCCAAGTGGATAGCTTTCTTAACATGCTTCCTCGATATAGCTTAAGAGCGGAATTTGTGTCGCGCAGTGATAGCCGGAATGCGCATTGAATCAAAAAGTTAAAATGTAACGATACGCATTTTCGATACCAGCCCTCCGCGCGAGGAGAACGATCTCCTGTTACAACGTCATGGTCGCCGAATAAGGGGAAATAACGGGCAAGATCGGATGTTTCATATTGGTCATCACCATCGGTGTAACCGATCCACTCGAATTGCGTCGCTTCGACGGCTCGACGAAAACTAGCACCAACCCCAAGGTTGGTTTCATTCCGCATCGGCACAATTTTGGGAAATTTATGAGCCGCACGTTGGATCGCTGCCCAAGTGTCGTCGGGACTGTGGTCGTCGATAGCGATTATTTCATAATCGGAGCAGTGTTTTTTTAGTATCTCCGACAAAGGACGAATCACCGCTTCGATGGTTGGGGCGTCTCGGTAGAACAGAACGATGAAGGAAACCGTTGGTTTCATTGCTCTCGTTTAGCGGGTGAGAAGGTGCGATGGAGCCCGCTGATAGAAACGCGGGGATGGCGACCACCAGAGATCAAATGGATGCTGTTGCCGATCGTGCCTGCGATGATACCGTGACGAGCTTCTGGCAGGGCAGGAAATGCTTCCCACGTTTCGGTCGAGAGGTTTAGCGCTTCGACCGTGTCGAAACAGGTCCAGACTGATTCTCCGCCAAATGTGTAGATTTTTCCGTCGAGCACGGCACTGCCAAAACCGCCGCGAGGAGTTGGGATGGGAGGTAGTTTCGTCCATGTGCGGGTCGCGATATCGAATTTCTCTACATGGCCGAGATTGAATCGCATATCGTCTCGTCGGCCTGAGATCGCGTAGATCGCGCCTTCGTAGTATTCCAAGCGCATATGGTCTCGGGCGTATTTCATTGGAGGCATCTCCTCCCACGTGTTGGTAGCAATTTCGTAGGCGAAGAGTTGTTTGGATAAATTGCGTTCCGGATCAATGCCTCCGACATACCAAATCTTACCTCCGCCTAAAGTGACGCCGCCGGCACCGCGTGGTGAGGGCATACGGGCGAGAGAGGTCCAGCGGTTGGCCGCGGGGTCGAATCGCTCTAACTGGTCGTAGGGATCCCAGCGAGCGAACATGAAGCCGCGAACCCTAATACCCAAGGGGCCGAATCCGCCAACTGAATACAGGAACTGATCATCGGCTACAACTCCCGGATGATTGATTGGGCGCGGGAAATCAGCCAGCCGGTTCCATGAATCTAGGGCGGGGTCATAAACTTGTAAGTCTGAGAATGTTTGAGCGAGTGAATCAATGCCACCGACGACATAGAATTTCCCCTGCAATGAAGTTCCACCGGCCTCTGTTCGCGGAAGCGGGAGGTCCTTCTTCCATGCGTAGGTTCCCAAATCATGATTTACTTGCCCGTGGCGCGGCCCCCATGAGCGCATCCACACGAGGTAGAAGGTGACGGCGAAGATCGTTCCTAGCATCAACATGGCTACTAGAACTTTATTAATAGGCATGGAGTAAGTTGGAGCGCGCATGGAAGATCTTGGATCCAAGCTCAAATCGGAGGCAGTCAAACTTCTTTTTTGCGAGAGAGAATTCAAAGTTCCATTTTCCAAACCGAATTGGAACTGGACAATTAATACTGAACCTAACCATTTTCTGCCGCGTGCCCAGCTGCACGATCATTAGCGCCATTATTATTCAACTTGCTCCCTTACCCGGGCAGAACGTTTTGGCCTAGGTCTCAGCACCCCCTACCGCCAATCTTCTGAAACCCGGGCTAAATTGCTCGGGTTTTTTGTTTTGGCCCCCGAGCGTATCCGCTCATTCTGATTAATCATCTCATGAATAACCACGCAGTTAAAATCTACGACACCACGCTCCGGGATGGAACCCAAGGCGAAGGGATTAGTTTTTCGGTCACCGACAAACTACTCATTGCCGAGCGTCTTGATGCCTTTGGAGTGGATTACATTGAGGGTGGGTTCCCGGGGTCCAATCCTCGCGATATCACGTTCTTTGCGGAGGCTCAGAAGCTTAATCTGAAGCACGCCAAACTTGCGGCGTTTGGGGCGACCCGCCGGGCCAATACCAAGGCCGACGAGGATATGCAGCTGAAGACGCTGCTCGATAGTGGTATGCCCGTGATGACTATTGTGGGGAAGACTTGGGACCTGCACGTTACGGAGATCCTCCGCACCACGTTGGAAGAGAACTTGGCCATGATCGAAGACTCCACCCGCTACTTGGTGGCACAGGGGCGCGAGGTGATCTACGATGCCGAACACTTTTTTGACGGCTACCGGGCTGATCCCGATTATGCCCTCAAGACCTTAGCTGCAGCCCTCGAAGGGGGCGCAAGTAACTTGACCTTGTGCGACACCAATGGCGGTTCGTTGGTCGACGATTTTAAGGATATCGTGGCTCGAGCCGTCGCGGAATTTGGCAGTGAGAACATCGGCGTGCATTGCCACAACGATTCTGGATTAGGCGTGGCGCTGACCCTAGCCGGAGTCGATGCCGGTGGTTCACTCGTGCAAGGCACGGCCAACGGCTACGGTGAGCGCACCGGCAATGCGAATTTGATCACGGTGCTACCGAGCTTGTTTTTAAAAATGGGCCGCACGGCGAATTGCGCCGCGAATTTGCCGGAATTGCGCGAGCTCTCCCTTTACTTTGATGAGTTAGCTAATCTCCGTCCTGACATAAAAGCGCCATACATTGGAGCTTCGGCCTTTGCCCATAAAGGCGGACTACACGCGAACGCGGCTCAGAAGGTTAAGTCGTCTTACGAGCATGTGGATCCGACCTTGATCGGAAATCATACTCGGGTGCTGGTTTCCGATATGGCCGGTCGTTCTTCCGTGGCCATGAAAGCTCGCGAGCTCGGTATGGAGATCGATGAGAAGGGGCCGGAGATCAAGACGTTGATCCAACAGCTCAAGGAGTTGGAGTTTAATGGTTACGAGTTCGAAGCGGCGGATGCGTCGTTGAAACTGCTCATCGCGCGTTCCTTGGGGCAGGCGAAAATCTTTTTCGAAGTCGATAGCTATCGGGTGATGGTGGAGCGCGGCGCGGGCGGGTTGATGGCGGAGGCCACCGTAAAACTCCGCGTCGGTGAAAAATCGTTCCATACAGTGGCTGCGTGTGCGGGGCCGGTAGGCGCTCTCGACAAAGCCTTGCGTTTAGCGCTCGAGACCGCTTATCCGGAGCTCAGCTCGATGGAGCTGCGCGACTACAAGGTGCGTATTCTGGAGAGTGGCCTCGGCACGAATAGCCGGACACGCGTTCTGATCGAATCATCGGATGGTGAAAGCCTCTGGGGAACGGTTGGTGTCAGCGACAACATCATCGAAGCCTCGTGGGAGGCATTGCAGGATGCGGTGAATTACAAGCTGTTGCAGAGCTCATAAGGGCTGATTTCATCTGTTGTGGGGCTTCCGTTTAAGAGTCGAAAACGCTGGCCGAGTGCCCATTCCCCCCTAAACTTACGTTGTGCCATTTAAGCTACCTGACACCAAAATCAATTTGACCAACAGCGCGTTCTTGTCGTCGATCGCGCTCGCGAGCGTGACCGTGGTGCCTTACCACATCTGGACGCACGGCATCGATCTCTTCCAAGCCGGGCTGTTCTTTGTGTTCTTCATCGCGACTGGACTGAGCATCACGCTCGGCTACCATCGCCTGTTTGCGCACAAGGCATTTAAGGCCAGTTGGCCGGTCCGAATGGTGACGCTCCTTTTCGGCGCGGCCACCTTTGAGAACTGTGTGTTGGCGTGGACGTCCGATCATCGCCGTCATCACAAGCACGTGGATCACGACGAGGACCCTTACGACATCAGCCAAGGTTTTTGGTATGCCCACATCGGCTGGATTCTTTTCAGAAAAGCGTCCCCGCCACCCTGGGACAATGTGATGGATCTGAAGAAGGACAAATTGGTCATGATACAGTCCAAATACTACCTGTTGATCGCCTTGTCCATGAGCTTTGCCTTACCCGCCGCCATTGGTTGGTGGTGGGCTGGACCGTCCGGCGCTCTGACGGCGTTTCTCGTCGCTGGCGTTCTGCGCGTCCTTGCGGTGCAGCAGATGACATTTTTCATCAACTCACTCTGCCACACGATTGGCAACCGGCCCTACTCTAGCAACTGCAGCGCCCGTGACAGTTGGTTCATGGCGATTTTCACCTTTGGCGAGGGTTACCACAACTATCACCACGAGTTTCAACACGACTATCGCAATGGAGTGAAGTGGTGGCAGTGGGATCCCACCAAGTGGTCAATTTGGACGCTTTCCAAACTAGGTATGGTCAGTGACCTGCGTCGGGTGAATGAGGAGAAGATCGTAGCCTCGCAGCTCAACGAAGCCCGTCGCCTCGTGAAGAAAACGCTGGCCGACACCTCTCTGCAATTAGAGGAGAAGCGAGAAGAACTGATTCGTGCCGCCGAGGTGCGACTCGATGAGCTCGCTGAACGTTGGGGTGAATTAAAAGAGCACTACATGTCACGGGCAGAGGCCCTGCGCTCCAGTGCCGCTGAGATAACTGAGGAGAAAATCGAAGATGCTCGCCAGGCATTTGAGGAAATGCGCCGCGAGATTCGAGCGACTCTGGCTTTGCTCGAAGGATTACCAGCTGCTGCCTGAGTTAAAACTTAGTTTTAATTCTATCTTCTGGGTCCACTGACCTAAGCAGCACTGGGCCGACTCGGGAACGCTTGAGACGTGTCTTCTTAACGGGGTCGCGGAAGAGCGTGTAGGGTCAATCTACTTAAACTACTGCCGCTCAGAGCAGAGGTGCCAGCAGTCGGCTGAGATCTTCCGCTAGGGAATTATACCATCGACGAGGGTTTTGACCAGCGATGTAGGATTGGCTGTCACGAACCAATTCATCGGCCCAAGCCTGTATCTCCGCGACCTGTTCGGGAGAATAAACGGCGATACCAATCTCAAAATTCACAAACAGACTCCGGAGGTCGAAATTGGCAGAACCGAAGATAGCGAGACGATCATCGGTGATCACGACTTTGGCGTGAAGCATGGATGGTTGATAGAGTAGAATTCTGGCTCCAGCTTGTTGGAGCTCTCGCAGGTATTGGCGACGCGCCAAATCTGGGATGACGTGATTGGATTTGGCAGGGACAATGAGTGTGATATCCACGCCCGCCCGGGCTTTGACGAGGAGTGATCGTTGCAGGACTTCGTCCGGAATAAAATAGGGTGTTATGATCCATACGCTGGATTCAGCTTCTTGGATGAACGAAACCAAACCTTCATAGAGTGGATCACCCGCCACATCCGGCCCACTGGCGATGACATGCAAGTCGCTCATGCCTTCGTTAGGAGGGCAGATAAAGGGAGCTTCGGCGCGGAAATCTTCGACCGATTTATTCGCGGCATGCTGCCAATCAGCGAAGAAGATTTCAGCTATCAAACCCACTGCGGGACCTCGCACGATGGCGCCAAAATCAGTCCAACGTTGGAGGTCCTTGGAGGGGCCCATGTATTCACGTGCCAGATTACGTCCCCCAACGATCGCGGTGTGGTGGTCGAAGATCGCGATTTTACGATGATTGCGCAGATTGGCGGAGTGTCGGGTTGAAAGCGGTGCCATCGGCATAAATCGGACGACCTCTCCACCTGCGTCTCGGAGCTCGCTGCAAAAGCGCCGACTCGTCCGAAAGCTGCCCAGCCCGTCGAGCAGGAGCCTGACCTTGACCCCTTGTTGGGCGCGGTCAGCTAATTCGGTGATGATGGCGCGGCCCGTTTCTTCCCGACCGAGAATAAACGTGGTGATATGAATCGTATGTTGAGCGGATCGAATGAGTTTAACCAGCTCGGCATATGCCTGTTCCCCGGACTTAAGCAGCGTTAGGTGATTGCCACCGACCGGAGCGCCAGCGCCATTGGCCATCATTATTTTGGTCGTGGGTAGATTAAGGGTGTTTTCGCTGGCTCGCGGAGCGCTTGGCAGGGTCAACGTCATCCGATTCTTGCTCGCGACCAATCGTTTGAGTTTTCGGCCTCCGAGGCACAGGTATAGCGGCACCCCTACGTAGGGCACGAGCACAATGGCGAGTAGCCAAGCGATGGTATACCCGGGCTGGCGCTTGTCGTTCATCAACCGAGCGGATTGCGAAGAGAGCCAGCAACAAACCGCCAATAGTCAGCAGGTGGGGCCAGAAACCGGTTGATACAGCTTCCCCTACACCTTCAATCACGGTGGAATATTCGTCCATGGTTCTGATCCAGGTTAGATCGGTTTGAAGGTCGGGGTCAATCGACAGAGTCGAAGCAGAGGAAGAATCGGTGATAGAGGCCAATCCACCCATTGATTGAATTGGCGAGAAAAGGGGATGGCGCATACTTCCTCGAAAACGGAGATTGAGTGTCATCCGGGACACGGCTTGACGACGCCATGGCACTACGGAAATAGGTAAAATCAGTGAATGTCGAAAATTCGACGATTTATGGGGAACAAACCCCGCTCTGCAGTCCTCTCGTCATGGACAGTGATTCCGCTCTGTTTCGTGACGAATATACGCCTCCTAGTTTGACCCAATTGTAATGATCACACCTTGTGGAATCTGCCGACTCGTTTGACCCAATACCCATGACCACTTTTGCCGAACACCAAGCTGCGCCCAATGAGGATGCGGAAAATGAATCCCGGACCGGAATGCCGGGGATCCCGACTTGGAAAGGCGTGTATGTCATGGTCTTCGTGGTATTCGCTATCTTCGTGGTGACGATGTGGGGAATTGGGTTCATTTATTCATGACGACCCTCGATTACTTGGTGCTGTTTGGCACGATTCTAGGGATTGCGACCTATGGGGTTTTGGCCACCCGTCGCGTCGGCGGATTGGACACTTATCTCAAGGGCGATCAACGCATCGGTTGGGGCACAATTGGCCTGTCGGTCATGGCGACCCAAGCCAGTGCTATAACGTTTCTTTCCACTCCGGGGCAGGGATTTCAAAGTGGGCTGAGCTTTGTGCAGAACTATTTTGGACTGCCGCTAGCTCTGATTATTGTCGCTGGGGTTTTCCTGCCGATTTACCGACGATTGAAGGTTTACACCGCCTACGAATACCTTGGGAAACGTTTCGATGGTAAAACCCGATTGCTGGGCGCTGCTCTCTTTCTACTCCAACGGGGACTCGCGGCCGGTATCACGATCTACGCACCGGCCATTATTGTGTCATCGGTGCTTAACTGGCCCTTAGGAATTACGGTCCTCGGCACGGGTATCCTCGTGGTGATCTACACGGTTACGGGTGGCAGTGAAGCGGTGAGCCTCACGCAACGTTATCAGATGTCCGTGATCCTCATCGGCATGGGCATCGCATTCGCAGTGGTATTGATTAAACTGCCCGGCGATGTTTCGGCGGACGGCGCGTTAGCAGTCGCGGGCGCCATGGGTAAACTCAACGCGGTGGAGTGGAAGTTTGATATCAACGAACGTTATACAGTCTGGTCGGGTGTTTTTGGAGGTTTGTTCTTGTCGCTCTCCTATTTTGGCACCGACCAATCGCAGGTGCAGCGTTACCTGACGGGACGTTCGCTGCGGGAGAGTCGCATGGGCCTGATGTTTAATGCGGTGCTCAAGATTCCGATGCAGTTCTTCATTCTGCTGCTCGGGGTGTTCGTTTTTGTTTTCTACCAGTTTGAACGCCAGCCGGTGTTTTTCAATGAAGCCGTTTGGGAAAACCAGAAGAGTGGGGCACAAGGCGAAACCTTTGAAGCCATCGAATCACGGTTTGATGACGTGCAGGATGAAAAGGCGATCGCGATCAAGACGTTCTTGAGCGCCCGAGATGCGGGGTCCGCCAGCGACGAAGCTGCGGCCCGTTCAGAGATGTTGGCGCTGGCCGACGAGTCGGCTGCGATCCGGACGGAAGCGAAAGAAGCCCTAGTCGCGGTGGATGCGAATCTCAAAGCGAGCGACGCGGACTATGTCTTCATTACCTTTGTGCTAAACTACCTGCCGAAAGGTTTGGTCGGGCTGCTGGTAGCGGTGATTTTTTGCGCAGCACTTTCGTCCACGGCATCAGAGCTCAACGCCCTCGGGGCGACCACCATGGTCGATTTTTATCGGCATGTAATCAAACCCGATGCGGATGATGCGCACAGTTTGAAGGCCTCGAAATGGTTCACTGGAATGTGGGGAGTGGTGGCGATCTGTTTCGCTCTGTTTGCCAACCTGGTTTCGAATCTGATCGAGGCCGTCAATATCCTGGGATCGATTTTCTATGGGGTTGTGCTGGGGGTATTCCTCGTCGCCTTTTTTGTGAAATGGGTGCGCGGCACCGCGGTATTTTTGGGCGCCTTGATTGCGCAGGCTTTGGTGATCGTCCTCTTCTTCCAACTGGAGATCAGCTACCTCTGGTTTAACTTCATCGGTTGTGGGCTCACCATGGGATTTTCGGTCATCATCCAGGGGTTCCGAGGTAATCGCGAAGACACCGTCTGATCATGAATCCCGTCATTGCATTCGGTCAGCAGCCCTGTGGTTTTTTCCCGCGCCGATTTCTGGTCGCCAAAGTTCTGACCGCCCGTCGACTCCAAAAGGAAATGGGGGGTGAGATCGTATTTTTTTATCACGACGCCGATCATGATTCCCGCGAGACGCAGACCTACATTCGCTTTCCGGGTGAAGCGGAACCGCGGGCGTTGAACTTCAAATTCGCTAATAAAACTCAACGTAAATTCAGCCCCCTAGCGGCTAAACGCATTCCGGCGGATTGGGCGGAGAACATGGCACGCCAACTGGGTCCGGTTCTAGATGAGAAGACCATGGCGATGTTTCGCGCGGTGTCGGCAGACAATGTGGCGGATTTCTGCCTCGAGATGTATCGGGCGATGGGAATGCTCGAAGGCGTGCGGGTGGTGCGATCGAGTGATCCAGCGGTGCGGACAGCGGCGTGTGGAATCGAAGATTATTTTGTGGATGTTTCGCACGAGGGCGAAACGGTCCGAGCGCGACGGGGTGCTGATTGCCTCAAACTTCACCGTGGGGGCGACGCCTGGCTAGATTTGCCCCTGGGTGAATATGCACCGGAGCAGGTCAGTCCAGCGCGGGACTCTCGACTGCGGTGGATGCAGTCGGTGATAAATTGCACCCATTATATTGCTGGAGCAGGGGAACAAGCCTACTTGAAACCTGAGGATGCACCGGACATTACTTTTGTTGCCCGTGATGAAATCGACCGTTCCCATGAAGCCTACCTCGAAGCCCCCATCTGATTTGTCTCCCCTGTTGGTCTTTGGGGCTCACCCCGATGACATTGAGTTTGGGATCGGTGGAGTGGTGATCGCTGAGTCGAAATTGGGCCGACCGATTCACTTGGTGGTTTGCTCACGAGGCGAATCCGGCACCAACGGCACGCCCGATCAACGCGAAGGGGAGGCGAAGCGCGCGGCTGAACTCATGGGCGGTGAACTCGAAATTATCGATTTAGGGGGCGATGCGAATATCGAAAACACGCGGGCCGGTGCGAGGACCCTGGCGGCTATTATCCGACGGGTGAAACCGGGTGTCGTCATGGCGCCAACTACGGAGGAAAATCAGCACCCTGATCATGCGACCGTCGGTCGCATGGCTCGCGATGCGACTCGACTCGCCCGCTATGGTGGTTTGAAGGAATTGGCCGATCAACCAAGACACACGGTCGCGCAAATGCTGTTTTACCCGATCGGAGCTGATGCGACTCCGCGTGACCGACAAGCTATTCTCTATCCGCTGGCTGAGGATGTGATGACTCGGTGGACCGAGGTGATGGAGGCACACGCCTCCCAAATGCAGACACGCAATTACGTCGATTATCAAATTGCCCGAGCGGGACTGTTAGGTCAACGAGCCGGGCTGGGGCACGCGCTGGAATTTTTTCCGAATGATCCTGTGATCATCGGATCGCTGGGCCAAATCGATGGTAGCAGTCGTCACTTCTGATTGATGATGGATGAACGACCGTTGCGTATTGGCATTGTTTGCTACCCGTCGGTGGGCGGTAGTGGCATCCTCGCTTCCGGGTTGGGCGAAGAACTCGCCGCCCGTGGGCATGAAGTTCATTTTATAAGTTACGAACGGCCCGTTCGGCTGAACCCAGAACAGGATCGGGTCTATTTCCACCCGGTCGAAATCAACAGTTACGAGCTGTTTAAATACCCAGATTATACGTTACCGCTTTCCGTCAAGCTAGCCGAGGTGGCGCAGTCGTTTGAACTCGATGTGATTCATGCCCACTACGCGGTGCCCCACGCAACGGCTGCTATACTGGCCCGCGAAATGTTGCCGGCGAATCATCGGCCCGTGGTGGTAACGACTTTGCACGGCACCGATACGACATTGCTGGGCCGGGATCCAGGTTACGCGCCGGCCATTCGTTTCGCTCTCGAGGCCTCAGATGCGATCACCGCAGTCTCGGAGTTTCTGCGACAGGAGACGCACCGGTTGCTGGGCTTGGCGAAGGAGATCAACGTGATCCATAATTTCTTCGACCCCCGTAAGGCCGTGCATAGTCGGGAAGATATCCGCCGGGAGTTGGGGGTGCAAGAGGGGCAGCAGCTCATTTTACATTTGTCGAATCTACGGCCCATTAAACGGGTCGATGTGATGTTGAACGCCTTGGCTAAGTTGGAGCAGCGCGAGCGCTTCAAGGTCGTGATCTTAGCGGGAGGTTCGTTCGGCCCTTATCAAGGGCTCGTGGAACAGTTGGGCTTGTCGGATACCGTGGTGGTTCGTGAATCTGTGGCCGTGGTGGAGGATTATCTGCAAGCTGCCGACATCGGGGTATTCACCTCCGACTCAGAGAGTTTTTGCCTCAGTATTCTGGAACTCGCCAGTTTTGCTTGTCCCTGTGTTTCGACGTTAGTGGGCGGGATTCCTGAGGTGGTCGAAGACAACGAATCGGCGTTGCTCGTCCCGGCGGGAAATAGCGAAGCCGTAGCAGGTGCCTTGGATCGATTGCTCAATGACGCTGAACTTCGCCAACGGTTGGGCACTGCAGCTCAAACTCGTGCAAGTGAGTTATTTTCTACGGCGGGTGTCGTGCCACAATACGAAGCCCTTTATCGCCGCGTGTTGTCCACTCGGCAAATCGTAACTTTCAAGTAAACTGTCACGTATGAAGTGACAGTTTTGCGTTTAAGTGGAAAGGGGATGAATTGGGGGGATGTTCAATAGGTGGACTGGATACTTGGTTTTTAGAGGTGTCAGTATCGGGTGGATCAGTTTGATTGGTGGGCTATGGCATCGATTTACCGTCTTTACCCCTCTGCCAGCTGCATCGTGATTGAGCATGAGGGGGAATTTACGCAGGCAAATCCGGATTTTACTCTCGATCTGTTGTTCAGTGCGCGGAGTCCTCGAGTGGCGGTTGAGACCGCGCAAGGTCAGGGGCAACCCACCGATGCGCCGGGCGCACCTTGGCCTTTGGTGCAGAGCCAGGAAGTCTGGGCAGCTGGCGTGACTTACTATCGTAGTCGGACCGCGCGCATGGAGGAATCGCAGGACGCCGGTGGTGGTGACTTTTATGATCGGGTCTATGATGCCGATCGCCCCGAACTTTTTCTGAAAGCGACCCCGCACCGAGTTGCGGCTCCAGCGGGCGGGGTGAAGATCCGATCTGATTCAAAATGGAATGTGCCTGAGCCCGAATTGACCTTGGCGATCAACACCGCCGGAAAAATCTTTGGATACACCTTGGGGAACGACATGAGTTCCCGAGATATTGAGGGAGAGAATCCCCTCTATTTACCCCAAGCCAAATGCTACGATCGCAGCGCGGCTCTGGGCCCCTGTTTGGTCGTGAGTGATGAGCTGCCGGAACTGAGTTCGGAGCTCTCTATCGAGATCCGTCGTCGCGGTGAGACGGTGTTTCAAGGCGCGACCACATTGGACCAAATCAAACGCCCACTCGAGTCGTTGGCCGATTGGTTGTATCGCGAAAATGTATTTCCCTTTGGCTCCTATCTTATGACCGGAACAGGCATCGTGCCACCGGATGAGTTTACCCTGAATCCAGGAGATCAAGTTCTCATCTCAATGGATCCCGTGGGGACACTGACCAATACTGTTATCACGTAAATTGAATCCATGTCTGTTGACCCCATATACAACTCGCAGAACGAAGAGATCTTTAAACTGAGGACGACGGCACCCGGTCCGACCGGGCGTTTGCCGTTGGCGGGAACGCAGCTCAAACAGATGTCCAGTGGCGACTTGTTTGGGCTGACGCAAAACGCGGGCATGGGGTGGGATCCGGCCAAGCTCAAGGGGCAGCAGTATTTGATTTTAAGCACCCAAGGCGGGCTGCGAGAGCCAACGGGCGAACCGATCGCACTCGGGTATCACACGGGACATTGGGAAGTGGGCCTGTTGATGGAAGAGGCTGCTAGGGTGATGTCGGCGCACGGAGCAATTCCGTTCGCGGCTTACGTGAGCGATCCTTGTGACGGCCGAACCCAAGGAACGGTGGGGATGTTTGATAGTCTGCCTTATCGGAATGATGCCGCGATGGTTTTGCGCCGGTTGATTCGGTCGTTGCCCACGCGCCGTGGCGTCATGGGGGTGGCCACCTGTGATAAGGGTCTTCCGGCCATGTTGATGGCGTTGGCGGGCTCGCCAGATTTGCCGACGGTGTTGGTGCCAGGAGGCGTGACATTGTTGGCCGAAGAGGCGGAAGATACGGCGAAGGTGCAAACCTTGGCCACGAGATTTGCGCGACAGGAAATCACATTGGATCATGCGGCGGAGATGGGCTGCAAGGCGTGCGGCAGTCCCGGCGGAGGCTGTCAATTCATGGGGACGGCAGCGTCGATGCAGGTGGCGGCCGAGGCATTGGGTTTGGCATTGCCCCATGCCGCTTTGAGTCCTTCTGGTGCGGAGATATGGCGAGATATGGCGCGCCGCTCAGCGACTGCGCTCATGGCGCTGGAACAGGCTGGCACGGTTACCAGAGATATTCTGACCCCCGACGCCCTTCACAACGCAATGGTTTGTCACGCGGCGGTTGGGGGCTCGACCAATCTGGTGCTTCATTTAGCGGCGATTGCGCACGCGGTGGGGATAGAACGTCCGACGGTTGATGATTGGTCACGGGTTAATCGGTCAGTGCCGCGGTTGGTAGATTCCTTGCCGAATGGCCCTCGGCACTTCGCTACCGTGCAGGTGTTCTTGGCGGGAGGCGTGCCGGAAATGATGCTGCATCTGCGCGACCAAGATTTACTCAAACTCGATGCCCTCACGGTTTCGGGCCGCACTTTGGGCGAGAATCTGGAGTGGTGGGAGCAGAGCGAACGCCGAACGCGTCTCAAGGAAAAGCTACGCGACTTGGATGGCATCGACGCCAACGACGTGATCATGCCCGCGCGTCGGGCCAAGGCCCGGGGACTGGCGAGCACGGTGACATTTTTACAAGGAAATCTGGCGCCGGAAGGTGCATTGATAAAGAGCACCGCTATCGCAAAGAATCGTCTCGATGAAGCGGGCGTCTGCGACCACACCGGTCCAGCGCGGATATTTACTTCCGAGGCCAAGGCAATTCAGGCGATCAAGGACGGTGAGCTCCAGCCGGGAGACGTGTTGGTCCTCATTGGAATTGGGCCGGGTGCCGGTATGCCTGAGACTTATCAGGTCACCTCGGCGCTGAAGTATATGAAGGGCGGCGATCAGATCTCTTTGATCACCGATGGTCGATTCTCAGGCGTTTCGACCGGCGCGTGTTTGGGACATGTGAGTCCCGAGGCTTGGGCTGGAGGACCGGTGGGGAAGTTGCGGGACGGCGACTCGATTCGATTGCTCGTCGATACCGTAAACCTTACGGGTTCGATCGACGTGGTCGATTTGGAAGCGGCTGAATTCGAAGCACGAGAACGGCACCCTGACCTTCAACACGATGATCGAATACCCGCGGATACGCGGTTATGGTCGGCGTTACAGAATGCTTCCGGTGGAAGCTGGGGCGGATGCGTCTACGACGCCGATCGAATCGCGGACTTGCTCGCCAAAGGTCTCGCGGCGGAAGGCAGCCTACCGCACGACGACTCGCGTATTTAGACAACGATCAAGCAGACTGAAACGGTTGGGGCCTGACCAAAGCGGAGTGCAGTTGGCTGCGAGGAGGAGCGAACTTATCAGGACGAGGATGAACTGCACCGGTGCCAGTGATTGCGGTAGTAGTTGCAGAGGATAGATGAGGATAATTCCGAAGAGAAAAAAAGGCAAAGGGCGAATCAATGCAGTCGCGAGAGTGATCCGTCTCTGAGCGGGTTCGACGCTAACTACCCGCAGTTTCAGGAAAATTAATCCCGGACTGGTCCGGAGATGCCCACAGATGAGCCAAAAAATTGCGGTGAGTCCCAACAGTGATTGAAGAGCAATGGCGGTGCGGCCTGCTGCGGAATTGGCTCCCGCTTTGGCCCCGATGAATTCAGCTAGAAAAAAGAGTGCACCGACAATCGCGAAATTGACGAGAGTTGCCGCCACTCGTTGGAACGAGGTGGCCGCAGTAGTTGTTGGACTGGTCATCTGTGGGGCATCGCATCGTGCCCCGAACGGAGGGTCAATATTGCACGATGCAAGTCATTAGCTTCACTCGAGCCGCTCAAATGTGAGTAAACGAAACTCCAGGGCCGTCGATCCGGGGATTTCAGGGCAGGTAAGCACCACTTCCGCAGGGCCGGCAGGAAGATTGATCGCGCCCAAACTGAGAGTGCGGAAATTCTTTACGTAGGATTCCTGACGCGGAAAACGATCGTGCTCAGCGCCCAATTCAGGTGGATTCCACGCGTGATCGATCCGGGTGCTGATACGGGCCGATCCGATCTGGAGTTCAAGGCGTGAGCCGACATCTTCGGCGGGGCAGGTGTAGTAAACCTCGACGGCGAATCGTCCGCGGGTCGGGACGTCGATCGCCCAGGTGAGGCGATCGGTGAGCGAGGTCCAACTCCGAACGTAGGAATCGTTGGGGTATTTGTTGGAGCGTTCGAGTGTGCCGTGAAGCGTGGCATCGCGGGCTGGGAGCGGAGTGAATTGGGCACCGGGATACCCGACGGTGATCGCGGGTTTGGAGGACGCTGCTGAAGCGAGAATATTTTCGCGCCATTGCTCGAGATCGGCGCGGAGATCAGCCGCGACGTCCGGAAATTTTTCTGTTACCGCTTGATACTGCAACGGGTCGGTCGCGAGGTCGAATAGCTCCCCTTCATGGTCGATTAACCAGCGGGAGTCGCGGGACGAGAAACGTCCATTCCAGTGGTTGTAGATGCGGCGATTTTGCACTTCGTCGGAGGGCATCTCCTTGGTCACGGCGGAGGCGAGGCTGAGTCCATCTAAAGGATTTTTAGGCGAATGGGAAATCCCGGCCAACTCGACCAGCGAAGGAAGTAGGTCGATCGCCCCAGCGATTGATTCCACGTGAGTGCCCGGCTTAATTGCAGCGGGCCAACGCATGAAGAGAGGGGAGCGCACGCCCCCTTCATCGGTGGAGCCTTTGCGGCCTTTCATGTCTCCGTTCCAACGCGCGCCATTAGGGCCATTGTCGGTGAAATATAGGACAATCGTATTTTCGGCAATTTCGAGTTGCTCGAGGGCGATGAGGAGACGGCCGACGTTGTGATCAATGTTCTCGACCATCGCGAGGGCGGCACGGGTGTGGTCGGGTTTTTCGCTCTTGGCGAAGCGATGCTCACGCGGCACTTCACGATCATTCCAGCTTTCCCAGAAGGCGTCGGGAACTTGCATCGGGGAGTGGGGCGTATTGAACGCCAAGTAAGCGAGGAAGGGTTTGGCTTCGGCGGTGCTTTGGCGGGCGAAGTCTATGGTGTGCGAGGTGATGTCATCGGTCAGGAAACCGGTGCCGGTTACGACGCGACCGTTGTGGTCCATCATGGCGTCGAAGTAGTTGCCCCAATGGCCGGAGGTGAAGCCATAGAACTCGTCGAAACCACGGGCATTGGGATGGAACGGGCCTTGGCTGCCGTTGTGCCATTTCCCAAAACTTCCGGTGGCATAGCCGGCGGCTTTGAAAACATCCGCGATGGTTTCCTCTCGCACCGCTAAACGTTCGAGGCCTTCGCTCACTCCGCGGACTCCCCCTAGAAGGTGATAGCGGCCGGTGAGAAATTCGGCGCGAGTGGGGGCACAAACAGGTTGAACGTAGAAGCGATCAAATTGAGCGCCGTCGCGGGCGAGTTGATCGAGGTGCGGGGTGTGAATCGACGGGTGGCCGTGAATGCCCATGTCTCCCCAACCTTGGTCGTCGGCGAGCATCACAATGATGTTGGGCGGCGAGTCGTCTGCAGCGGAGGAGAGGTGGCTCCATCCCAAAGTCAGGCCTAGCAGGAATACGATACGAGTGAGGCGGAGAGGGGTGGGCCGGTTCATCAACGACCATGCTGAAACAAGCGGTTCGATTTGAGCGAGGGGAATTGCCGAAACCGTTAAACTGAAAACTGGAGTTGGCAGGGTGTCTGGGTGTGTCCGTTGTAGTCGTTGTGCCAACCTCGAATCTTCATGGGTTCCCTAGTGAACCCTCACCGGGGTTACCGCGGATGGTGGGATGGATCATGATTTGCGCGGTGTTATGGGGATCGGCCTTTCCGGCGATTAAACATGTCTTCACCCACTGGACGGAAAATGGGACAGAAATCGACTTCGCGATGCGTTCACTTTTCTCGGGAGTGAGGTTCATGGTCGCGGGGGCAGCTCTGTTGCTTTGGGCGAAGGCTCCCATTCAGGAATGGCGGGCGACGTCGCTGAAATGGGTATTCGGGCTAGCGGCGAGTCAGACGGTCGGACAATACGTGCTCTTTTATTGGGGACTGGAACTTTCCAATGCTGCCTTGGCTTCGCTGTTGGTGGCGAGCGGGAGTTTTTGGTGGGTTCTGCTCGCTGCGCGATTTGGTCACAGCGCGCCATTATCGTGGCGGCAGTGGATGGTATTGGGCGCAGGTGCGATGGGGGTCACCTTGGCGGTCTATAGCCCTGGCGTCTCGGCGGGTAATCCTCGGTTGGGTGCGATCGCGCTACTGGGAGCGAGTTTCTTCGGCGCCGTGGGGTTGTTGTGCTTTCAGCGGGTGAAACCTACCATGGGAGCCCGGGCGGGCACCGGGTTTGCCCTTCTGCTGGGAGGAGTGGTTCTCACGGCATTGGGAACGCCAGCAATTATACGCGGAGACTTAGGCGCATTCGACGGCTTTGTCGTATCATGGACACTCTGGCTGGCATTTGTGTCAGCCGCCGCGTTTGCGCTTTGGAATCATCTTTCAACCCTGATGTCGGCCCACCAATTGGCCACATATCGGTTTCTCATCCCGTTGTGTGGAGTATTAGAATCCTTGGTGTTATTAGACGGCGAAGAACTTACGCCATACATGATGATGGGCGGAGCCGTGGTGCTCATCGCGATGACCCTCGTGAGTCGAGAGAAGCCGGCGCGATGACTAACCGATCAAGGTAGTCGGTGAACTAGGAGAGAGGCTCGATGGGACCGGCTTTGGCCCAAGCGATGGCGCCGGCTAGATCGTTGGGGGCGAACGTCATGAACTGACCCACCATGAACTTGGAACCCAGTTGCATCGCCCATTTGAACCAAGCCTGAGCGCCAACCACGGCGACGCGGTTGAAATCCTGACGATGTTGTAAACTAAAGCTGGCATCGTCCCACATGGCGCCCAAGTCCCAGCCTTCGAACATTTCGTCGAAATGGAGGATGATATTCACTTTTCCATGTTTTTCGATGATATCTTCGATGTGCGGTTGGAAGCGGGTTTCATAGTCAGACGCGCTTAAGATTCCGGTCGCTCGGGCGATCAAGGTTTCGTTTTCTGATTCGGGGCAGATGTCGATCATGGTCTTATTTCAGCTGGGGTTGCTGGATAGGCTCAGATCGCGGGGGGGGCGATCGGGGAAGTGAGCCTTTAGACTAAGCTCACTCAGAGGTAGGCGTATGGGGGGAAATACGTCTGCTTTAGAGAATAGCAGGATATTGATATGTTTGGCGGAAGTCGTCAATCGCTGTCGTGGGCCGGAGGAGATCTATGGTGGCCCGGGATTTCGGCGAAGAAAGAGGAGGTTTTCTCGGGAGGAGATGCTCCATTTTCATGGACCTAATTTGATTTTAACCTGCTAAAGGGTTTGTTAGATCTGATCGACCCCATGTTCCCCGCCATGAAAACCCTCCGACTCGGTATTCTCGTTTTATTGTTAACTGCCCCGCTGATTGGTTCCGCTCAATCGACCGATGAATGGTCGGCAGGGATCCTAAAAGCGATTCAACGTAAACAACCCTTTCCGGCGATAGGGGGACAGTCTTTTAGCGCCTCAGAGCGCGAAGCCTATGAGGTTCAAAAAGTAGTGGTGGAGAAGTTGGTCGCGGGCGGTGACGTCATTGTTGGCCATAAAGCAGGACTGACCAACGAGAGTGCGCAGGCAAAGTTTGACGTGTTCGAGCCCGTGGCAGGTTCACTGTTGAAATCGCACATGAAGAACACAGCGACGTTTGTGAGTATGCGCCAATTTAAGGGTATGGTCGTTGAGATGGAGATCGGGTTTGAACTTAAATTGTCAATTCGGTCGGTGCCACGAGACATCGAAGACCTGAAGTCGAAAGTCCGTCAAGTCGTGCCAATCGTGGAATTGCCCAACGTCTATTTTGATCCAGCGGATGAGGTGACCGGGCTGGATGTGATCGCGAGTAATGTAGCTGCAGCGACCGTGATCAAAGGTCGTCCGAAACCGCTGAGCACAATCGATCTCAATGAGATCGAAGCGACGCTGACGTTAAACAAGGAAGTGGTCTCGGAAGGAGTTGGCTCGGATGCGATGGGAGACCAGTGGGAGGCTCTCCTCTGGCTCGTGGAACAACGTCTACGCGATGGTTATGAAGTGAAACGTAACGACCTGCTGATCACGGGTGCGCTAGGCAAAGTGATCCCGGCCGAAGCCGGTCGCTATGTGGCGGACTTTGGTAAGCTGGGCCGAGTGACGTTTTCGCTGCGATGAAGGTTTCGCCGATCAAGTAGATCTGAGGTCTAGTCGGCATCGGATTGCTAACTGGGCTCTTGTTTCAGGCTGCGTGGCCACACGCGATATTTATCGGTGCGACCCTAGTTTAGATTGGTGGCCCGATGGGAATTATTGTCAGTGTCGTTGTTCTGGCGGCGCTTATTATGCGGAAGAAATTGTCCGATCCCATGAAGCGAGTGATATTGATTTTCGTATCATACGTCGGATTTGCAGTTATATCGATCTCCGCCGGATTAGGAGTTAATCATATCAAAGGGCAGCAAATGCGGGCGTATGTTGAAGCGGTTTCGCCGTTAGTTGATCAGCACTTTGAAAAGACCGGGGAATACCCTGCGACCCTCGAACTGATAGATGCGCCAGCGCGCCCTTTTGTGTTGGGGAATAGTCTCCGTTATTACGGCAGGGACCAGACTTTCGAATTCGTTTATGTGGATAGCCGATCCCTCATGGGTGGCGTGCAGTTAACTTCTAAGAATAGAAAATGGACTCACTGGAGTTGATTCCCCGAGCGTCTACCAACCGCGCAGGATATCTAGGTCCCGTTTCATTGTCGCGTAGACGTCTTGAAGGGGAAGGGTGAGCTCTCGTCTACCCTTGCCGGCGCCACCTAAATCATACTCGTAGTGCAGGCTGATGGGGACGTTGATTTTTGCGTCATCGACCATCTTGAAGTAGCGCGGGAAATCCACCCAGCCCTCGTCTAGGGGAGTATTGAGCAAATCGGGTAATCCAGTTTTCTCATCCTCGATCCATTTGAAGTCTTTGACGACAAGCGATGAGATTTTAGGGGCGGCGATCTCGAACTCGCGTTGCCAAGATGCTCCGCGCTCAGCGACGGCGTGACGGATGTCGAATTGTATGCCTAATACGGAGGGATCCACATCCTGTAGAATTTGCCAATATTCCCACAACGACGAGCCGATGTGTTTTGCCCCAGCATGGTTTTGAAATGCACCGTTGAGGCCGCGTTCCTCGAGTCTCTTCACGAGAGAGGGCAGCGAATGGCGGATCTCTTTGAGTTGATTGGCCGGATGGGTGCCCGGAGTGGGACGAAAGTATCCCATGCGCAGGTGTTTGATTCCGGCCTCAGCTATCGCATCGAGGGTCGAGTCGAAGTGCGGATCGTCAGCCGATGCAAAGGCGGTGGTGCACATCAGTGGAGGTAAGTTGTGATCGCGCAGCGCCTTTACTGCACGTGGCAGATCGCGCGTGGCGTTAGCAGGTTCAACATGCCCTTTGGGCCGAACCGTGAGATCGACACCGTCAAAGCCAAGAGCCGCCGCCTGTTTCGCCATCGCGGCATAGTCTAAGAACTGCAAATGCTTGGAGAAGATATGCACCGAACGGCGATGAGCACCACCATGATGGGCTGCGCTGAGTGTTTTGGGTAGCATGGCCGCACCCAGGGCGACCGAGGAGTTTTGCAGAAATGTGCGGCGTTTCATAATCGGGCGTCTGTCTTTTTGAGGTCTAGAATGTGAGTGAGTAGATTGGGCACATCGAAAATGTATCCGCGAGCGAGGCCCGTTGTGTCTTCGCCGGGGAAGTCGCGGATTTTCGGGTGCAAGGATTGAGCCAAGGGCCCTAGGTGGTCGATAACGGTTAGGGCTGCCATTAACTCAAAATGGTTTGATTTTGGCGTAATCCAATCGGCCAGATGTTCGAGCCCGGCGGAGGCGTCACGATCGTTACCATGACGAACCAGAAGGTCGGCCGCTGCTACACTCACATCCACCGCGGGATCGTTGAGCAGATTGCGGAGATCAGGCAGATGAGGTGTCACTTCGGACGAAGCACTGATGGTCAAGCCACGAAGGGTCCAGTAACGCACCAGCGAGTCGTTGTCGTGCAACTGAGCCTGGATCGTGGCGGGGAGAATGGGGACGCCGCGGGTCGCGCGGCCCGCGATTGGCTGCACCCGACCAAAGTCGTAGTTTCCAGTCTGACGCGCCCAATCGTAGGGAGATCCCGTGCCGACCCGCCGGTCCATTTCCGCTTCAGGGAGGAACGCGAGATCCACGGTGCTTTCCATGTGTTGGAATAGGGCAGTCGCCAACCGATCACGGGTGGCGGTGTGTTGAGGGGTCGCGGCAAGATTGTTGATCTCGTGAGGGTCGTACGCGAGATCGTAGAGTTCTTCCGCCGGGCTCGGGAGCCAGAATGCGGACTGCACGGCATTGGTTTTGCCGGCCTTGAATTGCTCGAACCATATGAGGGTGGTCGGCGTGACCATCTGGTAGCTCACATGCACGCCAGCCGGGAATTCAGGACGGAAGTTACGCACGTAAACGTAGCGGCCATCGGTGACAGAGCGGACTGTATCCATACGCTCATCCGTCCGTCCGCGAAAGCCGAACATGTATTTTTGCGGGCGTGTGATGTGTTCGCCGAGAAACGCGTGTCCCTGCATCCACGCGGGAGGTTTGACGCCCACAAGGCTTAAAGCGGTCGGAGCAAGATCGATGAATCCGACCAAACGATCGGTGCTGCCGCCGGGCATGTAATCGGCGGGGCGCAGGTGGGCGAATTTCTCGGGCACGTAAACAATCAGAGGCACCCGAAGGCCGCGGTTCTTCGGGTTGCGCTTGTAGCTAGGCATACCCGATCCGTGGTCACCGTAGTAGAAAATAATGGTGTCCTCGGTGATCCCGGCGGCATCCAAATCAGCGAGGTGTTTGCCAGCGATGGCGTCGGTTTGAGAAACGATGTCGTAGTATTGGGCCCAATCCTGACGGATCGCGGGATCATCTGGATGAAACGGAGGCAGGGTGACTTGCGCTGGATCGTGAATCGCCTCGTGCGGTCGCGTGCGAATTTTGCTCTCATGACTTACGGTGGCGTTGAAGATCGCGAAGAAGGGTTTGCCGTCTGGGCGATTGCGCCAGTGCGCTTTGGCGGAAGATTCATCCCAGAGGTCAGCCGGCAGGATGAGGTTGTAGTCTTCCTTCGAATTGTTGGTGCAGTAGTAGCCCGCATCTCGGAGGAAGGTGGGGTAGGCGGGTTTACCTGCTGGTGCGGTCACTTTGGACCGCATATTGTGTCCACCGGTGGACGGCGGGTAGAGCCCGCTAATGAGAGCGGTCCGAGCCGGGGCACATACCGAGGCGGTCGACCAGGCGAAATCATAGCGCAGACCCCGGGTGGCGAGGGCGTCGAGATGGGGTGTCGTGGCAAACTCGTCACCGTAGCAACCCATCTCTGGGCCATGATCTTCGCTGGTGATCCAGAGAATGTTAGGCCGATCAACGGCCGCACAAATCGAAAGATTTAGCGCAAACAGGATGAATGCGAAGATGCTTCTGGAAGGGGTAAACATAGGGATGACGGCGAAACCGATAAACTGGCGGAAAGTCTTTAAGGAAGAGAAGGTCAAAGCCCGGCGGTTTGTTCAAACTAAAGATCAGTCGGAGGTGATCTGGTAACTAGACTGAGGAATATGCTTGCCAGCACCACGTCAGATTCGAGAGCGTCCGCCCTTTACTGGACATGCCCTCATCGTCTAGCGGTTAGGACAGATCCCTCTCACGGATCAGACCGGGGTTCGATTCCCCGTGAGGGTACCAGATAGATTTACGAATGGCGGCATGTCGCATTCGCTCGGTGCAGAATTACGATTTATGAATTGGTGAACGGTAAAAAGCGTGAAAACGAGGGGAAGCGGAGTCCTAAGGGGTTTGACGGAGGTCGTAGAACGGAGTTGGGGCGTTCCGTTAGACGGGACGAGGCAAAGCCGCTTTGTGGCGGCCGCTTTTGCGGGAGCGATCAGACGCCAAATAGACAACAACTTGGCCGGTGATGCTACCATGATGTTAGCTTGGTATCCCTTAAATTAGGGATACGAATGAAGGAACAAATAGGCTAGAGTTTCTTCCTGCCCCGTCTTGTGCCCCCGCCCCTGTTCTCAGCGATCAATCTCGTCCCGTCCGCCTTGGTAGTATTGGATCAGTCCTCTCCGGGGCTACCGTATTCCTGGAACGACTCAGGATGCTTCTCTTGTCTAGATACTGGCATTCACCGTCTACCTCCCCGATTTGCTCCGCTATGATTAAACCTCTTCTGACATTCGCTCTATTTACAGTGGCATCCACATTGTGGGCTGCCCAGCCGAACGTGGTCTTCGTCATGACCGACGATCAAGGTTACGGTGATCTTTCGGTCACCGGAAATCCGGTGCTCCAAACTCCCGCCTTAGACACTTTGCACGCCGAGAGCGTTCGACTCACGGATTATCATGTGAGCCCGACTTGTTCGCCCACTCGGGGCGCTTTGTTGAGCGGACACTACACCAATCGAGCGGGTCCCTGGCACACGATCATGGGCCGCTCCATGTTGCGGTTGGGTGCGGTCACGATGGGGAATGTTTTTGAGGACAATGGATACGCGACCGGCATGTTTGGTAAATGGCATTTAGGAGATGCCTATCCTTATCGGGCCGAGGATCGTGGGTTTCAGGATGTGGTGCGTCACGCTGGCGGTGGGGTGGGGCAGACTCCGGACTACTGGGATAACTCCTATTTTGATGACACGTATCTTCGGAACGGAGTGCCGGAGAAATTCGAGGGTTATTGCACAGATGTCTACTTCCGCGAGGCGAAGCGTTTCATCGGTGAGAGCATTGAAGCCGATAAACCATTCTTTGCATATATCACGCCCAATGCACCTCACGGGCCTTATCATTGCCCGCAAGAATACTGGGATATGTATAAGGGCAAGGATCTGACGCCAAAGGAGGAAATCTTCTTTGGAATGATCCACAACATCGACGATAACGTGGGCGCGATGCGGGAGTTTCTGGCGAAAAGCGGGGTAGCCGAAAACACGATCTTCATTTTCGCGACGGACAACGGTACCGCCTCGGGAGAAGAAGTCTTCAATGCTGGAATGCGCGGCAAGAAAGGGTCGGCTTATGAAGGCGGTCATCGCGTGCCATTCTTCCTGCATTGGCCGGCGGGCAATTTGGATGAAGGTCGAGACATCGACGTTTTGAGTGCCCACATCGACGTGCTGCCCACCTTGATGGATTTGTGCGGTTTGGGAACTGTCTCTTATACACATCTGACGCTGCCGACGAAGAAGATAG
>OJFP01000524.1_pt1 | contig 27090 bp, 23 predicted proteins | sample 1594141 | NCBI WGS metagenome assembly OJFP01 (sample SAMN05416843, study PRJEB24817) | seawater metagenome | isolation source: Sea water | place: Canada:Atlantic | collected 2013-07 | reverse complement strand
TATCCTCTTCGTCGGCAGCGTCAGATGTGTATAAGAGACAGATTCAAGAGACTGTGCCACATGAAGTGGCGCATTATATTGTTGATATGCAATTTGGAGCAAAAAAAGTCCGCCCGCATGGGCTTGAGTGGCAATCCATTATGCAGGGGTTTGGGGCAAATGCCAGCCGAGTTGCTCGGTATGATTTAACAGATATTTCGAAGCGTCGGTATTCAACCATTGCGTACCAATGTGACTGTCAGGTACACGAGCTGGGTATTCGTCGGCATAACAAAGTGATTCAAGGTAAAACAAACTATTTTTGTCGGCATTGTAGAGGTCTTTTAAAGGCTGTATGAGCTGGTTTGTTTATATCATCGAGACGAGTGATAGTAGCCTGTATACAGGCATTACTACGGATTTAGAGCGACGCTTCAAGCAACATGCGAGTGGAGTAGGGGCAAAATACTTTCAAGGCCGGCGCCCTATTAAGTTTGTTTATACTGAAAATGCAAAGAACAGGAGTGATGCAAGTCGTCGAGAAGCACAGATAAAAAAACTTACTAGAGAACAAAAGCTGCAATTGTTAACGTCTTGAATTGTCAGGCTTTGCCCCCATATTTGTTTTATCTAATGACTTTTCAGGAATATAAAATATGGCCGAATCATTAAAAATTGTTTGTACGAATTGTGATGCGGTTAATAAGCTGCCAAGCGATAAATTAAACGCAGGCGGTGTTTGCGGTAAATGTAAAAAAAAGTTATTTGCTGGCCAGTATGTCACGTTAAAGGCGGCAAATGCGCAACGTCATTTTGAACAAAGTGATATTCCCGTTGTAGTTGACTGCTGGGCGGCCTGGTGTGGTCCGTGTAAATCGTTTGCCCCGACCTTTGAGCAAGCGATAAAAAAGTTAGAACCAAAAGCAAGGTTTGCCAAATTAGACACAGAAAAGGAACAAAGGTTAGCGGCTCGTTTTCAAATTAGAAGTATTCCAACTTTATTGGTAATGAAGAATGGAAAAGAAGTAGCAAGACAAGCAGGTGTGATGACTTTGCCACAGTTTGAGCAATGGTTGAAGCCTTATTTAGCTTAGTGCTCGCAATAGAGGTCTATCAATTTATTGGAAATATCTGATGAAGAATACTGTACTGATAGACAGCATGGGGTATTTCTTAGTGTTAAAAAAATTAATGACGCACTGGAGAATCATCGGTTTTTTCAATACCAAATAACTGTTCAATGGCTTGAGCATTAAACTGATAATGGTGATTGCAGAAGTCACAATGGGTATCGACAGAGCCTTTTTCTTCAAGTACTGATAGTAACTCTTCATACCCTACAGTGAGTAAGCCCGCTTCAATTTTTTGCCTAGAGCAGTCGCATTTGAAGGCAACCGTTTGAGGATCATAAAGAGTGACAAACTCTTCATGGAAAAGACGATGAATAACCTCTTCAGCGTTCAAATTGAGTAATTCATGGTCAGTAATGGTGTTGGCTAACATCTCGATACGTTCCCAATCCGCTGGTTCTCCGGCATGTGCGGGTAGTTCTTGAAGTAGAAAGCCAACAGCTTTATCAGTATTGGCCGATAGCCAGAGTCGGGTTTTAAGTTGTTCAGATTGTGTAAAATAAGACTCTAGTGCATCAGATAGTGACTCACCTTCCAACGCAACAATTCCTTGATAAGCTTGGCCTTTAGTTGGCTTAAGGGTTAATACAAGTCGCCCATCGCCAAATAATGAAGCTAAATTGTCAGCTTTAATTTCTTGTTCTTTATCCCAATGTGCTAAACCTCGAATAGTTTGCTGGTTGCTAGCTTGAGCAACGAGCATACTGATGGGGCCACTGCCTTGGACTTGGAGGATTAATGAACCATCAAACTTTAATGTGGCGGTTAATAATAAAGAAGCAGCAAGTGCTTGCCCTAATTGATCAGCGACAATGTCTGGGTAATTGTGCAAAGCTAAGGAAGCTTGAAAACTCGTATCTAGCGAGACTATTTCTCCTCGTACGCCTAGGTTGTTAAATAGAAAACGAAAAAGTAAATCGTTGTTACTGTCAGTGTGCAAAGTAAATTACCGTAGCGTATTGTTATTAAAAATAGTCAAGGGAGCATTGTAATATACAAAGCAGGTTTTTAAGAAAAGCTTATTAGTGAATTGTTAGTATTCGCTTACAAAATGGACGGGGAGGTTAACCAATGATCAATGAAATCGATAATAATATAGGCGTTAGTATCGTAGATGTTACGTTGGCGCCAAGATATTGAGGATAATGACCAATCTGTTCACCGTATTTTAGTGCCCCGCTTAACGCGTAAAAAGAAAATATCAGTGGTAAGAGGGCAATAACACTCAAGGTTGGGAAGTAGTTGAGTACAATGCCGCTCACAATGGTCATTAGTGTGATGAAGACAAAAAACGCATAGATAATATTGCTCACCTTTACACCGTATGCGATAGGGATGTGGTGCCGTCCAATACGCCTATCTGCTTCAATGTCTGGGTATTGGTTTAGTAATAACAAGTTATTAGCTAACGAAAATGGAATGATAGCGACAAATAAAGAGTAGGCGGCGTAATGCCCTTGCAGGACAAATTGAGTGCCGACGACCATTAATACCCCAAACCCAACGCCAGGTGCTAAGAGGCAAAGTATCGGATGTTTATTGATCCACCCTGTATACGCCACAATGATGAAAATACCTAACAGGCCTAACGGGAGCAGTTCAATACCGTGTCTAAGCATAAAAAAAACACCAATCAGAGCGGTAGCAACTAACGATGTAATGCCAATGGACAACACGATATGAGCATGCTCTGGGTTGTTTGGTAAAGACCCACTACCTCCGCTAAAAGCAGTCTTTTGAGTGAGAAAGTCTAAGCCACTTTTAAAGTCGTCATACTCATTTAATGTGTTTACGGCGATATGAGCCAGTAGTGCACCGGCCATGGCAAGGGCGAGTATATAAAGGTTAATACTTTGCTGCTGAATGACGGTCGCCGCGCCTAAAAAAACGCATATAGGCGATAGAATTAAAAAGGGAACCCTAAGTGATTTGGTAATGGCATTAAGGTTTAACGGTTTATTAGTCATAAACTTGCGGTAGTCGTTTCAAAAGTTTTACTAAAAAGGCACATTCACTGAATTAAAATTTTCATTAGAGAACTCACTATTAAGCTTGTATTGTCACATGCTGGGCGATATTATTTTTGCCAAGTTCGTTATTATCTGAGCATTAAAATGAGAATGTTTTATCTCTACGGATAAGACTAGTATTAGTCACTATAAAAACAAGGTCAAATAAGTATGTTTTCTGATAAAACTGTTTTACCGTCTAAGGAGCAAGCACTGCCTGGGCGTTCTGATTCGATGCAGGTTTCAAGTTCTCATTATGTATATCGAGGGCACTCTTTAGTTGAACCCTTTCAACCAGGGCATAAAAAAGCGCTCTTTGGTTTAGGTTGTTTTTGGGGTGCAGAGCGGAAGTTCTGGCAATTAGAAGGTGTGTACTCAACAGCCGTTGGTTACGCTGCCGGGTTTACGCCCAACCCAACATACGAAGAGGTCTGCTCGGGGCAAACCGGGCACAATGAGGTGGTGTTGGTCATCTATGACCCAGCGATAATTACTTATAGCGACTTGCTTAAAACCTTTTGGGAGTCTCATAATCCAACGCAAGGTATGCAGCAGGGGAATGATGTGGGTACACAGTATCGCTCAGGCATTTATTACACAACAGAAGATGAATCTAATTTGGCGAAGCAAACGCGTGAAAGTTTTCAAAGCCAGTTGAGTAGCGCAGGGTTTGGTTCAATAACGACGGAAATTTTGCCTAGTCCATTGTTTTATTATGCTGAGGATTATCATCAGCAATACTTGGCAAAGAATCCAATGGGGTATTGTGGTTTGGGCGGAACGGGCGTGACACTTTAAACCGCTACTGTTACTTAGTAAAAACAGTAGCGGTTACCACTTACCAGTTGAGTGCGCCGCCTGTTTGATATTCGGTAACTCTTGTTTCAAAGAAGTTTTTCTCTTTACGTAAATTAGCCTGCTCATCTAGCCAGGCCAAGCTGTTTTTTGCGCCTGGAAAGGGCTCGTTTAATGCTAATGTTCGTGATCGGCGGTTGGCAATAAAGCGAAATTGCTCAATATGGTCTGCCTTGTTATAGCCTAATATGGGCTTTTCTAACAGAAAGCTTGCATAGTCTAGCTCGGCTGCTTCAGCTTCCTCCCAAAGTGCTTGTACCGCATGGGGGTCTAACTGGATATTTTCTTCTATTAATATTTGTTTGATGACGCGTAGGCCAAAAGAGCAGTGCATCACCTCATCACGCATAATATATTGAAGTTGTTCAGCAGTACCTTTCATTAAGCCACGCCGTTGCAGGGCAAAAATGGGGCTAAAACCATTGTAAAACCAAGTACCTTCAAAAATGGCAGCAAAAAAGAAATATGCCATCACAAAATTTTGCAATTCATCTTTATCCGTTAAATCAATATCTGGGCGCATGATGGAGCCAAGTCGTTGATTACATAGTTGAATTTTATGATTAATTTGTGGCACGACACGATAGCGATTGTAAATCTCTGATTGATCAAGGCCTATGGTTTCTATGCAATGTTGATAGGTCCATGTGTGCATGGCCTCTTCATACACTTGTCGAGCCTGATAAATTTGCAATTCAGGTGCGCTCATTTTTTCCATAACAGCCAAGCCTATGTTTCGCATGGCAAGTATGTCGGAAGTGGTCAGGTAAGCTAAAACGTTTTCATAAACATGGCGTTCTTCAGGCGTTAGTTTGTGTTGATAGTCGTGAATATCCTGAGTCATATTGACGTCTAAAGGCGTCCAATGGTTCTTATTCGCATTGATAAAATAATTCCATGCCCAATGGTATTTGAAAGGGGCTAATTGATTGATATCAGCTTGGCCATTAACCACGCGTTTATCTTCTGGGTTAATGGGTGATATGGCCGGCCGAATGGGCGTAGAAACAGTCGATCGAGTGGATGCAGGAGTGCTATTTAATGTATTCTCTTTGCTTGAACTTGTCGCAAAGGGGTCATCCCAATTTAGCATAATAATACCTCTTAAGTTGAGTGATAAATGGTGGCTTACTGACAGGCATCGCAGTCGGGGTCTATGATGGAGCAGGACTTGGCTGCCGTTTCGACCAAAGGCTCGCTATGATCATCATTTTGTTGCACATGAGTAGCACCCATAGAGCGTAAATAATAGGTGCATTTTAGGCCCCGTGCCCAGGCTAATTTGTAAAGGCTATCGAGTTTTTTCCCAGAGGTTTCAGCCATATAAAGGTTTAAACTTTGTGATTGGTCTAACCATTTTTGGCGCCTTGCAGCCGCTTCAATTAACCAGCGGGAATCTATTTCAAAGGCTGTCGCATAAAGTGTTTTAAGCGCATCTGGCACACGTTCAATTTTCTGTACAGAACCCTCGTAATACTTGAGGTCATTAATCATCACCTCATCCCATAAACCGTGTTCCTTGAGATCAGCCACTAAATGGGTATTGATAACCGCGAACTCACCGGATAGATTGGATTTAACGAACATATTTTGGTAAGCCGGCTCAATCGATTGTGAAATGCCGCAAATATTTGATATGGTGGCTGTTGGTGCAATCGCTAAGCAGTTACTGTTTCGCATGCCTGTGTTAATGACTTGTTGACGCAAGCTGTCCCAATCTAGGGTTTGAGTTTGGTCAACCTGTAAATACTTACCGCGTATCTCGGCCAAGGTTTTTAGTGAATCAATGGGTAAAATACCTTTGCTCCATAATGATCCTGCAAAGCTAGGGTAAGCACCACGTTCAGCGGCCAAATTGCTTGAGGCATTAATGGCGTAATAGCTAATTAATTCCATTGATTTATCAGCAAACTCAACGGCCTGCTCACTGCCATAGGGTATTTTTAGTTGCTGCAAGCTATCTTGAAAGCCCATGATGCCAAGGCCAACCGGGCGATGCTTTAAATTTGAATTGCGCGCTTGCGGTACACTGTAATAGTTGTAGTCAATCACGTTGTCCAGCATTCGCATAGCAGTGGTAATGGTTTTTTCTAGGTGCACTAGATCCAGCTCATTATCCTGTATGTGGGCAGGTAGGTTAACGGAACCTAAATTACAAACAGCTATTTCTTGCTCACTGGTATGTAGGGTAATCTCGGTACATAGGTTTGAGCTGTTAACAACACCGACGTGCTGATTGGTATAGCGGATGTTGCACGGGTCTTTAAAGGTGATCCATGGGTGTCCTGTTTCAAACAACATGCCAAGCATTTTTCGCCAAAGCTCTACGGCTTTGATGGTTTTATGTAGCTTTATTTCGCCTTGCTGAGCTTTTTGTTCGCAGAGTTGATACGCCGTTTCAAAGGCTTTGCCGGTTAAGGCGTGAAGGTGGGGAACTTCATCGGGTGAAAAAAGTGTCCACTCATCCTGCTCAATAACGCGCTGCATAAATAAATCAGGAATCCAGTTGGCCGTATTCATATCATGGGTACGGCGGCGTTCATCCCCCGTGTTTTTGCGCAGTTCTAGAAAGCCCTCAATATCAATATGCCATGTTTCAAGGTAGGCGCAAACAGCCCCTTTACGTTTACCCCCTTGATTAACGGCAACAGCAGTGTCATTGGCTACTTTTAAAAATGGAATAACACCTTGTGACTTTCCATTGGTGCCTTTAATGTCGGACCCTAAAGCACGAACTTGAGTCCAGTCATTACCTAAGCCACCGGCATATTTGGAGAGTAAGGCATTATCTCTTAATGATGAATAAATATCGGCTAAATCATCGCTCACTGTGGTGAGGTAGCAGCTGGACAATTGAGGCCGCGGTGTGCCGGCGTTAAATAATGTCGGCGTGGAACTCATAAAGTCAAAGGACGACAATAACTGATAAAATTCAATGGCTCGTTCCTCTCGGTCGACTTCATTAATCGCTAGGCCCATTGCGATGCGCATAAAAAATGCTTGAGGTAATTCAAGGCGCGTGTCATCACTGTGAATAAAATAACGGTCGTAGAGAGTCTGTAACCCTAAGTAGCTAAAGTTAAAGTCACGCCCAGTTTGAATTGCTTTCGCCAACCTATCTAAATTAAAACGTGATAACTCCTCGTCTAATAAGTTTAATGAAATGGCTCTTTTTATATACGCTTTAAAATACTCGGGGTAGTGAACGAGCATCTCAGCTTGGCTTAGGTTGGTTGCTTGTTGGTGAGTAAAACTTAACGCTTCAGTGCGTATATTGTTGAGCAGTAACCTAGCAGCAAGTTGACTATAGTTTGGTTCTCTGTCTATTAAGCTTCTAGCGCCCATAACAATGGCTTGTTGAAAGGCGGATACTGGCATTTCATCAAAGAGGTTATTTTTAATTTCGTTGGTGACTAACTCGGTTGAAATATCACTGAGCCCTGTTGCGCACTCTATGATTAAATCCTTTAGCAGCTCTTCGTTAAATTCATTGAGTGACAGGTCTGTTTGTTTGATGCGAATTTGCCAGGCCTGTTTTTCAGGCGCTTTTTGTGTGGATCGTTCAGCGGAACGCTTTTCGCGGTATAAAACATAGGCTCGAGCGACTTTGTGCTGGTCGGCACGCATCAGCGCTAATTCCACTTGGTCTTGTATGTTTTCAATATGAATGGTGTCGCTAATAGATATATGCCTAACGATAGCCTGTTGTACCTGTTCGCTAAGCTGAATAGCAATATCATGAATATGGCTGGACTGTTGCGCATGCTCGCCTTCTACCGCTAGAAAGGCTTTACTAATGGCAATATAAATTTTATTAGCATCGAATTGGGTTAATTGCCCATTGCGACGAATAACTTGGTAGCTGACCGATTGCTCAGCGGGCGTTAGACCTGTTGTTATAGCGACAGAAAGATCACTCATTGTTATATCCTCAAGTTGTTTATCAAACAAACCTCGAGATAATAATGGAGAGAAGTAAAATCGATACTGAATCGACGTGTCACTAGTCACAATCCTTAACGCGAGGCTTAGTTAAAAATAGAGGTGATCGGACTGAGTGAATATAATATTCACAACACCGTTGCGCGACAGTTCTGGATTCTAACCAGATTCCCCTCAATTACTACATATAGTGTTTAATCATGTAGAGAGCAACAAGATAATGTAAGCCTTATCAATTTACAAGCGCTTATTATTTTTATTTTTGAACCCCCGAGCTAAGTCAATAAAGGCGCTGATATAGGGCGAATCAAGATCTTGATCGCGGCAAGCGGCATGTAACATGCCATGCATACCCTTAGCGCCGAGTGGTTTACTGATTAATGATTGCGCTCTTGCTGGTGTATCTAATAACCAGTCGGGCAACGCGGCAACGCCTTGATCAATCGCAATTAATTGCATCATCATCGTGGTTAATTCAACCTGACGAACTCGGGCTGGTTCTATATTGGCAGGTTCTAAGTAGTGCTTAAAGATATCAAGACGGCTGCGTTCTACTGGATAGGTAATCAGTGTTTGGTCGGCTAAATCCTCTGCGACAATGAACGTTTTGTTTTTCAAAGGGTGTTGATTGTTCATCACCAATAAGGCTTGATAAGGAAACAGGCTGACAAATGAAATGCCCGTTTTATCCACGGGGTCGGTACTAATCACTAGGTCAATATCGCCGCGACTGAGTGCGGGAAGAGGATCAAAACTCATTCCCAGTTTGATATCGATATGGATGTCTGGCCATTGTGTTCGGTAGGTCTCCAAGGTTGGTAATAACCATTCAAAACAGGCATGACATTCAATAGTAATAAAAAGCCTGCCTGCTTTTCCACTGGCAATTTGTTTAAGTTCGTGTTCGGTAGTTTCGACCAATGGTAATATTTTTTCAGCTAAGTCTAATAAACGTAATCCAGCGTCAGTCAGGCGTAAGGGTTTATGTTGCCGAAAAAAAAGCGCGGTCTCAAAGTGGCTCTCAATGGTTTTTATTTGGTGCGATAAGGCCGATGGGGTGAGATGAAGTTTTTGTGCTGCTTGGTTAAGATTTTTACTTCGAGAAATGGTGTAAATGGCTCTTAGGTGACGAATTTCTAGAATCATGGTGAATTTATTTCAACTTAATGATGAAAATTATGAGATTGATTCAATTCTATGTGTATTGGATACTGCGCGCAACAGAAAAATATAGAGGGTAAAGATGATTTGTACACATAATTTAGGATTTCCACGCATCGGTGCACAAAGGGAGTTAAAAAAATCACTAGAGTCGTATTGGCAAGGTGAAATAGGTGCGCAGGATTTACTCGTTAAGGGCCAAAAGCTGAGAGCAAGCAACTGGAGAACCCAGGCAAATTCCGGCTTAGATCTTGTTCCGGTCGGTGATTTTTCATGGTATGACCATGTGTTAGATATGAGTGCGCTGCTAGGTTGTGTGCCTGAGCGCTTTAATCATAGCGGCCAGACAGTGGACATGGACACTTATTTTCGTATGGCGCGAGGTCGCTCTATTACCGGTGGTGATGTTAACGCGTGTGAAATGACTAAATGGTTTGATACGAATTATCACTATATCGTGCCTGAGTTTCAGCCAGAACAGTCTTTTAAACTATCCACCGAAAAACTTTTTGATGAGGTGCAAGAAGCTCAACAACTAGGCTACTCAGTCAAGCCTGTTATTTTAGGCCCCTTGAGTTTTCTTTGGTTAGGCAAGGCCGAGGGGGAGGCGTTTGATAAGCTAACGTTGTTAGATCAACTACTGGCTGTTTATGGTGAGATATTGAATCGCTTATCTGATTTGGGCGTGGCATGGGTACAAATTGATGAACCTATTTTAGTGTTGGATTTACCTGATAATTGGAAACTAGCCTTTGAGCAGGCGTATAACAAAATACAACGAGGGGACCTAAAATTGTTGGTGGCGAGCTATTTCGGTGAGTTAGCGGACAACTTAAAAGTCGTCTGTGATTTGCCAGTGGCTGGTGTGCACATTGATGCCATTAGGAACCCTGAGCAAGTTCAGCGGGTGATCGATTGGCTGCCCAGCTATAAGGTATTGTCAGTGGGTATTATTGATGGCCGTAATGTTTGGAAAAATAATTTGGAAGCCACGTTAGCGTTTACTAAATCAATTCAACAACGTTGGGCCGGAGAGTTGTGGTTGGCACCCTCGTGTTCTTTATTGCACGTTCCTGTTAGTTTGTCATTTGAAGAATCGTTATCTAATACTATTAAGTCCTGGTTGTCTTTTGCAACAGAAAAGCTTGAAGAAGTACAGCTAGTAAAATCTGCCTTGTTGGATGATAACTGGCTGTTAAGTGATGAGTTTTCCCGTAATAGAGTGGCGATAGCTGCCAGACAAAGTTCATCACTTGTTCATAATGAAGATGTGCAACGATGTTTAGAAAACGGGGTAAGTTTAACATTGAAGCGAGAGTTGAATTTTAGCCAGCGTATTAAACTTCAGCAAGAACGCTTGGGATTGCCTAATTTTCCTACCACTACGATTGGTTCATTTCCGCAAACCGCGACAATAAGATCAATCAGACGGCGCTATAAACAAGGTGAAATTTCTGAGTCAGACTACCAGTCTGCGATGCAGCAAGACATTGCAGATGTTATCACCAAGCAAGAAGCTTTAGGCCTTGACGTGTTAGTGCATGGTGAGCCAGAAAGAAACGATATGGTCGAGTATTTTGGTGAGCAATTACAGGGGTTTGCCTTTACACAAAACGGCTGGGTGCAGTCATATGGTTCGCGTTGTGTTAAACCGCCGATTATTTACGGTGATGTATCAAGGCCAAAGCCGATGACAGTGAGTTGGGCACGTTACGCACAATCATTAACCGATAAACCAGTGAAAGGCATGCTGACCGGCCCTGTGACCATTTTAAATTGGTCGTTTGTTAGAGATGACCAAGAGCGTGCGACGACGTGTCGACAAATAGCGTTAGCAATCCGTGATGAGGTGCTAGACCTTGAAAAAGCAGGTATTCGCATTATTCAAATAGATGAGGCCGCGTTGCGCGAAGGCTTGCCACTACGAAAAAATCAATGGCCAGGCTATTTACAGTGGGCTATTGATGCATTTTGTGTCACGACCTCAGGGGTAAAAAATGATACGCAAATTCATACACACATGTGTTATTCAAATTTTAACGACATTATGAGCGCCGTCTCTGACATGGATGCTGATGTGATTACCATTGAAACGTCGCGTTCAGATATGAAACTATTGGATGCTTTTGAGCGTTTTAAATACCCGAATGAAATAGGGCCTGGGGTTTACGATATCCACTCCCCAAATGTGCCAAGTATTAAGCAAATAGAGTTTTTAATTAAACAAGCCGCCAAGAGAATTCCGGTGGAGCGGTTGTGGGTGAACCCAGACTGCGGTTTAAAAACGCGTGCTTGGCCTGAAGTGGAACAGGCATTGAATAATATGGTGACAGCAGCTCAACAATTAAGGCAGTGGGCTAAAGTAGATTCGATGGGAGGCTAGCTTCTTTCAGTGACTTAGCTGTTTTTGTTGAGTATTAATGACCGCCCCTTTAGCTTGAATGAGGGGCGCTCTATTAGTTAATGATCTATCGAAAATACAGCAGTATTTAAAGGGTGATAAGAAAGACTCGTGAAGCTTTGCTATATCTTTTGAACTGATAGGGTCGTTTTTTGGCAAATTAAGTTAATAAAGTAAGCCTTAATAAGGCTGGGGCTAGAATGTTTTATATACTTCGAATGTTAAAACAATTAACAAACAGGACTGACAACTTTGGGTAACTCCCAATGAATAGGTGTTTTACCGTGCTGTTGAAGGTAGTGGTTAGTAGCACTGAAGTGTTTGCAGCCTAAAAAACCACGGTGGGCCGATAAGGGTGAAGGGTGAGGGGCTTTTAAAACGAGGTGACGCTGCTCATCTATAAACGCGCCTTTTTTTTGTGCGTAATTACCCCAAAGTAAAAACACGACGTGTTCGTTTTGCTCGGCAACGGTACGAATAATTTTGTCGGTAAATGTTTCCCAGCCTTTCCCTTGGTGTGCGTTTGGTTTGTTATATTCAACGGTCAATACACTGTTCAGTAATAATACACCTTGTTTTGCCCAGCTTTCTAAACAGCCGTGTAGCGCGTAGGGAATACCTAAATCGGCTTGTAGTTCTTTATAAATATTTAAAAGTGAAGGGGGTACTTTTACATCAGGTTGTACCGAGAAGCATAAGCCGTGCGCTTGGTGTGGTTGGTGATAGGGGTCTTGCCCCAAGATGACAACTTTTACCGCCTGTAACGGTGTTATTTCTAATGCGTGGAACCAGTGAGAGGAATGGGGGTAGATGATCTTGTCGTTGTTTTTTTCTAAGCGTAAAAATTCTTTCAGGGCGAGCATATAAGGTTGGTTTAACTCATCATCTAAGTAAGGCTTCCAGCTTTGTGCATTAGAGAGTGCCATGGAATTAGTTTATCAAGGCAGCCAGTTTTTCTGCTCGTTCCAGCAGCTCGGTTGAGTTTTCTAAACCATCAATAAATCGTTGGGGAATATTTTTAATGCCGACCTGTGCGCCGACAAGAGCACCGGTTAACATCGCACGAGCCATGTTTTGTCCACCACCATTTATGGCGTGTAACACAGCATTTTCAAAATCATCTGAATAACGCGCGGCTAAGTAATAACAAGCGGGAAATTGGTGATAAACGGCACAAGGCATGCCATATACAATGGACACTTTCCAAGCAGGTTTAATTAAATCTTCGTGTGCTGCACGGGCAATGCTCGATGGTGTGAGTAAAGCATCAGGTGATGCAAACGTGCCAGCACCCGATGGCTTGCTGCCCGGTATGCTCATGGCGTGAAACGGAAGTTGGTGGTCGCCAACAAGTTGCATTAACTTGCCAGATAATTCTTCGTCTAAAGGGTGCCCTTGCACCAACATACCGAGAACGGCTGCATAAGCAACGGTCATCGCGTTGATGGTTTCGTCACATTGGGTGAGAAGGGCGTTGCTTGATACGCTGCTTGCTAATTCTTTCGGGTTTGTCGCATAGCGTACCGCTAAGGCCAAAACTCGTTCAGCCGCTTCAGTATTATCGGTAAAACCTGCCACTTCACCCCAAGGCTTGTTGTGTTGTGTGCGTAAAACCCAAGCTTCTCGGATTGATTGGCTAGTGAAGCCGCCTGGACCAACATTGGCAGTACCGTCAAGCAGTGGGAACAGATCGTTATCTAAACGTTGGCAAAAGCTTTCTTCGTTGTAGTATCCGTTAGCGAGTATAGAGTCAATCAGCATATTTAAGATTAAGCCTGATTGTGATTGCTGGCCTGCTTTCATACCACCGTGATAGCGGTCTGGTTGGGGGTCGGTATAGTCGTCTATCCATTCACCGTATTGTTGCCGCTGTTCATCAAGGTTGTAATACCAATGTGGACCTAAGCCTAAGGCATCGCCGATATACGCACCCATAATGGCGCCAACGGCACGATCTTGAAGAGTAATAGTAGACATAGAGCAGACCTGTTATTAGTTTTTTTATTGTTATAGCATTTTGCAAGCAGGCTTGCATCTACTTAAAGTGCGAGGGTGTTCTCTGTTAAAATGCGCGAATGAGTACATTAGACAAAACTAAAACACGTTATAACAAGCTGCAAAAGCGTTTACGGCGTGAAATGGGGCAGGCGATAGCTGACTATAATATGGTTGAAGAGGGCGACCGGATTATGGTGTGTTTATCGGGTGGCAAAGATTCCTACACGATGTTGGATATTTTGCTGAACTTGCGTAAGAGTGCGCCTGTTAATTTTGAGTTATTAGCTGTGAACTTAGATCAAAAACAACCGGGGTTCCCAGAACATATCTTGCCTGAATACTTGCAATCAATAGGTGTGCCATACCATGTGATTGAGCAAGATACCTATAGTGTTGTAACACGTGTGGTACCTGAAGGAAAAACAACCTGTGGTTTGTGCTCAAGAATGCGCAGAGGTGCTTTGTATGCGTATGCTGAAGACAATGGTTTTAATAAAATTGCCTTAGGGCATCATCGTGATGACATTATTGAAACGTTTTTTCTTAATATGTTTTATGGTGGTCAGCTAAAGGCTATGCCAGCAAAACTTAAAAGTGACAATGGCAAGCATATTGTGATTCGGCCACTGTCGTATTCGAGAGAAAAAGATATTGCAGAATTTGCTCAACTAAAAAACTATCCCATTATTCCGTGTAATTTGTGCGGTAGCCAAGACAACCTGCAACGTGTACAAATGAAGAATATGTTGAACCAATGGGACCGAGAGTTTCCGGGACGTGTGGAGACCATCTTTAATGGCCTGAAAAATATTAAACCATCGCAACTATTAGATCGGCAGTTGTTTGATTTCGAGACTTTAACTCAGTCAACAGAGGTTGATGAAGTGAGAGAATCTCATCCGGTTGTATTTCCAGCGCTGTCGGCCAGTAAATAGAGATGATAGGTTCTTTTTTATTACGTTGGTTGTTGTCTTTTTGGGTTAAGGCGAAGGTCTTACCCAATGATGATGCACAGTTAGGTGCTTTTAAGCATAAAAAAGTTTGTTATGTGACCTTTAGTGACGCTGCTTCAAAACAGATCGTGCTGGAGCAAGTGTGTAGGGATTTAGCGTTACCATTACCCTCTAATGGTATTCAGGCCGAGTCCATTAGTGAACAGCAGGCTTTGTTTTCATTAGAGAGCTTGAAAACACACAAATCAGACCCTGCTCCGGATCGCTTGGCGCGCCTTATAGCAAAAACAGGGGCGTCGAATGAGGATATTTTAATTGTTCCCGTATCCGTTTTTTGGGGACGTGGGCCAAAAAAATCCGAGGGTTTCTGGAGTCGCTTTTTTGCCGATGAGGGCGTTAAATCAAACCTTTTTTCTCGTGCCTTATCCATCATCTTTAATGGCCGTTCTACCATGGTACGGTTTGGTGACCCTGTTTCACTTAAGCAGTTTGCTACTGAAGGGCAAACTGCCCAGTACCTGACTAGAAAGTTAACACGTGTGTTGCGTGTGCATTTTGCGAGAACGCGTCTAGTAATGATTGGGCCCAACCAGTTGTCGCCTAAGAGGTTGGCTGAAGATTTAATAAAAACGGATATTGTTCAGCGCGCTATACAGCGAGAGGTTAAACGTAACAAATTATCAACGGCAGAGTCAGAAAAACAAGCCAAAGCATATGCCGTTGAAATTGCAGCGGTTATTAATATTCGGGCAGCAATTGTGCTTGAAAAGATATTAGGTTGGCTGTGGAATAAACTATACGATGGTATCGTTCTTCATCATTTCAAGCGCGTCGAACGGCTATCTCGAAAACATCAAATTGTGTATGTGCCGAGTCATCAAAGTCATATGGATTACTTGGTTTTATCTTACGCATTATTTACACGTGGGTTGGCGCCGCCGCATGTGGCTGCCGGTATTAATTTAAATATCCCTATTGTCGGTCCATGGCTTAGGCGCTGTGGTGCTTTTTTCCTCCGTCGAACATTTAAAGGGAATATCCTTTATGGCGCAGTATTTGAGGCGTATATGGGCTATTTGGCCAGCAGCGGTACAGCTGTTGAATACTTCGTTGAAGGCGGCCGTAGCCGTACAGGGCGCAAGCTAAAGGCGAAGCCGGGTTTGTTAGCAATGAGTGTACGAAGCTACCTTAGAGACCATAAACGGTCAGTTGTTTTTCTGCCTGTTAATTTCGCCTACGAAAAACTGGTTGAAGGTGAGACATATGTTAACGAATTGAGCGGTAAGCCGAAGAAGTCCGAATCAGTCATGGGAGTTTTGCGTTCGTTTAAAGCGTTGAAAAACCGTTTTGGACAAGTGCACGTTAATTTCGGCTCACCTATTTACTTGGATCAATTGATTGAATCGGAATACCCCCAATGGCGACGTGAAAACTGTGCGGATAATAAGGAGCTTGTTAGCACGATAGTGAGTAAATTAGGCAGTAAAATTATGTCCGGTATTAATGAAGCTACGCACGTTAATGCGATGGGCTTGTTGGCAATGGCGCTTTTAAATTCGTCCGACCAGTCGATGAGCGAAGCGAGTTTAATGCAACAGTTAGAGATCTATTTAACCTTGTTAGAGGCCGCTCCCTACTCTAAAGATGTAACACGTATTCAGTTAACTGCCAAAGAGATTATCGCCTACGGTGAAGAATTTGGTACGGTAAAAAGAAAATTGGCAGACCGTGGTGATACCTTGTATGTGGAAGGTAGTGACGCGGTGTTGATGACGTACTTCAGAAACAACATTGTTCACTTATTCGTTTTGCCATCCTTTATCGCGTGTTGCTTTTTGAGTCATCAATCATTGAAACCTAAGCAAGTTGTGCACTGGTTCAGGTTAGTATATCCATTTATAAAAGATGAACTGTCAATGCATTGGAGTAATAGGCAAATCACTTATACGGCTAACAAAGTGATTGCTAGCTTGATTGATCAGGGGTTGATTAAACAGTTATCTAGTGGCTTATCGGTGGATAAAGCTCATCAGCAAACTATGACCTATCTATCCCGTGGTGTTTTGTTGAGTTTAGAGCGTTTCTATTTAACGGTGCTACTGCTTAAGCAAAACGAAGAAGGAACTTTTACGCGTTTTGAGTTGGAAAAAGTCTGTGGTGAAATGGCTGAAAAGCTGTCGAGGCTTAATGGCCTCAATTCACCAGAGTTTTTTGATAAAGTCTTGTTTAAAGGCTTCATTGAAATGCTCTATAACGAAGAAATTATTTGGGCAAACGACAAAGGAAAGTTAACGTACGGTAAGGTTCTTAACTCGATTATTGATGATGCTGGTTTGGTGATGAGTCAGCAGGTGCGTAAAAATGTTCATGGGCTTATTAAGCTATGAACTTATTAAGCCGAATTTATTAAATTTAAGTTAGCTGCTCAAAAATTCTAAAGCCTGCGATATAGGTGCCTGCAGCTGAGCCGATCGTACTAAACAAAAAAACTAATAAGGTACGAGAAACCCGATTTTTCCACCAACCCGTTATATTTACAGTGTCTCTTTTTAGTGTTGAGAAATCGCCGACACGAGGTTTCCTTGCCCATGCCTCTGTAGCAGCGGTGACCATACCTGCGCCAACTGTTGGGTTAAGTGATGTTAGGGGCGCGGCTAAAAATGCTGTGATAATAGTTAGTGGGTGAGCTGTTGCTAATAAAGCACCCAACGCAGATAGACCTCCATTGATGAGAACCCACTCGATGACCAGTTGCCAGCCGAGTTCAGGTGCGCGGTTAAAACCAATGCCAAAGCCGACAAAAACTAGCGTAACAATAACCCAAGGTATGATTTTTGGCCATCGGCTAGATGGGGGGAGAGTGTCGAGTTCCTCAAGGCTTTTGGCGTTTTTAAGTTGAGAGTCAATGTAAGATTTGATGCCTTTTAAATGACCAGCGCCAATGACCGCGAGCATGGTTTTGTATTGCCCTGATTTAGCATCGTTAACTATACGGTGAGCCATATATTGATCACGTTCGTTAACAAGCGGCTCATAAATCTCACGGGATGATTCTGCAAATTGAGAAAAGGTGGCATCTAAAACATCGCCCTCTTTGAGTTTCTCAATATCTTCTTCACTGACCTTTTCTGAAAACATGACACTGGCTAGGAGGCCCGAAACCAACTCCATACGTTTCCACCAAGGCACGTTTCGGTAGACACGTTTTAATGTGGTCCCTACTTCTCGATCTATCAGTAAGACAGGTTTATGAGATTGCTGCGCTAGGTCGGCGGCTATTTTCATTTCTGCGCCGGGCTCAATCCCTAGCTCATCAGCCATTTTTTGCTGGAACGCGCCTAACGCCAAGCTGGCTGTCACCATCGCTGCTTTACCGCTTTTGATAACATTAAATAAATCCATCTTAGCGAGACTGTCAGGATCGATTAAGGCGTTGTACCGGCTAGGGCAAAGTTCGACCGCAATGGCGTCATAATCATTTGCCGAAATGAGTGTTTCGACCGCTTCGGCGCTTGCTTTAGATACGTGGGCGGTGCCTAACAAGGTGACTTGGCAATCGTTAATGATGAAGGTTTCTATAGGTTGATCTATATTATTGCTCAAAGGATATCTCTGTTTATAGGGTTTAAGTGGTCGCTGTATTATCGGTGAAATCTATATTTTTCGCCCAATCTTTTGCAACTAAAAAAACACGACTGATCTCCTGTTTTGTCGATTTCTCGGGTAAGAACCCAGCTACACATAAAGGCAGTTGTTGCGGCCGATCTAAAAAGTATTGAACAATACTACTGGCCGTGTAATAACTGTGATGAGGTAAATAAACTTGTGAAGCCATCCATTGGTTTTTGTTCAGTGGCTGCCATTGGATATTTGTTGATTGAAAATATTCCAGAAATTGATCTGTTCTAGCCCATTGTCCGTGTTGGTGAGAGCTTGAAACGAAGTTGGGCCGAGCTTCTGTAGGTGAGTGGATGGGGTAAAACAAACGGCCTTTCATGAGGCAAATATGTTCATCAATTGAAATACCAAGTTGCTTGAGTTGTGTTTTCGCCGCTGGGTGAGCGGATAATTTGCTTTGTCGTGATCGCATCGCATGGTATTTGATGTCTAAGCGATCTTTTAGCATTGGGCCAACCCAGTGTTGGGCTTGAGAGGTATCGCCTAAGCCAATATAGAATTTACAAGCTACTTCCCAATGTTGAGTCTTATGGCTTAAATGGTCCTTTACAATAAAATCAAATTCGCCAATCGTCCTGTTGTTATCTTGGACTTGCAGATTTTGAGCTAAAACTTCGTGGCGACCATTATGTTTAAACCAATAGGTGAGTAGTGTCTCAAAGCGATGCCCTAGTCGATAGTCATGTTGGTCTTCTAATAACTTAATGAGCTCGATAGGATTTTGATTTAACTCGTTAAGTTGTAGGTTAAAATCTTTGTATGCTTGGTTCCAATCGCCTGTATCAGTCCAGTCCAGATTATGCAGCAGCCCTTGAATAATCGGTGGGTTGGCGATAACCCATTCAAGATCTCTGACGAGAGTGTGTTGTGAAAAAGGGGTTGTCAACAAGGGTTAAGTTAAGCGCCCTCGGGGCTATTAAATAAGAGATAGAGGTCAATGACGCAATCAGGTATTTTTTCAGCCATTTCGTCCATTAAATCGTCATTCAGCGTGATGTCGTCCATATCATCTTCTAGTAATTCAGAACAACTCAGAATGGGTAAAGTGAGCTCAGCCACTTCTTCTGGGTGAGAACTAAACCAAAGATCCTCTTGACTGAAGACGCCTTGCATAAACCCAGATGCCCAAAGTGTCAGGGGGTCTTCGCTATCTTCGTCGCCTAAGATGGTTGGGAAATCGCCATTTAATAAGGCTTGCTCAATGTCTTTTTGTAGGCTGACAATAGCTTCAGAAATGGTGGTATCAGCGACATTATCAGCGAGTATTTCAGTAAGAATTTGTTGTTGACTTAAAGCGCCGGGTTGAACAACTAGGCTGGTTAAAAACCCATGCATCTCAAAAAAATACATGGCATTATCTGACAGCTCGTCAGAATCGAAAAAATCGCTTAGAAGGCTCATAAATGTAAATGGTTCTTAATGATTGTGGCTTCCATCGCACCAAGGCATGTTAGATGATTTTCCACATCCACAGACGTATACTTCACCATCTTTTTTAGCAATATGAACTAAGGGCCTAATGCCTTCTGTTTGTTTGTGGCTGCCATCACAATGCGGAGCGTCTAATGTTTTTCCGCACTGGCAGATATAAACTTCCTCATCTTTTTTTACGCTGACTGAATAGGGGGATTGTTTGTTGTACATAGTAGATACCTTTAGTGTTAAATGAATTGAATAGGTTAATGCATTGACCTTGTAAAGATAAGGGACGTGAACTTAATTGTTATGTGAAACTTAACTATTGACTGATTAAACTGTAATAATGCAGTCAAATTTAATGATTTGACTGTTACAAACGATCTTAAATTTTGAATTGCCGTGGCTTATTCGCCAATAATAACGAACTCTTATTGCTGTTTATAAAAATTATGGAAACATTAACACAAGTACTTAATTCAATCAGTAGTTTTGTTTGGGGCCCAGTTATTCTAGCGTTGTTGCTAGGAACGGGCGTTTATTTAATGTTGGGGCTGTTTTTTTTGCCAATCCGCCAAATCCCAGCAGCCTTTTCATTACTATGGCGGGGGCGTACTAGTAATGATTTAGAGGCGGGAGAGATTAGCCCATTTAATGCGTTGATGACATCATTAGCAGCAACTATTGGCACCGGCAATATTGCCGGCGTGGCAACGGCGATTTTTTTAGGTGGGCCGGGTGCTATTTTTTGGATGTGGTTAACGGCTCTAGTTGGCATGGCCACAAAATATGCCGAAGCTGTACTAGCCGTTAACTATCGTGAAGTTGATGAGCGAGGTGCTTATGTGGGTGGTCCAATGTATTACATTAAGAACGGGTTGGGTAAGCATTGGCAATGGTTAGGTTTTTTGTTTTCCTTATTTGGCGCAATAGCAGCATTTGGTATCGGTAATACCATTCAAGCAAACTCAGTCGCTGATGCTTTGAGTAGTACGCTTGGCGTGCCTGCTTGGCAAACAGGTTTGGTGATGGCTGTTGTTGTTTATGCTGTACTTGTCGGTGGTATTAAGCGGATCGGTAATGTGGCCTCTAAGTTAGTTCCATTTATGGGCGTTGCTTATGTTATTGGTGCCGGCATTATTATCATTCAGCGCATAGACTCGGTGCCAGTAGCCCTTCAGTTGATTGTTACTGATGCGTTTACGGGCACAGCTGCAGCGGGTGGTTTTGCAGGTGCGGGCATTATGGCGGCTATTCGTTTTGGTGTTGCCAGAGGCGTTTTTTCTAACGAAGCTGGGTTGGGAACCGCGCCAATTGCGCATGCGGCTGCAAAAACAAACAACCCAGTACGGCAAGGTAAAATTGCCATGTTGGGGACATTCATAGATACCATTATTGTTTGTACGATGACCGCACTGGTTATTATTCTAACGGGCAGCTGGACGAGCGGAGAGACGGGCGCATCATTGTCTGCTTATGCCTTTAGCATGGGTTTGCCAGGCTATGGTGAGTATGTCGTGAGCTTTGGCTTAGCTATCTTTGCACTCACAACGTTATTGGGTTGGAGCTATTATGGTGAGCGATGTGCTGAATATATTATAGGTGTAGGTGTTATTCGGTGGTATAGAATCGCGTGGGTGTTGGCGATTCCAGTTGGTGCTGTCATGGATTTAAACTTTCTATGGTTATTGGCCGATGTATTAAATGGTTTGATGGCGATACCTAATTTGGTGGCCTTGTTGTTATTAAGCCCAGTGGTATTTAAGCTAAGTAAGAAGGTTTAAAGTGTCATTTAAGCGTTAATAGATTGTTGGTTAGGCTGTGCGATGCGAGATAAGTTTAATTGGAAGGAGAGCCACTTTTCAAAAAAATAATTTAACGCCCATTTATTGTTTAAGATAGCTTTCGGCGATGTCGTTTGCTGTTGATGCGGTATTGAATAAGCGTCGATATTTAGTACCTCGACCGACTTGGTGTCAAGATAGATACGACATTTGAAACCTGATTCTGCTGACCGTGTGTTACTGGCTATTGGGTGAATATAGGCGGTAAAGGTAAATGGCCCGGTAGCGAGAACATTCGTTTGAATAGCTACGCTAGAGAAGTCGCCTTGATTAATATTAGGCACTAATCGTAATAATTTCACGTAGTTTTCTTCGCAAAGCATTTGCAGGCAGAACGACTTATTAATTGGCCTAACGGTGTGTTGCATTAGCGGGTTGAATAACTAGCGTTTGCACTATCAGTTTCCCAAACTGATACATCGACGACAGGGAAACCACCTTGAGCGACATAATCATAAATGAGCTTTGCAAGAAATTCAGCAGTGGGGTGTTCGTCAACGACCATTAAGCGCTCACCCGCTTCTTGGAGAAGCGGTAAAACGGGGTCGTTTTTATGTAATAGTAAATTATGATCGAGGGTTTTATTTATCCACTCGCCAACAAATTGCTTGATGTCTGAGAAGTCACAAACCATACCTTGATCATTAAGTTCGTTCGACTCCAGCGTAATCGCTACGCGTGCTGAGTGACCATGAAGGTGACGGCATTTACCGGGGTGGTTCATGAGGCGGTGACCATAACAAAAGCTTAGATTTTTGGTAATGCGGTACACATTTTATCCTATCAGTTAACGCTTAGACGCCTTTAATGCCTTCGATGGTGGCTGCTATTTCATATTGATTATTTTCAATGGGAGTAACACGAATAATCTCAATAATGGCATGAAGCGGAGGGGTGATGGGGTTAAAGGGTTTTACAGATATTTCTAGGGAGCAACCACAGGTTAGCTTTTCTGTTGCCTTAAAGAGGATACCCGCTGCGCTTAAATTAATACTGCTAGCGATGCCTTTTAAGCCAGTGTTTGGGTGGGTGTAATTTATGTCGCACTCAGTATCCACGCGAGTAAATTTTCGATGATTAGATAATTCAGGCATAGTTAAAATTGCTGTCGAATGAACAAGAAGTTATTGGATTTAGTTTAGCTTAAAACGTGCAAAAAGTATTTGTGGATTGATAAATAATAGGCGCGATTCCTTACGGACAGTGTAATCGATACAGGCAATAGACAGCCATAAGTATTTTTACTTGTAAATAGATGTTTATTTTGGCACTATCGGGTTAGCCCTTTTAAATTAAAGGGCTATAGCTACCAAGAGGGTGGTTGAGTTGTTGCGCACTTTATCTGGGTATGAAAAATAAAATTTCTGAAGGGGACGAGGATGAGTCAACGAGTTGCATTAGTTACTGGCGGTACAGGTGGAATTGGGGAAGCAGTATGTCAACGTTTTGTACAGGATGGTTACAAAGTGGTAGCGGCTTATAACAACGAAGAAAAAGCTCAAGCGTGGCAAATTGCTCAAAAAGAGGCTGGGTTCGATATTGAGATAGTTCATTGTCCGGTAACCGATTTTGAAGCGTGTGGCGCTGCTATTAAGTGGGTTGAGGATAATGTAGGACCTATTGATATATTGGTAAATAACGCCGGTATTACGAAGGATGGGATGTTTAAAAAAATGCCCATCGAGCGTTGGAATGCAGTGATAGATACAAATCTGAATAGCCTATTTAATATGACGCGCCAAATTTTTGAAGGGATGGTTGAGCGTGGCTTTGGTCGAATCATCAATGTTTCTTCAGTAAACGGTCAATTAGGTCAAATTGGTCAGGTTAATTATTCTGCAGCTAAAGCGGGTATGCACGGTTTTACTAAAGCGTTAGCACGTGAAACGGCACGTAAAGGCGTTACCGTGAATACTATTTCGCCAGGTTATGTTGCAACACCGATGGTGATGGCGATTGCTGAAGATGTACGTCATAAAATTGAAAATGGTATTCCAGTTGGGCGTTTATGTAAGCCTGAAGAGATTGCTCACGGTATATCATTCTTAGCGAGTGAGCTTGCGGCTTATACAACGGGGTCAGATTTGAGCATGAACGGTGGTCTGTTTATGCACTAAAGTCCATAAAAGGGGTTTTTAAAGCCGCTTTTTTTTGAAAAAATTAAATTTACAAACGAGGAAAGATTAGATGTCAGAGCACCATGTTTATAAAGTCCCAGCTGAAGTAGCAGCTCATGCGCATATTAATAAAGAGCTGTACGAGACTGAATACAAGCGCTCAATCGAAGATACAAATGACTTTTGGGATGAAAAAGCAAACGAGTTTTTAACGTGGTCGAAACAATGGATGAGCACCGTTGATTATGACTTTCGAAAAGGCGAAGTTAAGTGGTTTGAAGGCGGCAAACTTAACGTGAGTGTGAATTGTTTAGATAGACATTTAGAAACTCGTGGTAATCAGCCTGCTATTATCTGGGAAAGTGATGACCCAACAGTAGATAAAACGTATACCTATAAAGAACTACATGCAGAAGTGTGCCGTTTTGCGAATGGGCTAAAAGCTCGTGGTGTTAAAAAAGGTGATCGTGTTTGCATTTACATGCCAATGGTTGCAGAAGCGGCCATTGCAATGCTTGCGTGTGCCAGAATTGGCGCGGTGCACTTGATTGTTTTTGGAGGGTTTTCAGCAGATGCTTTAAAGGATCGAATTGTCGATTCTGAAGCAGAAATTATTATTGTCACTGATGAAAGTATGCGTGGAGGTAAAGCTGTTCCACTAAAAGCGAATGCTGATAAGGCACTTGAAAGCTGCCCTTTAGTAAAATCTGTGGTGGTTGTGAAGCGTACAGGTGGTGCGGTTGAGTGGACGGAAGGTCGAGATGTTTGGTATCACGATTTACTTGAAAAGGCATCAGATGACTGCCCGCCCGAAGAAATGGATTCAGAAGACCCCTTATTTATTTTGTATACGTCGGGTTCGACAGGTAAACCGAAAGGTGTTTTACACACAACAGGTGGCTACTTATTACATGCTGCGATGTCGCACAAATACGTCTTTGATTATCATGAGGGTGATATTTATTGGTGTACCGCTGATGTCGGTTGGGTGACGGGGCACTCTTATATCGTCTATGGCCCGTTAGCAAATGGCGCGCAGACATTAATGTTTGAAGGCATTCCAACGTACCCAGATGCTTCACGTTTTTGGCAGGTTTGTGAAAAACATAAGGTGAATATTTTTTATACGGCGCCAACGGCGATTCGAGCATTAATGGCAAAAGGCGATGACTATGTAAAGGCCTGTGATTTAAGTAATTTACGTATTCTGGGTAGTGTAGGCGAGCCTATCAATCCAGAAGCTTGGGAATGGTATTACAAAGTGATAGGCGGTAGCCGCTGTCCTATTGTTGATACATGGTGGCAAACCGAGACAGGTGGTATTTTAATGACACCACTTCCAGGTGCTACCGATTTGAAGCCAGGCTCTGCTATGCAACCATTCTTTGGTGTGGAGTTCGGTTTAGTCGATAACGAAGGTAATGAAGTGCTGGGTAACCCTGCGGAAGGCATTTTAGTGATTAAGCGCCCTTGGCCAGGTATGTTTAGAACATTGTTCGGTGACCATCAGCGTTATATTGATGCCTATTTTGCAAACTACCCAGGCTTGTACTTCCCTGGAGATGGCGCGCGTCGAGACGAAGATGGTGACTACTGGATAACGGGCCGTGTTGACGACGTTATTAATGTATCGGGACACCGTATGGGTACAGCGGAGGTTGAAAGCGCATTAGTGCTTCATCCAGCCGTGGCGGAAGCGGCCGTTATTGGTTACCCGCATGACATTAAAGGACAAGGTATATATACCTTCGTTACCTTGATGGATGGTGTGGAAGCAACGGATGACTTGCGTAAAGAATTGATTAATCATGTACGTAAAGAAATAGGTCCTATTGCATCTCCCGATGTTATTCAATGGGCGCCAGGCTTGCCTAAAACGCGCTCGGGTAAAATTATGCGTCGAATTTTGCGTAAAATTTCCGAGAACCTCATCGATGAGCTCGGGGATACGTCGACACTAGCAGACCCATCGGTGGTTGATGACCTTATTGAAAATCGTCCTAATAAAGCTTAATGACGTGGGTATCTACCTTTGTTCAACAAGCAAATATTTTATGGGGGTAGCTTGTAAATCTTAACCATAAAAAAGCCCGCTAGAGAGCGGGCTTTTTTACACAAAGAATATAAAGGCTAATCTTTAGTTGGTAATGATGGGAAATCTAACCCCGCCATTTTCTGCATAACACGGACAACTTGGCAGCTGTAGCCAAATTCATTGTCATACCAAAGGTATAGTACGCATGAGTCACCGGTTGCAATAGTTGCTTTAGAATCAATCGTGCATGCTTTACGTGCGCCCACCAAATCAGTTGATACAATCTCTGTCGAGGTGGTGAAGTCAATTTGCTCACGCATGGATGAATGAAGTGCGGTTTCACGTAGGAAATCATTTAACGACCGCTTATCGGTTTCTTTTTCTAAGCTTAGGTTAAGAATGGCCATGGAAACATTCGGGGTTGGAACACGGATTGCGTTGCCCGTTAATTTGCCTTCAAGCTCAGGAAGCGCTTTAGATACGGCTTTAGCGGCACCTGTTTCAGTAATGACCATATTAAGTGCGGCTGCACGACCACGCCTTTCGCCTTTATGATAATTATCGATGAGGTTCTGATCATTGGTGTATGAGTGTACTGTTTCAACGTGTCCTTTAATAATGCCGTACTGGTCATTAATTGCCTTCAACGTAGGTGTGATCGCGTTAGTCGTACAGCTGGCGGCAGAAATAACTTTATTTTCAGCTTTAATGTCATCGGTATTAACGCCAAAGACGATATTTTTTACATCTTTGCCCGGGGCTGTTAATAGCACTTTGCCGGCACCTTTTGATAGGAAGTGTTCGCTGAGTTCTGCTTCGTCTCGGCGGATGCCCGTGTTGTCGACAATTAGAGCGTCATTAATACCGAATTGCGTGTAATCAATTTCTTTTGGGTGGCTGGCATAAATGACTTGGATTAAATTGCCATTAGCCATAATGGTGTTGTTTTCTTCGTCAACTTTAATAGTGCCTTTAAATGATCCATGAACTGAGTCTCGGCGAAGTAAACTGGCGCGTTTTTGCAAATCATTGTCGCCGCCTTTGCGAACGACAATAGCCCGTAGGCGCATTTTGTTGCCTGAGCCGGTTCGCTCTATAAGCAAGCGAGCTAGCAATCGGCCAATTCGACCAAAACCGTAAAGAACGACATCTCTTGGTTGTGAGCTTGATTGTTCTTGAACTTGACGAATACCAGCGCCAAGTTTTTCGGCTAGGAAATCTTCAAGTTGTAAACCTTCTGAATTATTCTTAAATTGAACCGCTAGAATACCTAAATCAATGCGCACGGGCCCAAGTTTCATTTTTTGTAGGGCAATTAAAACTTTGAAACTATCATGAATGGAGAGTTCGGCTTTTTCAAATTGACGAACATAACGGTGGAGTTTAAGTAAAGTGACGGGTGATGCGTTAATTAAAGTTCGACCATAAATTTTCAGGATAACGCCACTTCCGCGGTACATTTTGCCGATGATGGGAATCATGCTTTCAGCAATTTCCTGGCGACTTTCCCACTCAGCCAAATATCTGTCTCTTATACACATCTGACGCTGCCGACGAAGAGGATAGTGTAGA
>OJFP01000515.1_pt1 | contig 27344 bp, 22 predicted proteins | sample 1594141 | NCBI WGS metagenome assembly OJFP01 (sample SAMN05416843, study PRJEB24817) | seawater metagenome | isolation source: Sea water | place: Canada:Atlantic | collected 2013-07 | reverse complement strand
GATTTCCAATAAATGTAGTCCCTTCAGGATGTACCAAAAGAAATCCTTCTGTATCAGCTATATCGCGAAAATCACCATAAAACATTTGTTCGTTTGCATTACTCCCATATCCATGAAAATTAAGGACTAAAGGTACAGCTGAACTGCCATCATATAGCTCCGGAATATATAATATATAATCTCGCTGAATTCCGTCATGTGTAATGGATGCATTAATGGTTTGCTGAGCAAAACTTGAAAAAGTAAACCCCAAGAGGAGAAGTAGTACCGTTATATATCTCATATATAAATTATATTAATTCCGTAATTCTTATAAAATACAAATATATTGTAAGATAGCTTGTTGTAGTCATAGAATTTATGCACAATATTTATGCTGCGTTATTTTTTTAAAAAAAATACGTAATACATAGATTAAACAACTTATTCCAATCACTAATATAAGAAAAACCTTTTATTTCATTAGCCATTTTTATATGTTTTTAAGCAACGTGTTTGTATATAGTTTGTTGCGTGGTTTAGCACGTAACTTAGCAAATAAAAACCGAACCTGCCTGCCGCAGGCAGGGGTTTTCGTAAGTAAGCTAGAACTAGCAATAAATTATATACGGTGTTACCCAACGTTGTTATTCCGCTAATCTTATTATTCCTTCATTTCCTTTAACAAAGATGCTTTTATCTTTATCAATCACTGTACTTAAGGGAGTCATTGCTCTTTTAAGCTCAATAATTTTTACAGATTTTTTGTCTTTCAGAAAAACAACTAAATCATAAAAATCAGAATATCGAATTCCGTTATGTCTTATGTTTATCAGATTTAAATTTAATTCTTCTTCAATCTTTTCCACTTGGGAGTAAGGTCCAATAATAATTAGACTATCCCATTCAAAATCGGCAACTTTTGGAAAATCAACTGTTTTATTTTTTGAGTTCAATTCCGCTTCGATTTTTTCAGTCAGAATTTTGTCATTCTCAAGTTGGAATAAATATCCACAAGAAATAATTGCGCAGAATAAAATTCCAATTTCAATAATTTTTATCATAAATAGGGTTTTCTCAAATGTTGGGTAATTGGTTATATGAAGAACAAACGTCCTGTTTACAGGTCTCTTTTTCGGAAAACAGAAATACTTGTTCCTTATTATCTAATAAAATTCACAATAGGTGATCTTTATCTTCGGTGTACAATTTTTTATAAAGATGAATAATTTACACAGTCTATACAATCCCTATAAATGGTGAAATTTAGTACTCCCCTTTTTTAGGTAGAGATGCTAAAAAGAGAATAGATAGATACTACCTAGTTAAGATTTTTCCGTACTTCTAAACGTAAAAAAATAAGTGTAACAATGGTGGCTAAAATATCTGCTACAGGAAAAGAATACCAAACTCCTTGTAGGCCAAAAAATTTGGGCAAAATATACACTAACGGAATTAAGAAAAAGCCTTGTTTTAACAAGGTAAGTATTAATGCAGGTAATGCTTTACCAGCGGCTTGAAAATAAGCAGAACCAACTAATTGCGCTGTAATAACAGGAGTGGCTAAAAAGACATACAATAATGCTTTGGGCGTTTCTTTAATTAAGGCTGCATCTGAAGTAAAAATAGTTGCAATAGCTTCTGGGAAAGCCATAATTCCTACAAAAATTAGAGTAGCTACTGAGCTACCATATAATATGGCCATTTTTATGGTTTCTTTTACTCTTTCATTATTTTTTGCCCCATAATTATATCCAGCAATGGGTAAAAAGCCCTGTGTAACCCCTAAAACAGGAAATAAGGCAAACATCATTACTCTATTTATAATACCATATACAGCAATAGCATTTTCACCACCATAGGTAAATAATGTGGCATTTAAAACAATCATTAAAACACTAATGGTTCCTTGTCTTGCAATGGTAACGCCTCCTAATTGAACAATTTCTTTTACAATGGCTAGTTTTAGTATAAAGTAGCTTGGTTTAATAACAAGCTCACTCTTTTTAGAGATAAAAAAACTAAAGATAAATAGTCCACACACCGCATATGAAATAGAGGTTGCCAAGCCAGCACCAAACATGCCTAAATCTAAAAACTTAATAAAGATAATATCTAGTACTATATTTGAAATTGCGGGCAAAATCATTGCATACATTGCAAATTTAGGTTTTCCTTCTGCTCTAATAACAGGGTTGCCCATCATGGCAAATGCTAAAAAAGGAACTCCAAATAATACCACATTAAAATATTCCGTTGCCGGTTCTAAAATAGCTCCATTGGCACCAAACAATAAGAGTAGTGGATTATAGTATAAGATGCCTATAATCACAAAGAAAATAGACAGTCCGAGCGTTAAAGAAATTTGGTTTCCAAAAGTTACGTATGCTTTATTAAAATTATTACTACCAAAAGCTCTAGAAATAATAGAGCTTCCACCAATACCAATTCCCATTCCTATAGATGATATTAAAAAAACAATAGGTAAAACTACAGTAACAGCTGCAATGGCCATAGAACCAATCCATTGACCAACAAAAATGGTGTCTACAATCATATTTAATGACATCACCAAAATTCCTATAGAAGCTGGAATGGCTTGTTTAATTAGAAGTTTACTTATTTTTTGAGTTCCTAAACTATTGGCTGTTTCTGTCATAAAAGTTTGCAAATATCTATATAATCAGATGGCTATTTTAACCTAAAAAAATATTTATGGATTAATTAACATATCCATAAAATTTTCTACTAAGTTTGTTCTATGAGTGTTTTTGAAACAAATTATACCGTTGTAACATCTAATATAGATGAACTTAATCATGTAAATAATGTCGTGTATCTTCAATGGATTCAAGATATTGCAAATTTACATTGGAACGAACTAAAACAAGGGGTAGATACTGCTGCGTATGTATGGGTTGTAATTCGCCATGAAATAGATTATCTAAATCAGGCCTTACTTGGTGATACCTTGCTCGCTAAAACATGGGTTGGTAAAACAGCTGGGTTAAAATCTATTCGTCATGTAGAATTCTACAGAAACAATAAACTCTTAGTGAAAGCTCAAACTACTTTTTGCTTGCTACATGCAAAAAGCTTCAAACCCATGAGAATAACTGATGAAATTTTAGCGATGTTAGCTCCTAAATAACTGTACCTTTGCATTCTGAAATTTAATTCAATTATGAGCACATTTGCATCTCTTGGTATCAAAAAAGAATTTATAGAATCTATCAAAGAGTTAGGGATTTCAACACCTACAGAAATTCAAGAAAAAGGAATTCCAATACTATTAAACAATAGAACAGATTTTGTTGGCTTAGCGCAAACAGGTACTGGTAAAACAGCTACTTTTGGACTCCCAATAGTGCAGCAAATAGATCCGGCAAATAACGCTGTTCAAGCGCTTATTTTATCACCCACCAGAGAACTAGTTCAGCAAATAAAAAAACAGCTTTTTAAATACACAAAGTATTATGATCAAAAGGTGTTTGTAGAGGCAGTTTATGGAGGAGAGAAAATAGATCGTCAGATCAATAATTTACAAAGAACTACCCATATAATTGTTGCAACACCAGGACGATTAATTGATTTGATAGAGCGAGGAAATATTAATTTAAAAGAAATAAAAACACTTGTTTTAGATGAAGCTGATGAAATGCTGAGTATGGGCTTTAAACAAGATTTAAACAGAATTTTAAAATACACTTCTGGCCAACGAAACACATGGTTGTTTTCTGCTACCATGCCCGATGAAATTCAAAGAATTATTAAAACCTATATGGATTCTAATGCACCACGTGTAGAAATAGATAGAAACTCTATGGTAAATTCAAATATCAGTCATCAATTTGTAAAAACTACTATTAAAGAAAAAGCATCTGTCATTATCCGTTTTTTAGAAGTAAGACAGGCAGAAAGAGGTATTATTTTTTGTAGAACCAAAGCAGGAACTCAAAACTTAACCAAGCTTTTACAAGAAGAAGGTTTTTCTATTGGAGCTTTAGAAGGAGATATGCAGCAAAAAGAGCGTGATAAAGTAATGCGTGCTTTTAAGAACGAAAGTTTACAATACTTAATTTCTACGGATGTTTCTGCAAGAGGAATAGATGTAAGTGGATTGGCATTTGTAATTCATCATCAATTACCAGATCAATTAGACTATTACACACACAGAAGCGGAAGAACTGCAAGAGCAGGAAAAACTGGAGTTTCTATTGCTTTAATATTGTCTAATGAACTTCAAAGAATTTATGAAATAGAAAAAGATTTGAATATTAAATTTACTGAAACTACAGTATAATTAAGACAACCATCTGTACTCGTTTGCTTTTCTAGAATACCAAATTAAATACCCTCCAAAAGCAATGATTATAATAGGCATTGCAATACCCATTGGACCGTAGCTGTCAGAATTTTGATCTATTAATAATCCGTAAGACATTTGCCCTACAATACCTAAAAATGATATGATAAAGAAAGTTGTAGCAATTTTTTTCTTTAACAGTAATAATAACGACCCTAAAGTTCCAGAAAATACTGCAATTGCAAATGCAGCAGTAACCCATGCTGGAACATCTTGATATAAAATTTGTTGTTCTTTGGGCAGTGTTTCCAGTATTTTATCAGTCATAAATGCCTGATCTAAATAATTGAAAACACCCATTAGATTCCAAACAAGAGCAATACTACTAATAACCCAAAATAGATTGCTTGGTTTTCTTAAGTAATTCATAGTCATGTTAAAATTTTAATAAATTCTCTATTAAAATTAGACAAAAAATAATAAATGAGTTTTCAATATTTTAAAAATGGTATTTTTGCGGCCATTAATCTCAACCAAATTGCGATGACTTTCAAATTAAAAAACATACTATTTATTTTTATTTTTCTTGCAAACACTTTCTTTTTGTCTTCTCAAGTGAAAACAAGTATTAGAGGGATGGTTGTAGATGAAAAAGGAGCTCCAATATTTGCAGCATCATTATACTTAAGCAGCAACCAAGGAGCCTATTCTGAAGAAGATGGTAGTTTTATAATTACCGATGTTATTCCTGGTTCTTACAATTTAACAGCTAGTTTTGTTGGCTTTGATTCACAAACAAAATTTAATGTTATTATTAAATCTAAAGGAAACCGCTCGTTTAATTTTATTTTAATTGAATCTTCTGAATCTTTAGAAGAAGTAGTTGTTTCTAATAAAAACACCATTAGTAGACCCAAAGAAACTCCTTTATCTACTCAATCTTTGTCTGCTGTTGAAATTGCAACGTATCCCGGAGGAAACAATGATGTAGTTCAGGTTGCTCAAACATTACCAGGTGTATCTCCATCTGTTGGTGGCTTTCGTAATGATTTAATTATACGAGGTGGTGCACCCAATGAGACTGTTTATTATTTAGATGGTGTAGAAGTACCAAATATTAATCATTTTGCAACACAGGGTAGTGCAGGAGGGCCAGTTGGCTTATTAAATGTTTCTTTTATTAATGATGTTACGCTATCAACTTCTGCATTTGGTGCGCAATATGACAATCCCTTATCTGGTGTTCTTCAATTTAAACAGCGTGATGGAAACAAAGAGCGGTTTAATACTAATATTCGTGTAAGCGCTACAGATGCAGCATTTACTTTTGAAGGTCCTTTATTTAAAAATAATAAACCGGAAAGTAACACAAGCTTTTTACTATCTGTAAGAAGAAGTTACTTACAAGCTTTATTTAAATTAATTGGCTTACCAATAAGACCAGATTACTGGGATTACCAATATAAACTATCACATCAAATAGATGATTATAACAACCTGTATGTTATTGGATTAGGTTCTATAGATGATTTTAGTGTTGAGGCCCCAGATGATTTTGATGAAGAAGCTCAAGCAATTATAGAACAAGCACCATTTATAAAACAAAAAACAAACTCTATTGGAGTTACCTGGAGAAAAAGATTTAAAGATGGTTCTGGTTATATGGAAACTACAGTAAGTAATAATCGCTTAGAAAATATATTTACAAACTATCTAGATCCAGAAAACGAAACAGGAATTATTTTTAGAAATGATGCCTTAGAGTCAGAAACAAAGCTAAGATACCAGCTTACTAAATTTTTAAATGATTGGAAATTTACAGGTGGTTTTAATACGCAACATTCTTATTACACCAATAGCACTGTTAATAATGCTGACGCCATATTCTATACTACAGAAATAGACTTTATAAAATACGGGTTTTTTGCAAATGCAACTCGTTCATTTTTTAATGATAAATTAGATGTTTCTTTAGGGTTTAGAATGGATGATGACAGTTTTACAAGTTCTAATGATTTGCTATCAAGTTTCTCACCAAGACTTTCTTTATCTTATGAATTCTTAGAAGATTGGCGCATAAGTGCTACTGCAGGACGCTATTTTAAAATAGCACCATATACAATTTTAGGATTTAAAGATGCTAGTGGAAACTTCACAAATAAAGATAGTGATTATACACAAAGCGATCATTATGTAATAGGTTTACAGCATTATCTAAATCCTGCAGCAAGTATTTCTTTAGAGGGCTTTTATAAGCGCTATACAGATTACCCTGTTTCAGTTTTAGATCAAGTCTCTCTGGCAAACAAAGGAGCAGATTTTGAAGTGTTAGGAAATGAAGATGTAGAAACTGTTGGAAAGGGGAGAAGTTATGGTCTAGAATTTCAATACCAACAAAAACTACTAAATAATTTTTACAGTATTTTCTCTTATACTTATTTCTTTAGTGAATTTACAGGTTTTGACACCGCTACATATATACCCTCTGTTTGGGATAGTAGACATTTGGCCTCTTTTGTAGGAGGGTATAAATTAAAAAAGAATTGGGAAATTAGTTCGCGCTATCGTTTTGCTGGAAAAACACCTTATGTACCAACAAACTTAGATGCTACACTAGCTTCCTATCCAGAAATTATTTTGGATTATACTCGTTTAGGGGAAGAGAAATTAGCAACTTTTAGTCAATTAGATATTCGTGTAGATAAAAAATGGAACTATGAACAATTAAGTTTAAACATCTTTTTTGAAGTTCAGAATGTTCTTGGGCAAAGTATTCCAAGACCTAATGAATATGGTCTTTCTAGAGATATGAGTGGCAATCTAACAAACCCTCTTAGTTTGTCACAAATAAATCAAGATACCAGCACATCTATTCCCAGTATTGGAATTGTAATTGATTTTTAATGATAGAGTTCTATAAAACAGCTTAGTTATTTAATAATTTTTCTCTGAAAGAGTAAAGAATTACTCTTAGAGACTCCTTTTAAAATATAAACTCCCTGGGCTAGATCATCTAATTTTAAATCTAGTATTCCTTGATGATTTTTTCTGTTGTTAGAAAATATAAGCTTACCCGTAAGCGAATATAATTGTAATGTAATTTCTTCTAAATGTTGAGTCTTAACGTGAAGTGTAGATACTACTGGAATAGGGTATACTTCTGTACTAATTTTATGTATTGAAATAGATGTATTGCTTAGTGTTCCTGTAAAGTATTGTTGAGCCAAATCAAAGGACTCTTTACCAATCTTTTCTCCAATAATTCTCCCTTTAATATCATCAATAGGAGGATGTATACCCCCCCAAATTCTAGACAAACTTGTTTGATCTGAAGCATCCTGATAAGTGGCCCATTCTAGCGTAAAGCCTTCAGATGGTCCTTGTTCAAAAACTAAAAAATTATTTTGCTCAACTTCAAATATTCCAATACCACCAGGAAAAAATTTACTTCCAGTAATTTGAGTTAATGATATTGCTGCAGCTCTAGAAAAGGTAGAATGTCCAGATAAATACCCTGCAAACGGAGGAGTTACAAAAGTTGGTCTTTGATAAGGCCACCAGTGAGTTCCTAATATCCAGTCTACACCAGCTACTTCAGTATCTGGATTGGTAATAAAATCAGGACCTTTCCAAGACTTTACCTTAATCATTCCCACATTAGAATCATTATCACCAGCCAAAGGGTCTCCAATTTCTACAGCTTCAATTAACCCTGTAATTAAAGGCAATCCATGAGGGTCAAAATTATTTAAACTGCTATCAGTACTTTGACCTTTTGAGGCCATATAACGAATGGCTGATATGGGTCTAACATAATCATAATAGCCTTTAATTCCCCATATGTTTACTGCAGAATCATGCATAGCACCTCCAAGAGCTAAGTAACATTTTATATCCCATTCTAAATCACTTAAAATTGCTCCTTGTCCTCCAAATTTCTTAACTGTTTCGGGATGATCACTCACATAATTTAAGATGGTAAACCAATGACCTGGTGGTGTCTCAGAATCTGGACCATCTGCCCAAAATTCAGCCAATACACGTGCATAGTCTGATCTCTTAACCATTTGAGAAGTATAGGCTACCCCGGTAATTGGATTTAATTCATGTCCAGAACCAGTAGCACCCCCTTCTGTGAAATTGTAAAAACTCTGGTACTCTTCAAATGTAGTCGGAAAAGTATTCATGGCTGTATTTCCTAGAGATGCAGGAGAAATATCTATGAGAGTATCGTCTGCTGGATCTAGATGCGCAGACCAGGAAATTACTAAAGCAAAATTCCATTTATATGGATCTTCTATACCATCTGATGTAGAATTTTGAATAAATTCTGGAAATCCAGGATCATTGTAAACATAGCTATCAAAACTATTATTTAAAATTGTTAAATCTTCCGATTTTAAAGAAAAGGGAGTTACTTGCCCCCATTCTGGACTTAAAAATTCTGGTGTTTCTAATGCATAAGTATTACCACTCTGATCTATAAAAACATCAAAAGCCAAAGGCTGCCATTTATTTGGATTGATCACAGAATTGTCTTCATATAAATCTAAAATTAAAGCATCATTTTGAGATGTATAATATTGGTTTTCATAATTATTTTGTTCGTTAGAATTATCTTGTAAGCCAAAATTAATCATTTCTTGTGCCAGATAATTACCAAGAGCTGCAAATGAGTTTGAACTATAATCAGTACTGGTTATCATGGTGTCGTAACCGTAAGACTCAAATAATGTAGTGAAATTATCTAAAGAAATAGTAGCGTTTGGTGAGTTCTCAAATCTATGAGTGAGCAACCGATACATAGCATAACTAATAATTTCATGAATTGCTTCATTTGTATTGCTTGGTGTTATAATACCATTAAAATTACAAGTATATTCTCCAAATGTTTTTCCTAGAAATACAGTTTCTGCACTTTCATCAAAAATGGCCCAAGCGTCATACATGACCATAGAACTGTGAAATAAGTTTCTTGCATGAACTGTTGGCCTGGCATAATCATTCCTAATGGCTTCTAAGATTTCATCATTCCAATCTCTTGCAACTGAATTTTGTGCATCTAAAAAAGATACTTGAGTTAGAGTTAGTATTATTAATAATGATAAAAGTAATTTCAAAGTTTGAATTTAGAAAACAAAAATATAATATATTATCTAATAAATATTTTTTAATACTTTTATTGTGATATTAAAAAAAAATATGGAGCTATCTGGGGTGTTTTAATATTAAAAATGCATTTATTATGATATAAACTTGCATAAAATCCTGATAGGTTTTTTTAACTTTATAAATCTATATATAATTAGTATTAGAAGCTGTTAAAGTGTGAGTACCTTTGCCAAAAATTATTTTATGCCATTACAGTTTTCTGATTTAGGAATTCACAAAGAATTACAAGCACGTTTAGTAGATTTAGAAATCTCTGTTCCAACAGAGGTTCAAAAGAAAGTTATTCCTTTTCTTCTTGAGAAAAAGAAAGATTTAGTTGCACTGGCTAAGACTGGTACAGGCAAAACAGCAGCTTTTGGTTTGCCATTATTGCAATTAATCAATCATGAAGAAAATAGTGTTCAAGCTGTAATTATGGCACCAACAAGAGAATTAGGTCAGCAAATTCAAGCTAATTTAACTTTGTTTGCTTCCTACAATCCTGAAATTGCTGTTGTTGGACTTTTTGGAGGTGCTACTCTTAAATCTCAAGTAGAAGCATTAAAAAGAACTACGCATATAGTTGTTGCAACTCCAGGACGTTTAATAGATTTAATAGAGCGAAAAGCTATAGACATTACAAATATTTCATATTTAGTATTGGATGAAGCTGATGAAATGATGGGGGCTTTACATACAGAAGTAGAAACCATATTTAAGGAAATACCTAAAACTACAAGAACCTTACTGTTTACGGCTACCATGCCTGGAGTTATTAAACAATTGGTTCAGAATTACCTTTCAAAAAACGCAGTAACCATTGAAGCTGATATGGCTACTATTGGACATCAAGGAATACTACATCAATATACAGTTGTAGAACCTATAGAAAAATTAGATGTTTTACTTCATTTTTTATATGCCAGAGAAGGACAAAAAGGAATTATTTTCTGCAAAACCAAAGCTGCTGTAAACAAATTAGGTAAAAATTTAGCTAAGAATAAATTTTCATCTGGCACCATACATGGTAGTTTAACCCAAGGAATTAGAGATCGAGTAATGGGTCAGTTTAGAGAAGGCCATGTTGATGTGTTGGTTGCTACAGATTTAGCAGCTAGAGGAATAGACGTAAAAGAAGTTTCCTATGTTATTAATTATCATTTACCAGATACTTATGAAGCCTATGTTCACAGAAGTGGAAGAACTGCAAGAGCAGGAGCAAAGGGCCTTTCATTAACTGTTCTCCAAAAAGAAGAAGTTGCAGGTATTGCAGATTTTGAAAATGAATTAGGAATTAAATTTAAAGAAGTAAAAAAAGCTGATTCTGGAAGTATTGAAGAAAACAATACCTTATTATGGGCAAGAAAAATATTTAAGACAAAACCTAATCGTGCTGTTTCTAATGATTTTAAATCTAAAGTAAAAACCATTTTTCATCACTTAACTAAAGAAGAACTAATTGAAAAAGTTTTAGCGAATCACTTAAACCATTTGGCACAAACAAACAGTGGGAAATCTACTCCTGAAGAATTAACAAAAAAGTAAAAAAACTAGTTCTTATGGCAAATAGCATCAAAGATCAAGAAGGCATTTTAGCAAAATTAAATATTCATCAGTTAAACCCGATGCAAGAGGAAGCTATTACTGCTATTAAAACTCATACTAATACAATTTTATTATCTCCAACAGGAACTGGGAAAACATTGGCTTTTTCGTTACCTCTTTTAGATTCATTAGATCCAGAGTCTAATGAAATTCAGGCTTTAATATTAGTTCCATCAAGAGAATTAGCCATACAAATTGAACAAGTAATTAGATCTATGGGGTCTGGGTATAAAGTAAATGCTGTATACGGAGGTAGACCTATGTCTAAAGACAAAATAGAACTAAAACATGTACCAGCTATTTTAATAGGTACACCTGGCCGAATCTCTGATCATTTTAGCAATGACCGTTTTTCTAAAAAATATATCAAAACAATCATTTTAGACGAATTTGATAAATCCTTAGAAGTAGGTTTTGAATATGAAATGAGAGGTATTATCAATGAATTGCCAAGTATTAGTAAACGAATATTAACCTCTGCTACACAGGGTGTTGAAATTCCAGACTTTGTGAGATTAGACAAACCAAAAACTGTAAATTATTTAGGAACTTCTGTCTCTAAATTAAAAGTTAAAACGGTTATCTCTCCCGCCAAAAACAAGTTAAATACATTATTACATTTATTAAACCATATTGGCAATCAACAAGGGATTATCTTTTGTAATCTAAAAGACAGTATTCAGAAGGTTAGCTCATTTTTAGAAAGTAAAAACATCAGTCATGGATGTTTTAATGGTGGAATGGAACAAAAAGATAGAGAACGTTCCTTAATTAAATTTAGAAATGGTACAAATCAAATTCTAATTGCTACAGATTTAGCAGCAAGAGGAATAGATATTCCAGAAATGAACTATATTATTCATTTTCAACTTCCATTATCTAAAGAAGAATTTACCCATAGAAATGGAAGAACTGCAAGAGTTTCAGCAAAAGGAACCGCGTATGTTTTAAAATGGAAAGAAGAACGATTACCAGAATTTATTGGCACTCCTCCTATAGAAGACATTAGCAAGCAATCTTTAAGGAAGCCCGTTTTTTGGGAAACCTTATTTATTTCTGGAGGAAGAAAAGATAAAATCTCTAAAGGAGATATTGCAGGAATGTTTTTTAAATTAGGGAAACTAACAAAAGATCAACTAGGAATTATAGAATTAAAGCAAGACTGTGCTTTTGTTGCGGTACCTGCTACCATAGCAGATCTGTTAGTAGAAAACTTAAACAATACAAGATTAAAAAAGAAAAAAGTACGAGTTACTAGAATCTAAAAAATAGAAAGTATAGCCTTCATTATATTGAAACATGTAACCTCCAGTAATTTAATCTATAGGCTCATTTTATTCTTAAAATAGCTTACATTTACATCATTGTTAAAATGACCTGCTATTTATAACTATTCCCCTGTTTTAATTAGCTTTTAATTTTCCAATCATTTTTAGTAGTCCATAAACAATTAAATAAAGTATCCTATCGAAAATCCAAAATTTTCTAGAGATATCAATCCAGATTTCTCTAAGACATTAAGAAAACGTGTTAATAATTATTTTAAAACAAATAATATTAATAGAAATGCCAATGCCAACATGGTTGCAAAGACAATTTTTATGATTACGTTGTTTTTTATGCCCTTAGTAATTCTTTCCTCAGGATTAGTAGATGCTCCACTAGTACTTTTTTTACTTTATGTAATAAGTGGTTTGGGAATGGCTGGAATAGGTATGAGTGTTATGCATGATGCCATTCACGGTTCATATTCAAAAAATAAGAAAATAAATACTTTTCTTGGATATTCTTTTAACCTTATAGGTGGAAGTGCAGTCATTTGGAAAATTCAACATAATATACTACATCATACTTATACAAATATTGACGAAGCAGATGATGACTTAAATGCGCCATTTTTTCTGAGGTTCTCTCCACACGCAAAGCATTACTGGGTGCATCAGTTTCAACACATATACATTTGGTTTTTCTATTCTATTTCAACAATATCATGGATAACCTCTAAAGACTTTGTACGTTTAAAACGGTACAAAAACATGGGTTTTTTTGATAAGAAAAATGAATATGAAAAAACTTTAGCAGCTATGATTGCTTGGAAGTTATTGTATTATTCTTATGCATTAATTTTACCAATGATCATGCTTCCTTTCTCTTGGGGAATGATCTTAGTAGCTTTTTTATGCATGCATTTTGTTACTGGTTTTTTAGTGAGTATTATATTTCAAATTGCTCATATTATGCCTTCTACAGATTTTCCACTTCCAAATAACAAAGGTGAAATGAAGGAGTGTTGGTACGGACATCAATTGGCAACTACAACAAATTTCTCACCCAATAGTAGATTATTATATTGGTTAATTGGTGGCTTAAACTACCAAGTAGAACACCATGTTTTACCAGATGTTTGCCATGTACATTACAAAGATATTTCAAAAATTGTAGCAGCTACGGCAGAAGAATTTGGTATGAAGTATCATGTGAAGTCATCACTTTTTCAAGCAATTTCAGCTCATACTAAAATGCTTCGTTCATTAGGTAGAAAATAAACAGATAGACCTTACTAATTAAAATAACGATGTAACTTATATGAAAAAAGTTTCATCTAAATAATTGAATAGTACCCTAAATAATAAGAATTTAAATAAATATTTTCTTTATTTTAAAGTAAATAGATATCTTTGAGAAATAATTATAATACATTTTAAATAACGAATGGCAAAATCGCAACAGACATTTAATAAGAGTGAAAAAGAGAAGAAGCGTTTAAAAAAGCGTGAAGACAAGCGCAAGAAGATGGAGGCTAGGAAAGCTGAGCTAAAGGAAAATGGAAGCAAAGGAATTGAATTTGCTTATGTAGACCATAATGGAAATTTAACAGACACTCCGCCAGATCCATCGTTAAAGGTTAAGATAAAAGCAAAGAATATAGAGATTAGTGTTCCTAAAATGACAGAAGCTGATAAGGTTGATCCTGTTAGAAATGGTAAAGTTTCATTTTTTGATTCCTCAAAAGGTTTTGGTTTTATTATAGATACAGAAAACCAAGAGAAGTATTTCACTCATGTTAGTGGTATCATAGATGAAATTGCTGAAAACGATAAAGTTACCTTTGAATTAGAACGAGGTATGAAAGGTATGAATGCTGTAAAAGTTACATTAAAAAAGTAATCTATCATCAATAATATACAAGGGCTACAAATTTAAATTTGTAGCCTTTTTTTTATGCAACTTTTTTTTTGAATAAAATCTTCTTCATTTTTTTAGTATATTTAGTTAAAATTATTTTAAACATCCTCTAACCATGAAAAAAATTCACATAATTTTACTGCTACTTATTAGTTTTATCAACTGTAAAAAAGATAACCCACAAGAAAACTTAAGATCAATTGTTTATTTTAATGGTGATATCATTACCATGGAAGGAAATTCTCCGGCATATGCTGAAGCCCTTGTTGTAAAAAACAAGAAAATACAATTTGTAGGTTCTTCAGAAGAAGCTATGAAGATTGCTGGAAATAATCATCAAATGATTAATTTAGAAGGAAAGACTCTTTTGCCAGGCTTTATAGATGGTCATGCACATTTTGCTTCATTTTCTGCTCAAGCAATTGGAGCAAAGATATTACCACCACCTGATGCAGGAGCAAAAGACATTGCAACATTAATTAGTATTTTAAAAACCTGGAATACTCCTGAAAACAGAGCTTTAACAGGTTGGATTTTTGGGATGGGGTTTGATGATTCTGTTTTAAAGGAAAAAAGATTTCCAACAAAGCATGATTTAGATCAAGTATCTACAGAGTTTCCCATTATGATTATTCATATTTCAGGTCATTTTGCTGTAGTAAACTCTAAAGCATTAGAACTGTTAATGATTACTTCTGAAACTAAAAACCCTGAAGGTGGCATTATTAGAAGAGAAAACGGTAATGAACCTAACGGAGTTTTAGAAGAGTTAGCCGCTATTCCATACATGCTTAAAGTTTTAAATCCAACATCAAAGGAAGCTGCAGATCATTTTTTTGAAGCAGGACAAGAAATGGCATTATCATTTGGCTATACAACAGCTCAAGAAGGAAGGGCTATGGAAAATCATGAAATGTTGGTAAATGCGTCCAAAGCAGGTAAACTAAAATTAGATGTAGTAAGTTATGTAGATTATTTATTTGTAGACAAGTATATGGGGTCTAAATGGAATAGTAGGTCTTATGACAATAATTATCGTATTGGAGGAATGAAATTAACTTTAGACGGTTCTCCTCAAGGAAGAACTGCATGGAGAACACTACCTTATTTATTGCCTCCTGATGGTGCTAAAGAAGGATATCTTGGGTATCCAGCAATTCCAAATGATAGTTCAGTAATTGCTATATATGAAAAAGGATTTAAAAATAATTGGCAAATTCAAACACATGCCAATGGAGATGCTGCCATGGATCAAATGATTAGGACAATGAAACCGATAGCTGCTAAATATGGAAATACAAATAGAAGAAATGTTCTCATTCATGGTCAGTATGTAAGAGAAGATCAATTAGATTCGTTTAAAGACTTAGATGTAATTGCCTCTCTTTTTCCTTTACATACATTTTATTGGGGAGATTGGCACAAAGAAATTATTGGAGACAGCTTAGGTAATACTATAAGCCCAACAAGAACGGCTTTAAATAAAGGATTAAAAATCACGATTCATACAGATGCTCCTGTTGCATTGCCAAATCTAATGCGTATGGTAGGAATCTCTGTAGACAGAAAATCACGTTCTGGAAAAGTAATTGGAGAACATGAAAAATTAACTCCTTACGAAGCACTTCAATCTATTACTAGTTGGTCTGCTTATCAACATTTTGAAGAAGACCAGAAAGGAACTTTACAAGAGGGGAAATTGGCAGATATGGTTATTTTAGATAAAAACCCACTAAAAATTTCACCAACTGAAATTAAAGAAATCGTAGTTTTAGAAACCATCAAAGAAGGTGTTTCTGTTTACAAAAAGAAATAAACAAGTTGCTTTTATCTTAATAATTTAATTTATTTTTTTTCATAGCCCTGCGGTAATTCATAGCTACTGTGTCAAATTTTAAATGAAGTTCTTCAGATAAATCAAAAGGAACTTGAATGGGTCTTTGAGATTCTACAATTCGCTTGTCTTGGTCAAAAATAACTTGTTCAAACTCTTGTAAAACAGTATCTGGGTCCTCTAGATTATAATTTCTACCAATAATACAAAACCCTCTACATGAGTTTTTTGAAATAGGTTGAGATGTAAAAAAGTATACCATTCCCTTTTTGCCTCCCCAGCCCAAACGAAGAACAATGGTGTATGGAAGATGAAGTTCATACACACTTTTTCTTTCTGGTTTTACAACATCATCATTTGCAAAAATAGGAAAGTTATCACTGTTTTTTGCCTCAGGTCTTACTACAGAATAGTGCAATACTGTGTCTTTTATTGTTACTTGACAATCCGGAACCTCAGGTCTTTCAGGATCTCCTAATAAACCAGGGTGAACCCATGGAAAATGACCAAAGTCTGTAAAATTTTCAACCTGTCTAGAACTATCACTTTTCCAATCAAAGGGTCCAGTGTTTACGAGTTTCCAATCATTTTGCTCAAATTCAGGAATGGATGGTAATTTTAAAAGAGGTTTTTTTAGCGCTACCCAAACCAATCCAAATTTTTCTTGACAATGGTAGCTTGGTGTTTTTGCTTTTGAAGGTATTTCCATTTCTTTTGCTTGTGGAATTAATACACAAGCACCTTTTTTATCATATTGCCAAGCATGATAAGGGCATACCAAACAATCATCTTTTATCCATCCTAATGACAGGGCTGTGCCTCTGTGTATACACAAATCTCTCATGGCATGTGTTGTGCCATCTGAAGTTCTCCATATTACCACAGGTTCATCTAATAGAATAGTGCCAAATGGTTTGTCTGCTTTAATTTCATCGCTATAGCCAACAGGGTGCCAACAGGCAAGTAGTTTTTCTGGAAATGTTTGTGTGTGTTGAATCATGTGTAAATATAATTAATACATTGGAACTTTCAATTGCTAGAAATAATGGTATTATTTTAATAAATTTAAGTACCGAAAGTATTTAAAAAGCTGTCTTTAAGAAGTTTGGTATTATTTGAGTTCTTTTTTATATATTTATCTACAATTAAATCACTTAAAATTTTTTATGATGAAAAAACAATCAATGATGCTTTGTATGCTTGTCTATTTTTTTGTTGCCAACTTTCATGTGATGGCTCAAAAATCTAGTAAGAATATATATGGAGGCTTAGAATTTAGAAATATAGGTCCTGCCATGACCTCTGGTAGAATTGCAGATATTGCAATACACCCTGAAAACGAAAATGTTTGGTATGTAGCTGTAGGCTCAGGAGGTGTTTGGAAAACAATGAATTCTGGAACAACTTGGAAACCAATTTTTGATAATCAAAAAGTATATTCTACTGGATGTATTACTATAGATTCTAAGAAGCCAAGTACTATTTGGTTAGGAACAGGGGAAAATGTAGGAGGGCGTCATGCTGGTTTTGGTGATGGTGTTTACGTTAGTCATAATGATGGTAAATCTTGGAAAAATATGGGGTTGGAAAACTCCGAACATATATCTAAAATTATTGTTCATCCAGAAAACTCAGACATCGTTTGGGTTGCGTCTCAAGGACCATTATGGAGTAAAGGTGGCGATCGTGGTGTTTATAAAACAATAGATGGTGGTAAATCATGGAGACGTACTTTAGGAGATGCCGCATGGGTTGGTGCTACAGACATGCTTATAGATCCTACAAATTCAGATGTTTTATATGCTGCAACTTGGCAAAGGCACAGAACCGTAGCTGGTTATCTTGGGGGTGGTCCTGGTTCAGGATTGCATAAAAGTATAGATGGAGGTGAAACATGGAAAGCTCTTAAAAATGGTATTCCATCATCAAACCTTGGAAAAACAGGATTAGCAATGTCTCCATTTAATTCTAATGTTATTTATGCTGCTCTAGAGTTTGATAGAACAAAAGGAGGGGTATATATGACTACTAATGGTGGTGAGTCTTGGTCAAAACAATCTAATGCAGTTTCTGGAGGAACAGGGCCACATTATTATCAAGAAATTATTGCTTCACCACATCATGAGGGAACTATTTTCTTCATGAATAACAGCGCTTTAATTTCAAAAGATCACGGAAAAACATTTACCAATATGAGCAGATCAAATCAGCACAGTGATAGTCATGCGTTGGTTTTTAAAAAATCTGATCCTAATTATTTATTAATAGGAACTGATGGTGGTTTGTACGAAAGTTTTGATGGAACAAAAAGCTGGAAATATGTACGAAATTTACCCATTACTCAATACTTTAAAATTGCAGTAGATGATGCCAAGCCATTTTATAATGTGTATGGTGGTACTCAAGATAATGGATCGCATGGTGGGCCGTCTAGAACAATTAGTTCAGATGGTATTGCTAGTGCAGATTGGTGGAAAACACTTGGGGCAGATGGGGCTCAAACCGCTACTGAACCAGGAAATCCAGATATTTCATACGGAGAGTTTCAACAAGGAGCTTTGTGGAGAATAGATAGTAAAACTAGAGAAACAGTTTTTATTCAACCGCAAGCCAGAGAAGGAGATCCTTATGAACGATTTAATTGGGATGCCCCAATTTTAGTAAGTTCACACAATCCTAAGCGATTATATTTTGCATCTCAACGAGTATGGAAATCAAAAAACAGAGGTGATGGCTGGGAACCTATTTCGGGAGACTTGACATTAAATCAAGAAAGAATGACTTTTCCATATTATGATAAAACTCAAAGCTGGGATAATGCCTGGGATGTAGGTGCCATGTCTAATTATAATACCATTACATCATTGGCAGAATCACCAAAACAAGAAGGTTTGTTATATGCAGGAACAGATGATGGATTGATTCAAGTAACAGAAGATGAAGGTGCTAATTGGAACAAGTTTTCTCTAAATACCATTAAAGGTATACCCGCTACACCTTTTGTGAATGATGTTAGAGCAGATCTTTTTGATGCAAATGTTGTGTATGCTGCCTTAGATAATCATAAATATGGTGATTATAAACCTTATATTATTAAAAGTACAGACAAAGGAAGATCTTGGAGACTTATTAACGGAGATTTACCAAACAAACTTTTAATTTGGAGATTAGTACAAGATCATATTAACAAAGATTTACTATTTGCTGCCACAGAATTTGGTGTGTACTTTACGTCTAACGGTGGTAAAAATTGGATACAATTAAAAGGTGGAATGCCAACTGTTCCAATCAGAGATATTAAAATTCAAAGACGTGAAAATGATTTGGTTGCAGGCTCTTTTGGAAGAGGAATATTCATTTTAGATGACATCACCCCATTGCGTACTTTTACTAAAAGCATGATGTCTGCAGAAGCTAGCATGTTTCCTGTTAAAACAGCACATTGGTATCGTCAATCTAGTAGAGTAGGAAGTCAAGGTGATGCAGAATGGATCGCAAAAAACCCTCCATTTGGTGCTAATTTCACCTATTATATGGCAGATAAAATTAAATCTAAGAAAGATCTTAGAAAAGCAAAAGAAAAAAAGGGAGATGTTAAATTTCCAGGTTGGGATGCTCTTGAAGATGAAAACAGACAAGATGGCCCCTCTATAGTCTTACTTATAAAAGATGCCAATGGCAACGTAGTAAATACCATCAAAGGAACAAATAAAAAAGGTTTCAATAGAGTAAACTGGGGGTTAAGCTATCCAAGTAAAAGTGGAGAGCGTTTACAGGCACCTAGAGGTAGACGTGGGTTTAGAGGAGGAGGAGTGATGGTTACACCAGGAGTTTATTCAGTAACACTTATGAAAAGAGTTGATGGTATACATACAGAATTACAAGGCCCTGAATCATTTTCTGTAGAACCTTTATTTGAAGGGGCTTTACCTAGGAAATCATACAAGGAAATAGATGAGTTTAGAGAAGCAGCCTTTGCTTTTCAGCAAGATTTGACAGCAACAAACATTGCCTTATCTCGAAGTCAACAAACTGTTGATGCTATGTTAAGAGCACACAATAAAGCAACGTCTCCATCTAATGAGTTATTTAAGCAATTAAATGGTCTTAAAATAACGTTATTAGACATAGATAAAGAACTTCATGGTGATGCAGTAAAAGATGAAATAGGAGAACGATCTAACCCAACTGCAAGTGATGGAAATTCATTAGGCTGGAGAGCCCTAGGAAATACCTATGGCCCAACTGATGAACACAAAGGTTTATTAAGCCGTGTTCAAAAGCAGTTGAAGACAGTAAAAGAAAAATTAGCGCCTATTGTTAATTCTACGCTTCCAAGACTTGGGAACGATTTAAGGAAAACGGGAGCACCTTGGGTAGAAGGTCAAGGCTTAATAAACAACTAATTTAAATAAAAAAAGCTCTTTAAAAAGAGCTTTTTTTTTGAATTAAATTTTAAATATTTAAAAATAACAATCATAAGTTTTCCCTTATTCTTGCAGTAGTTTATGAAAGATCTATAATTAGTCTTCTAGGCAATGGTTTTAATAAGATTATTTTTATAAATTCGTACAAGTTTAATAGTACAAAAAACTAAAATCATGGAATTACAAGCATATATTATCATTGGACTAAAAATAATTATTGGTATTAGTATCTTAAATGTATGGTTAATTCAATCTAATAAACACACAAAATGGAGAGGTGGTGATGCTACAACAATTATTGAAGAATTTAATGTTTATGGTTTATCAAAGTCTTTTTATGTTACTATTTACATTTTAAAAGTAAGTTTAGCAATCTTGCTTCTAGCTTCTATACAATTTGATGTCTTAACCTTAGTTAGCAGTCTAGGCTTAGCGTTATTACTGCTAGGATCTATACTAATGCATGTAAAGGTAAAAGATGCATGGTATAAATCATTTCCTGCTTTTTTGTTTATGCTAATGAATCTTGTGATTGCTTTTCTTTCTCTCTAAAAAAAATCAATAAAGGTTTTTATCGCAATAAAAAGGTTTAGGGCTGCAAAACCAAAAGACGGAGAAGATTTAATAAAATTATCTTTAATTTTTAATCGTACAATAAAACCAGCTATCATTAATAAAAATAAGCCAGTTGATGCTAATAACAGAATTATTGGACTTAAGTACAAACCTATCAACAACCCTAAAGCGCCAATTAATTGAAGAAAACCAGTTAGTTTTCTAAATTTAGGCAAGTCATATCTATCAAATTCAGAAATAATAAATTTTGAATAAAAACAGTTGAAACCAAAATACACAAAAGCTACTCCTGAGAACCAAATTACTATTGTAAGTATATCCAATTGATCTTTTATTATTTAAGAATTATTTACTTCAACAAGATTACAACAAAACCATCACTATTTGAGTTAAGAAAATCATTAAATATGTTTTTCTACATGAATTTTCTCTCTGTTTTTAAGAAACTTTATAATTTTTCACAATAGGCTGTACTATACTTAAAAGTCTTGTAAATACTAGAAAAGGTATCCATATCACAAATTAATTGCTTTCTTTGATAGGTATCAATTAAAAAATTTCCCTGTGTGCTAATTTCACATTCAAGAAGTTGTTCTATACAAACTTGGCCTCTTGAAGTAATTGTTGATATCTGTGATAAGCATTTTTTTATGTCTTTATAATGATAATCTAAAGATAAAAATGACCTAGTTATTTTATTGAAAGAACCACTAAATTCTTTAATCGGATGGCTTAGTGAAGACGCGTTGGTAAATAATGTTTGTTGTTTGTTTTTATGATCTTTATAAACATCAAACATATCATTGATTAATTGAATTAGGTATCCTAATTCATAAATAGCTTTTTCTTCGTTTTTCACCAAAGAGTTTTCTAAAACAAGCCTAAATAAGAAGGTAGAAATTCCTCCCTTTTCATAAGTTATTTGTTTTAAAATAGCTGTATCTAATGTATGATTTTCTAACTGCAAAATACTTTTATCTTGAACCTTAAGAGCCTCATGAAATAATTTAACAAAACTATCACTGCAATTATTTAGTAATTTATTATAAAGGTATCTTATGGCAGGCATGCTTGGGTGAAGACTATCATTATTATTTTTAAGACCTTTTATAATGTCTATAGAAGGTGTTTTTAAAGAATCTGTAAGATCATCTAATAAAGGCATAATAGCTGCCAGATAAAATGTATCGTGTTTTTCTTTTGTTGTTGCAGCATATCCTCTAAGTGAACAAAACCAACTATTCGTAAAATCACTCATCAATATATAAAGTTTGATTCTTCTACTAATATTACCATCTAAAGAGGTGTTTTTAACTGCCAATACTAGATTTAATTCTTGAATAATTTTTCTAGAATTTCTGGGGTTTAACCAAAATACTTTATAAGCAGAGGAGAGGTAAATAAAGAAAATATAGAGGTATTTTTTCATTCCTAAAATAATAGAAGTAACAACAATATTAATAATTTTTTGAATATAACCTTGGCTAAAATGATCTATAAATATAGTCAAATAGTCAGCAAGTAAAAAAGCGAAATAGAAAAGAAAAAACAAACTTAACTGTTTAGATATTAACCACTCTCCATGGCCAGTTTCCAAGGTCTGTATTCTTATCTTCGCAAGATTATTTTTAATCACAACCAGATTTTTATTGTCACAATGCTTATATATGCCTGAAGATCAAAACGAAATAGACAGTGCTAAAATTATTTCATCAAAAGAAATAGACAGCTGTATTGCTGTATTAGAGCAGCTAGTATCTGATACAAATCAACTGTTTGATCTTTCAGAAGATAAAAGAACAGCATTACTGAAGGTTTCTGGAATGCTTTCTAGACCCAATAGAGATGAGTTTCAACGAAGAAGGAAAGATGCTAAAAAAGCGGCAAAACGTAAAATGATTGCCAAAGACACTCATGCAAGAAAAACAACAGGAATAAGGTCTGCACGTGAAGCAGCACTATTTGTAGCTCCAAAGTTACTAGCTGCTGCGTCTATAACAGACGAAACATTGGAGTTAGAATCTCCAAGAAACTGCTATGTATGTAAGTCTGTATTTACGAAATTACATCACTTCTATGATACCATGTGTTCAGCATGTGGTGATTTAAATTATACAAAACGGTTTCAAACAACAGACTTAAAAGATCAGGTAGCAGTTATTACTGGCTCTAGGCTTAAAATAGGTTATCATATCACTCTAATGTTATTGCGTTCTGGTGCAACAGTGATTGCAACTACTCGTTTTCCGGCAGATTCTGCACTACGGTTTTCTAAAGAAGATGATTATAAACAGTGGAATGATCGCTTACATATTCACGGACTAGATTTACGCCACATTCCTAGTGTAGAAATATTTTGTAATTATATAGAGCAAACATATGATCGATTAGATATTTTAATTAATAATGCCGCACAAACAGTAAGAAGACCTGCTGGTTTTTATGTACATCTAATGGAGAAAGAGAAGTTGTCCATAGACCAACTTCCCAAAGCTGCTCAAATAGTATTAAAAAATCATAGCAACTGTTTGCAGGAATTAACAGAGATAAGTACTGGTGCTTTAAAAACAAATAAAAATAATGTTTTGCCTGTTAGTTGGCACGGACCAGAACCAGGTATTGGACTTCGTAATTCTGCTGCATTGTCTCAAATTCCTTACAGTTTTGACAATTCACTACAAACTGCTGAGGTTTTTCCTGAAGGAAAATTAGACGCAGATTTACAGCAGGTAGATTTAAGGAAAACCAATAGTTGGCGATTAAGACTTGGTGAAATTGAAACAACAGAAATGGTAGAAGTTCAATTGGTAAATGCGGTTGCTCCTTTTGTTTTATGTAACCGTTTGTCTAATTTAATGATGAAAGAAAATACGGGTAAGAAACACATTATTAATGTGTCTGCAATGGAAGGTAAATTTCATCGATTTAAAAAAGTAGACAGGCACCCACACACCAATATGGCAAAAGCAGCCTTAAATATGCTCACACATACCTCTTCTGCAACCTTTGCCAAATCAGGTATTTATATGAATGCTGTTGATACTGGATGGGTAACAGATGAAGATCCGGCAGAATTATCTAAAAAGAAGGTAGAGATTCATGATTTTCAACCTCCTTTAGATATTGTAGACGGGGCAGCAAGAGTGATGGATCCGTTAATAGACGGTATTAATACTGGAAAACATTGGTCTGGGAAATTTTTAAAAGATTATTTTCCTATAGACTGGTAGTTTTATCAACAATTTTTAAGAGCACCTATTTTAATTGAATACAGCCAACTGCATTTAATACTCTTATAATTAGGTAAGTAATATCTACCTCATGCCATTTAACACCAAAATTAGCATTGCTTGCATTTTTGTGATGATTGTTATGATATCCTTCACCCATCATTAAAAAATCAAAATGAAAGAGGTTTTTACTGGTGTTTTTCATGGTATAATTCACATAACCATATATATGACCAAACCAGTTAATAATAACCCCGTGTATAGGGGCCATTAACAAGATTACTGGCAATAAAAACCACTGCCACCAGCTAGTTACAAATACAATAAAGAATGTGATATAAAAGGCAATCCAAAGCAATCTAGAAAACCGAGAGCTTGCAAATTTATCAAAGCCTTTCCATTGTGGAACATTTTTCATAAAACGTTGATCAATAGCTATTCGTTGTAGATTAATATCTTGATAGATTGTTTTAGTTTTCCACATCATTGCAAATAAATTTGAATCATGAGAAGGGGAGTGGGGATCTTTTTCAGTATCTGTATATGCGTGATGCATTCTATGCATAATGCCGTAACCATAAGCACTTAAATAACTAGAACCTTGAAAAACCCAAGTTAAAACAAACGTAATACGTTCCATTGTTTTAGACATGGTAAATACCTGATGTGCGGCATAACGATGTAAAAAGAAAGATTGAAAAAATAACCCACCATACCAGAGTACTAAAACAAAAATAAGAATCACCATGTTTTTTCTTTCAAAGATACTTTGATCTTGAAAGCCAAACAATGAACCCAAATCAATAAAATTGAGGTATTATAAACGTTTTCTAATTCTACTTAACGCTTGTGCTGTAACACCAATATATGAACTAATATATTTTAAAGGAATTTCTTTTAAAAGTTCTGGACGTTCTTTAAATAATTTAAGATATCGTTCTTCTGCACTGAGGTTTAAAAGGTTTTGTTCTCGTTTAGATTTTATTAAAAAAAGACGTTCTGCGGTTAATCTACCGATAAGGTTTCCAATCTGCGTGTGTTTATAAACCAACTGCAAATCTTCATACGTAATGCTAAGTATGGTGGTTTCTGTGAGAGCTTGTAGTTGATAAGAAGAGGGAGTTTGTGTTAAAAAAGAATCATAAGCGCTCACAAACTGATTTTTAAAACTAAAACCAAAAGTTATTTCTTTTTCTGGATTTTCTTTTGGAATAAATAATCTTACAACTCCAGATTCTATAAATGAAATATGATTTTCTATTTCTATAGCTTTAAAAAAAAGAGCTTTCTTTAGAATTATCCGTCGTTGTAATTTGGACGTAAAAAACAACCAATCTAGTTCAGATATAGACGCTATTTGATCTAAATATAATTTTATTTGTTCTAAATTTTTCAATTATAAATAATATTTTACAAATATAATGATTCATATCTGAGAAGTACAACCAGTTATTAATCACAATTAAAACTATTTTTTAGCTCTAATGACTGATTTATAGCTTTTTATAGTGAACTTATTCAATATAAGTTAATTAATTCCTTGCGTGTATAAAAAAAGGAGTCATCTTTGCATTTCAAATATTAAATTATATTACAATGAGTAAAGGAACAGTAAAATTTTTCAATGAGTCTAAAGGATTTGGATTTATCACTGAAGAAGGAGTAGACAAAGATCATTTTGTACACATTTCTGGATTAGTAGACGAAATTCGCGAAGGCGACCAAGTTGAATTTGATCTTCAAGAAGGTAACAAAGGATTAAACGCAGTAAACGTAAAAGTTATTTAATAAAATATACTTCAAGTTTTTAAAAAGTCCATCACTTATGTGATGGACTTTTTTTATGCTATTAAGTAATGAAGTTATTATTCTACTTCAGCAACTTGATTCATAGCCATTTCATGATCGTATTGGCAACATCCTGGCAAACTGTTATAAGCTTCAAGGTTTCCTAATACTGTTTCTGTATCATATCCAGAGGCAGCAATAGCATTATGAATAGACAATGCATCTGTTTTTGAATCATTAAATGATACTGCTATTTTCTTTAGATCTACATCCCAAGTTGCAGTTGCAACACCCTCTAAACTATTAGCTGCTTTTTCAATGGTTGTTTTACACATGCCACAATTTCCTCTAACACCAAATGAAATATCTGTCATTGCCATTTCTTTGACAACTTCAGTAGTGGTAGTGGTTTCTTTTTTTGCTTTACTCGAACAACTTGTAAGACTAATTGCAATTAGAAAAACAAGACTTAAAATTACTTTTTTCATTGTTTAAAAATTTATTTATTGGTTGTTTAAAAATAATATAAGGTTACTTTTTTATTTCAGTTTAGTAAATGTACTACAATGTAGCCTATTATTAAAGATTACTGAGGCAAAAAAACTAGTATTCTAGACTAGTAGATATATTATCATCATAGCTTAATGAAGCTTTTTAAAAACAATAACATCATCTATAATAATCTTCTAAAAAAGGTAATTTAAGAGTATATTTGGCACATCAAAAAATCTTGGTATATTCCACAGTACGGTTTTTTCTTTACTCATGCATGTCTAAATTACCTAAAGAACATCAATTTACAGATCTTTCAGATTATGGAAGACCTGTTGCTAAGTTCATCGCAAACTCATTAAAAAACACCTCTTTTACTCCAATTCATGTAACCATTGCCTTCATAATATCTGGGCTTATGGCTATTTATTGTATTATTATGGGGTATTATTGGCTTGCTGCATTTTTTTTAATTTTTAAATCTATTTTAGATGCTGCAGATGGTGAATTGGCACGTGTAAAACAGAAACCATCGTACACTGGTAGATATTTAGATTCAGTAGCAGATATCATATTAAACGCCTTATTTCTAAGTGCCATTTGGTATATAACAAATATTTCAATTTGGATATGTTTTCTTGCTTTCTTTGGATTGCAGTTGCAAGGCACACTTTATAATTACTACTATGTTATTTTAAGGAATAGATTTGATGGAGATACCACTAGTAGAGCTGTCTCTTATACACATCTGACGCTGCCGACGAAGAGGA
>OJFP01000514.1_pt1 | contig 27364 bp, 24 predicted proteins | sample 1594141 | NCBI WGS metagenome assembly OJFP01 (sample SAMN05416843, study PRJEB24817) | seawater metagenome | isolation source: Sea water | place: Canada:Atlantic | collected 2013-07 | reverse complement strand
GATGTGTATAAGAGACAGAATTATTTGGATTCAGTAGGAGTTTAACGGACTTCGAGGGAGTAGTAAAACCAAAAAAGCCCTAATTAACAGGGCTTTAAAGACTTCGTTGGACTTGCGTGGACTGGTATTTGGTGGAGGCGGGGGGAATTGAACCCCCGTCCGTCAGCTCTCTATCTTCGGCTCTACATGCATAGCGTCGTCTACTAGGTTAACCCTCATCGGCCCGACGGGCAGGGTGAATTGGGCGAGCTTGATACTATTTAGCCGCTTCACGTCAAGCGCGTTCCACTGGCGATCCCGTTCTAGATGACGATTACCAAATACCAGTTTACGGGCATCCCGGCGGTAATCGCTAGCAAGCTCTTAGGCTGCTAGGGCGTAGCTTTCGTCGTTGGCAACTATAAAGTTGCAGTAATTGATTTACGAGAGTTACTACCCTCTCGGCATGCACCTAAGGTTTTGATACCGGCGTCGAATCCAAATCACCCCCAAGGCTGCGAATAGTAGCACGAAACCGTATCGGTCACGATAAATCATTACAGAGAGGGAAATGGTCGATCTAGCGATTAGCGTTGCGCACAATGCGCTGTTTATCGACCTGCCACTCACGATCTTTTTCAGTGGCGCGCTTGTCGTGGTCTTGCTTACCTTTGGCGAGCGCTATCTGACACTTAACGAGGTGTCCCTTCCAATACAATTTCACGGCGACACAGGTGTGGCCTTTTTGGTGTACGGTCGCGAAAAGCTTAGCGAGCTGTTTGCTGTGCAGGAGCAGCTTCTTTATGCGCGTGGGGTCAGCGATGACATGGGTGCTCGCTGTGTCGAGTGGCGTGACTTGGCAGCCGAGGAGAAAGGCTTCGCCATCTTTTAGTAGCACATAGCTGTCGACCAGCTGAACCTTTTTCATGCGCAGGCTTTTGACTTCCCAGCCTTCGAGAACGACGCCCGCCTCGAAGCTCTCTTCGAGGAAGTATTCGTGTTTCGCCTTCTTGTTAAGAGCGATAGTGCCGTCCGAGACGGTGGGTTTTTTCTTAGCCATGGGAGGGAGTATAGCAGTTTCGGCTAGAGGGGCTTAGCGGTACTTCGAGCTCAGCACATAAATACTGACGTATTTTATGTGCTGAGCTCGAAGGTAGATCTGGCCAGCTTGGCTAATCAGAACTGGTCTCCATTGGCCTCTATTGGTCTCGGAGCATGCGGCGCAGAATTTTGCCTGACGCTGACTTAGGAATGGCGTCCACGAACTCAAGCAGACGAACTTGTTTGTAGGTCGCAACCTTTGCGGCAACAAATTGCTTAATATCGTCGGCGCTCACATTCTCGCCGTCTTTGAGCACGACGAAAGCCTTGGGTAGCTCGCCTGCTTCGTCATCGGGGATGCCAATAACCGCAGCATCCGCGACCGATGGATGCGTGACGAGTAAAGCCTCAAGTTCGGCTGGTGGGACCTGAAACCCTTTGAACTTGATTAGTTCTTTTAGACGATCAACGATAGTGAAGTGGCCGTCGGCGTCTACATGGCCGATATCTCCGGTGTGTAGCCAGCCTTCGTCGTCTATGGTGTCTTTAGTTGCCGCCTCATTGTTGAGGTAACCAGGCATAACTTGTGGACCACGCACCCAGATCTCACCGTCTTCGCCGAGCCCTAGGTCTTTGCCTGTCTCGGGGTCGACAATTCGGCTTTCGGTAGAAGGAATGAGAATGCCAATACTGCCCGGCTTGTACATGCCCTTCGGGGTCGAATGGCTCACCGGCGACAACTCTGTCATGCCGTAACCTTGGACTACCTCGCAGCCTAGTCTGGCCGCGGCCTCCTCTGCTAATTCTGCACCAAGAGGCGCGGCGCCGCTGAAGACAGACTCCAGGTTACTGAGATCATACTTCTCAACCAAGGGGTGTTTAGCGAGTGCGAGAACGATTGGCGGCGCAACGAAAGCGCGCTTTACGTGATGGTCTTGCGCGAGCTGCAGGAATTGCTCGAGATCGAAACGCGCCATGGTGACAACTTTGCCGCCCTGCGCGAGCGCATTGTTCATCAGAACCTGCATACCGTAAATGTGGAAGAAAGGCAGGAAAGACAGCATGGTTTCGCCCTCATCTACTGCCAGCACGGCAGTGGTCTGGACGAGGTTGGCGACCAAATTACGGTGAGTCAGCATCACGCCCTTCGACAGGCCTGTAGTGCCAGACGAGTAGGGCAGCGCCACCACGTCGTCAGGTGAAACCTCGACCTGTTCGAGCAGTGGCTCGCCCATCAATGCGGTCATTGGCGAGGCATCGCTGGGGTCGATAGTAAAGATTTCGGTAACGCCGGTACCCTCAACGGCCTCTTTGGCTATGGGCAAGAACATCGAGACGGTGACCAGAAGAGTCGCACCAGAATCTTTTAGCTGGTGCTGCACTTCATGCGCAGTATAGGTTGGGTTGATTGTTGTCACTGTGGCACCCGCCCACGCTGTGCCATGAAAGGCGACAGCATACTCAGGAACGTTCGGCGCCATTATCGCAAGGACATCGCCCTTACCAAAGCCGCGTGCCTTAAGGCCGCCTGCCATGGCCTTCACGGCACCTGCGAATTCTGCGTAGGTGAGTGTTCTGCCCGTGGCGCCATCGACGAGCGCGGGAGTGTCGGCGAGCCACTCTGCGCGTTGGAGCACATAAGGCGTTAATAAAGTGTCTGGAATAGTGATTTCTGGGAGTAGGCTAGTGTGAATCATGCTTTTGCTCTTTTAGGCCGTTAATATTAAATTTTCTACAAGGCTAAAACTGTCAGAAACAGCCCCGTCTGTCACGCTTTTCGGCGGGGTATTTTGCAGGTTAATCACCTAGCTGCCGCGTTGTGCTGCACTAGTGCCGCTGATAGAATCGATCGCTCACGCGCAGTGCTTGTTGAGTGCCATGCGAAATAGAAAAACAGTCTTAAAAGGAATAGGATTCCATGTCGCAAGCACGCGGGCAGTTTAGCTCTAAACTGGGTTTTATTCTGGCGGCGGCGGGGTCGGCCGTGGGTCTTGGCAACTTGGTTGCCTTTCCCGTCATGGCGTCTAAAAACGGCGGCGCGGCCTTTCTCATCATCTACCTGCTCTTCGTCGCGTTTATTTGCTATCCCGTGATGATGGCCGAAATCGCTATGGGCCGACGCGCTAAGCGGAATCCGGTAGGCGCTTTTGACGCGATCTCAGGCGGCTCTGCTAAGTGGCGACTTACAGGCATGCTGGCAATTATCACACCGTTCATGATTGCTGTGTTCTATACGGTCATTACTGTCTGGCTCGTCGTCTATTTAAAAGAGCTTGCGGGCGGCGGCCTCGATCGGCTCTCGCAGGAACAGACTTTCGGCGAGATTGTCGCCGCGCCTTCGCTCTTCGGCTATGCAATCGTTCTCCTTGTTGGGGTCTTCTTGATTCTTTTAGGCGGTGTGAAGGGTGGCATTGAACGCCTAGCGCGAGTACTCATGCCGACGCTCGCTGTGATGTTGGTTGCACTCACTTTGTTTGTACTAACCCTCGAAGGGGCGAGCGCAGGTATTGCCTACTATCTCGTTCCCGATTTCACCAAAATGAGCCTGTCGACAGTGAATGGTGCGTTAAGTCAGGCGTTTTTCTCGCTTTCATTGGGTATGGGAATTTTGATCACTTACGGCTCGTACTTTAGCCGTGAGGATAGTATTCCTGGTTCTGCGCGCACGGTAGCGGTAATGGATACCAGTATCGCCTTCTTTGCCGGCTTACTCATTTTGCCTGCTATTTTCGCCTTTGATCCCAACACCAATACCGACGACCTATCGACGAGTAGCGTAGGACTTATTTTCTCATTTCTGCCTAAAATCTTTTTGTCGATGCAAGCTGCCGTCGGGTATCTGGGTGCGACGATAGTCGCTATCGTATTTTTTCTTTTGGTGTTCTTTGCAGCGCTCACCTCGTTGGTGTCAATTATTGAGATTCCCATCTCCTATTGGATAGACGAATTCAAAATGACTCGCCGCAAGGCGGTGCTGACTCAGGCTGTTCTGCTGACACTTTTTGCCATACCTGCAACGCTGTCGTTTGGCATGTCCGAATTCTTCACCTCGTTTACGAGCTACGGTGGCCTGAGTAAATCATTTTTCGACGTGGTCTATGACGTGTTCTATGAAACCATCTTGCCGCTTGTTGGCTTTACGGTGTGTTTGTTTACTGCCTACCGCTGGAAAATGAGCGGACTGACCTCTGAGCTGATAATCGGCGACGATGATTATGAGGGCTCGCTGCTGCAGCGGTATTTGAACTTCGCGCTTGGGACAATTATTCCTCTGGTGTTGTTCTCAGTTTTCGTCAGCACCGTCATTCAGATCTATCTCTAGCGGGCGAGCGGCTATGGCACAAGTTTCGCGCAGCGCGCTTATCGGCTATTCGGCGCAGCAGATGTTCGATCTGGTGAATGATATCGAACAGTATCCGCAATTTATGCAAGGCTGCCGCTCGGCTCGAATACTCTCTCTCTCTGACACCGAACTCGTTGGCGAATTAAGTCTGGCTAAGGCAGGAATCACACAAACCTTCGTTACCCGTAACACGCTTTGTGCACCGAGTCGCATAGAGATGAAGCTGGAGGAAGGTAATTTCTCCCAGTTTTCTGCGGTGTGGCAATTCGATGCGCTGACGGATGCCGCGTGTAAAGTTAGTTTCGAAATGGATTTCGAATTCAAATACTCACTTGTAGATAAGGCGGTGGGCAAATTGGTCAGTGGTTCTGCTAATAGTCTAGTTGATGCGCTAGTAGATCGTGCAATGCTGGTCTACGGTTAGCAGCCTTGCCAATAATAAGACTCATCGCTTTAGATAGTGCGGTTAGTCAAAATCTTTTCTTATCATTCGAACTGGCCAATGGACACTAAGCAGAGCAACGAAATTCAGGTTGAGGTCGTTTATGCCTCGCCAACCAAGCAGAGACTGGTAACGCTGACCGTTGAGCAAGGCACCACTGCGGTGGAGGCCGTGAGGTTGTCGAATATTGCGAAAGACTTTCCGGAGATCGAGATGGACAATCTCGATCTTGGCATATTCTCACAGCCTCTAGATGGCAAGGGGCGGCCGTTGCCTCACGAGTATTCGGTTCAGAACCTAGATAGAATTGAGATATACAGGCCGCTTACTATTGATCCGATGCAGGCGAGACTCGCCCGAGCAGAGGAAAAACGGTTAGCCAAAGAGGCGGCGAAAGAGGCCGCGAAACAGGCAGCCAAGCAGCGTAAAAACGAGCATCAGGCCTAGGAGGCACTCGACAGCGCGATGACAGATTCAGAGAAAAGCAATAAAGCAAAAGCACTCGACGCATTGCGCGATATTCTTGCGCGGGTTGAAGGGGGGCTGCATGAATTTTATGTGACGCCTTATAGACGCTCTTTCGCCCGCGCGCAGCGCGACGAAGAAGATCTTTTTATGCTGCTCATTTTTGCCGAGACGCTCGGCATTCCTAACCCCGCCGCTTTCTACACGATGGAGCTGCTCCCAATCGTCTACGACCGTTTTCATGACTGGCATATTCGCATGGGCATGGAACGGTCACCACTGGATCATGTCCATTGTTGTTAGCACTCGCACAGACCAAAAAAATACTTTTCTTCGGCGGTAAGGGTGGCGTTGGCAAGACTACTGTTTCGGCAGCGACCGCGCTTGCGCGTGCGCAGGCCGGGGGCAAAGTGCTGCTTGTGTCGACAGATCCCGCACACAATCTCGGGCATCTTTTCGATCGCGCTATCGGGTCCAAGCCTGTGCGTCTCGCGCCTGGCCTCGACGGACTCGAATTGGATCCTGACGAGACAGTGCGGCTGCATCTCAAAGAAATTACGTCTTCGCTACACAAACTGATGCCGGTTCACCTGCGTGGTGAGATCGACAAGCACATGGCACTATCAAAAGACGCGCCAGGGATGCAGGAAGCGGCGCTTATGGAGCGCATCGCCGAGGTTGTCGAACAGGGCGTTAAAGACTATGACCTCATCGTATTTGATACGGCGCCATCGGGGCATACTGCGCGGCTGATGGCGCTGCCGGAGATGATGTCAGCATGGACAGAGGGACTCATCAAAAGGCAAGAAAAGGCAGACAGTTTCGCGCAGGTTGTGCGCGACCTAGGTCGTGATTCGTCGATGGAAGAAAAGACATTTAGTGCCGATTCGCAAGACGCCGAGAAGATGCGTGAGTCTGGAATTCGCGGAATCTTACATCGCCGCAAGCTAAGGTTTACTAATCTGCGCGACCAATTAAGCAATCAAGAGACAACCGCTTTTGTCATCGTTCTTGCCGCCGAGCGGCTTCCCGTTCTTGAGTCCATCGAGCTCTATGCGCAGCTTAAGGCCGCTCATGTTAATGTCGCTGGCCTCGTGGTTAACAAGCGATCGCCGGCCGATGGTGGTGATTTTATGCTAGCTCGTTATGAGCAAGAGCAAGCGCATCTGCATGTATTAAATAATGCGCTTCCTCACTTGCCTCGCCATGACCTCTACTTATTGGCACAGGACATCGTTGGAGTCGATTCATTGGCTGAGTTCGCGGAGTTGCTTTAGACATTAGGCGCTTTAAAGTGAGAGGTGAGTAAAGGAACGAAATTACTGATTTTGTTTTAAAGAGCCAAGAAATAAACTGAAAGATAAAGCATCACGCCTATATGATTAAGCTGGGCCTATTGACATTTCGGCAATCTGTGTAAAAATCTTACGCCTATGCTGTCAAAAAAATTCCTTCAAGCATTGCTCACTCAATTACTGAGCTTTCGCCTCCCAGCAGTGGGCGTCGTAGCGCTGTGTGTCTTATTCCTTTTCGCGCAGGTTGCAGAAAAATCTCACGGCCATGATAAAAATCATGATTTAAGTGCCGACTGCGCTATTTGCCTCAGCATCAGTCTAGACGTTTCCGTTCTCGCGAATTCGGTACATATGCCGATTTTTAAAGTAATAACGACCGTGGTTGACGGTCTACCCCTGGATGCGCAAGTCGCGCGTATCTACAAAGCTCAAGTTAGAGCACCCCCACTCTCTTAATTTCTCACTAAACATGTTGTACGAGCCGGATTTATAATTGCAGAGTTATATCGGCGCCGTCAGTAGGCATAAATAAGTTATAGAAATTAGCGTGAGTGATTTGATTTGGCTAAACAGTCGATACTAGTCGGACCTCTATGGTCGCGGTCTTCAAAGAGATTTAGGTGGTTATTTTCGGCCTTGGCTCTTTCGTGCGCCCTTCTCGTTGCCACACAAATGGCAGTCTTAACTCACAGTCATAGTGCTAATTATGGCGTGCACGCTGACTGCGATTTTTGCCCTAAAAATAATAAAAGCGATGCCGTTTTAGCCGTTTCCTTTGATAGTACGGCACGCATTTTGCCTTTAAGAAAGTTAAGCGCCAGTCATTCTGCTCCGAGAAAGAGGACTTCATTAAGAATATACATACGAGCTCCACCTTACGATTCACTTGGCTCAGAATTATTAGCCACGTAAGGACAATCCGTACTGGGCTGATTACTTAATAAGTAATATTTTTAGTATTAATTTGGAATTCATCGGAGTTTTTTAGCATGAGAATTGTATACCCTACTCGTATTGCCATTGCAGTAGCCCTCGCCTCGACATCGTTTCTCGCTGGCGCTCAAGAACCAAGGCCGCTGCATGAAGAAGAACGTATAGAAGAAATTATCATTACCGGAGCATTCGCAGGCACTCGGGCAGAAACAATGCTGCCCATAACGGTGCTTTCGGGTGAAGAATTGAGGGAAAAAGTCACCAACTCACTCGGAGATACACTCAAGAATGAACTTGGTGTCCATAACGCGTCTTTTGGCGTCGGTGTCGGGCAGCCAATACTGCGGGGACAAACCGGCAATAGGGTAGCAGTCTTGCAGAACAGTATTTCAATTACTGACGCCTCGAGCCTAAGCCCTGATCACGCCAATGCGACTGAGCCTTTGTTAGCAGATCGTCTGGAGATCGTACGAGGCCCGTCTACCTTATTGTATGGTTCCGGTGCAATCGGCGGGGTAATCAATGTTATTGATAACCGTATCCCCGAAAAATTGACTGATGAGACTAATTTTCAAATAGAACAAAATTATAACTCAGTCAGTCGAGAAGATAAGACGGTTCTCCGGTTCGATGGCTCTATTGGTAATTTTGGAGTTCACTTAGATTATTTTACCAGAGAGAATGAAAACGTAAAAATCGATGGCTTTGCGATCGATGAGGATGCGGTTGAGCGGCTTGAGGAGCTTACGCATTCCTTTATGGGCGATGATCATGAAGAAGATCATGACGATCATGAGGAGGACCATGACGACCATGAAGAAGAGGTTCCCAACACAAATGGATTTATTGGGAATTCTAACGGTGAGGCTGAGGGTGGTACCGCTGGCTTTTCTTTCGTGGGTGATCAGGGATTTTTTGGATTTTCATATAACACTTTTGAGTCAGGATACGGCCTTCCACCTGGCACGCATTCCCATGCTGGTCACGAAGAGGATGACGAAGATCACGACGAAGATCACGACGAAGATCACGACGAAGATCACGACGAAGATCATGACGAAGATCACGACGATCATGGTGGTGAGGAAGTCGAGTCTGTGCGGCTTGCTCTAGACCAAACACGCTATGATTTTAAGGGCGAGTATAGATTTCAAAACTCTTGGATACAGAGCATTCGGGGTTCTGTTGGCATCTCTGAATACGAGCATAGTGAAATTGAATTTTTCGAAGATGGAGGGGCAGAGGTTGGCACGCTCTTCAAAAATGACGGGATAAATTCACGATTTACGCTGACTCGAACGCCGACCGGTAATTGGTCTGGAGTTTATGGCGTTCAAATGGCTGAGTCCGAGTTTAGTGCCACTGGAGAGGAAGCTTTTATTGCTGCTTCAGATATCAGTAACGTCGGATTGTTCGGAGTTGAGCGGTATCAGATTGATGATTTTACCGGCGAGCTCGGATTTAGGGTTGAGTCTGCTAAAGTAAGTCCGGCGCGCTGCGGTTATGACGATGATGTCACAAGCGTGAGTGCGAGTGGTTTATATGACATAAACGATCGCAGTAACATCATGCTTTCCCTATCAAGTTCAGAGCGTGCGCCATCGGTTGAGGAATTATTCTCTAATGTATCTCTCGATACTTGCAATGCTTATGCGGATGACGAGAAATTTGTACTTCATGCAGCAACAGGGCTATTTGAAATTGGCAATCCAAATCTCGAAACTGAACAATCTACAAACATCGAAATGAGTTATCGTCTTAATTCTGGAGGCGTCACTGGCGAATTCAATGCCTACAGAAACGAAGTCGATAATTATATCTATTTGGATATCACCGGCGAAGAGCATGAAGAGTCGCCTATTGCCTCTTATACGCAGAGGGATGTTATCTTTACTGGGCTGGAAGCCGAGGTGAACTTTACTCTAGCGAGTAATGACAGATACAACGCTGAAATGGGTTTCTTTGGTGATATGGTGTCCGCTGAATTGAACACGGGCGGCAATCTCCCTCGTATTCCAACATCAAAAATTGGTACTGAGCTGAGATTTTTCGGTAATAATTGGAGCACTCATCTACATGTTACGCGGTTCAACAGACAAAGCGATGTGAGTCGACTTGAGCTAGAGACAGATGGTTACACCCTAGTGTCTTTATATGCGGATTATCATCTTTCTGTCGGAACCGATTCAGAAGTCAAAATGTTTTTGCGTGGTGATAATTTGTTGAACGAGAAAATTAGGAATCACGCTTCATTCTTAAAGAATTATTCACCTGAGTTCGGTCGGGGAGTGACGTTAGGTTTGAGGTTTGAGTATTAGATTTGACTGATAATTAAAAGTATTAGCTGGTGGAAATCTGTTAAGGTAACCACCAGCTAATCTTAAATTGGAAAGTTGAATTTTCAGGCTATCTAGACTTCGATATAAAGTCGTTTTCGAGCACTTTAATGCTTTTTTTAAAAAGCTCGGTGTAGGAAAAAATTATTTCCCCTCATTAGTAACAAATTTTTGGATATAATTCTAAAGTGGGAAACTGTGTATTCGAATTTTCTAGAGAACTAAAGGCTAAAAATTTTCATCATAATATGTGCTGCAATGTAGAAATAGTAACTTGACTTTAGTGCCTTTAAAAAAGATTATTTTTAAAAATTTGCAACATAATTTAGACAAATCACCAGTCTTTTCCTTCAGCTTATGTGCGGCATTGCCTGCTGACGCCTCTTTTAGTCACTCTCGCACCTGCGTTGAACACTTGGTTCTTGCGAGGTGAAACACTGCACTTCGTTCTTCTTTTTTTAGTTATTCCTTTAAGTGTTAGCGCGCTAGGTATTGGCTTTTTAAAACATCGCCGTATTGCGTTGGTGCTGTAAGGCTTTTTTGGTCTAATGTTGCTTTCATTGATAGCGGTAGTTGGTGAAGGTATGTTTGATTCAACGAGTGAAACGGTCATAACGCTGTTAGGCTCTTCAATTCTAACGATAGCCCACGTTAAAAACTTTACTTTTTGCGTGGCTCATAAATGTCATGAAGAGGAAATATGAGGACTGGAATAGATGTGCTGCGAAAAGTGCTAGGTTTTTCGCTTTTAGTACTAGCAAGCATGGCTCAGGCTCAGGAAAAAGAAGCAAATTTGGCATTTGAAATCAGTGATGTGATTGTCCAAGCTGGAGAGACGTATCGCGGCTCAATTCATGTGCCAGCTGGGGATGACGAAATTGAATCGAAGATTCCGATTACAGTTCACAACGGGACATATAGTGGCCCAACTCTAACGTTGATTGCAGGGATACATGGATCAGAGTATGCACCAATTCTTGCTATGCAGTATTTGGCGAGACAGATCGACCCAACTCATCTAACCGGTACGATTGTCATTGTACATATCGCGAACCTTCCTGCATTTGTGGGCAGGACTATTTACTTCGGGCCGAATGATCTTAAAAATCTAAATAGATCTTTTCCAGGAAGTTTAAATGGGTCCGTTACCGAACGCATAGCCTTCGTTCTCACTCAGCAGATAATAAAACGCTCTGATTTTGTCATTGATATCCATGCAGGCGACGGAAACGAAAGTTTGCGGCCGTCTTATAGCGCTTACTATGCCGAGGCTGGAGGGGAGGAAGTAATCCGCTTATCGCGAAGAATCGCGATTGCCTTTGGGCTAAAAACGATTGTTTTGTTTTCCGGATCCTATGATTCAGTTGAAGATGCCATTTACACGAGCTCTCAGGCTGTAACACTCGGAATCCCTGCCATAGATGTTGAGTCAGGTGAGCGCGGCTTAATCGACGGTCAGTACGTGGACCCGATTACCGTGGGTGTAATTAATGTCATGCGTGAGTTAGAAATGATCGATGGTTCTCCAGAATCAAACGAAAACTCTCTGTTTATTAGTGATCGCGTTCGTCTAAAGAGCGATCATAATGGTATCTGGAGTCCAGACTCTCTGGTAAAAACTGGAGATTATATAAACGCAGGCACTCGCCTTGGAGTGATTTCCGATTATCATGGCAGCGAATTGGAGACAATTACGGCACCGGAGTCAGGTGTGCTGCTAGTATTTATTGTTACCCCACCCATCAACAAGGGTGAGGATATAGCCGTGATTGGGAAATTATCTGCTGAGAGAGATCTCTAGAAATCGTTTTGGGGCTGAGTTGACGACATGCCTTTGAGGATAGCTTTTCTTTCCAGACCACCTTGTCTATCGAGCTTATGGCACTAACCGTCGGTCTCAGGCTCAGTCGGCTTGAAATCTCCAGAAATCTGTAAAAGCTGATCATCTTGGAAAAGGACTGAAAGACGCTCTTGGCCGCGCTCGCCTCCGCCTGGCTGAAAGTTATAAACATAATCCCAGCGGTCCTGATGGTAGGGGTCGCGAACTAACGGAGTCCCCATTACGAAAATGACCTGACGCTTGGTCATTCCGGGTCGGAGCTGGTCGACCATCTCCTGAGTGATGATATTTCCCTGCGGGATCGAAATTTTGTAAACACCAGGGAAATCCATCGATCCGATGTTGTTACAGCTGCTAAGTACTAAGAAAGAGGCGATAGCGAGCCAAGATTTTAATATGCGCATGAGTGAAGAGTTGTTCCTTGTTTTGCCGTTGGTCCGGCTTAGGGGCATAATGGTAACCCAGTTGCGCGGTCAGCACGAACCGCGTTGCAGAGTTAACCTAGGCATAATGCCGCCATTAGACCTAAAGGGTAAACATGAGCTCAGAGAATCAAGAACTTCGCGATGCCGGACTCAAGGTAACTCACCCGAGGGTTAAGATCCTCCAAATGCTCGAGAGTTCCGAAACAAAACACGTTTCTGCAGAAGACGTGTATAAGATGCTGCTCGAAGCCAATGAAGACACGGGTCTGGCCACGGTCTACAGAGTACTAACTCAATTTGAGGCCGCGGGACTTGTCACCCGGCACCACTTCGAGGGCGGCACATCGGTATTCGAGCTGAGTACCGGACATCACCACGACCATATCGTCTGCAATAAATGCGGTCAGGTGCAGGAATTTTACGACGCAGTGATCGAAGAGCAGCAAGAGAAGATCGCGCTTAAATACGAATTCAAAATAACCGACCATAGCCTCTATTTATACGGGCTTTGCGCGGCCTGTCAGAGCTAGCTGCGGGTCAAGCCATATATCACCGCGTTTTCTTTGGTTTAATTTTTGGATCGACTATAAGTCAACTGGCTTGTTTTTTAGGGCTTTTGCTTGGCTTTGCCAAATTAGAAGACGCCATCATTTGCTTAGCATGCGCCACTGATTCGGCGCTGCAGTCGTCGCCGCCCAGCATGCGAGCGACCTCTTTCAGGCGGCTATCCTCGTCCAATTTATCGATTTGGGTTAGCGTTGAGTCGCCACTTGCCTGCACCGACTTGCTCACAAAATAATGACTATGACCCTGACCGGCAACCTGCGCCTGATGCGTCACACAGAGTACCTGACTCGATTCTCCAAGCTTGCGCAGCAATTCCCCAACGATTTTTGCAACACCGCCGCCAATGCCAACGTCTACCTCGTCGAATACCAAGCTTGGCGTGCGTGAGGTCTGCGCTGTGATTACCTGAATAGCGAGGCTTATGCGCGAGAGTTCGCCGCCAGACGCCACCTTAATAAGCGGCTTGGCGCTCTGGCCTGGGTTCGTACTTACGAGAAATTCGATAGTTTCGACGCCACTCGCGCTAGGCTTATCGGAGGCATTGGGTGTAAGTGCGACCTCAAGCCGTGCGTGTGGCATGCCCAGACTCTGCAGCTGCTCATCCACCTGCTCGGCGAGTTTGACTGCGCCGACTTTACGCTGCGCACTCACCTTTGCTGCCACTTTGTTGAACTCAGCGCGAAGAGTCGAATCTGCTGCTTTCAGCTGTGCTAATTCTTCGTCACTGTTTTCTATGCTCTGCAGTTGAGCGCGCATGTTGTCAGTAAGTGCGAGCAACTCTGGGGGCTTAACGCGGTGTTTGCGCGCGAGCGCATAGATGTCGCTGAGGCGCTGGTTTACCTGTTCGAGGCGCTGCGGGTTGGCTTCGAATCCATCGACAAAGAAGCGCAGGTCATCAATCGCCTCGTCGAGCTGAATCGACGCAGAGTCAATCAACGTCGCTGCATTGCTTAATCTGGCCCCCTTGCCTTGTAGAGCCGCGAGTATGCCTTTGGCCTTGGTGAGAAGGTCGCCCGCGTTACCTTCACCATCGCCGGCGCAGCAGTCTAATGCGGCTTGAGCCGAGGCGATAGTTTCATCGGCATTGCTAAGCTGTTTGAACTCAGTCTCGAGGCTCTCGAGTTCATCCTCCCCCAACGCGAGCTCATCTAGTTCGCTTAGCTGATAGCTGAGCAATTGAATCTGCGCCGAGCCGTCTTCGCTGCGTTCGCTGAGCTGCTCGATTGACTGTTTGTTCTTGAGCCAGAGTTTGTATGCAGCGGCGAGAGACTGCGCAGCAGCCGCGTCGACACAGTATTCATCCAGAAGGCGCTGATGTGTCGTGCGCTGCAAGAGAGACTGGTGCTCGTGTTGGCTATGGATGTCGATAAGCATTTCGCCAAAGGTTTTCATGTCGCCGAGCGTTGCAGGCGAGCCGTTAATAAAGCCCTTAGACCTGCCGTCTTCGCCAACAACTCGGCGCAATATGCAGCGATCAGGTTCGTTATCATCAGTCAGTTCGTGCGTAGTCAGCCAGGCTATTGCAGGTTTAATAGCAGCGATGTCGAACAAAGCGCTGATTTCGGCCTTACTTGCACCGCTGCGCACAATGCTCTTGTCGGCCCGGTCGCCCAGTGTCAGCCCTAGGCCGCCCAGCATGATTGATTTACCCGCGCCGGTCTCACCGCTTATCGCGGACATTCCTGGGCCAAATTCTATCTCGAGGCTGTCGACGGTGGCGTAGTTTTGGATGGCTAGCTGCAAGAGCATAGAACAGTTTCCGCGATCACGAATTGATGGAGTTAACGGGACGAAGTATAGGTGATGGTGAGTGCTGTATGCACTAAATCTTGCTATTGAAGTCGCGCACTTTAAGGTGTCGCGGGAGTTGAAAGCGATGAAGGCGACCCCATATACGAGCAATCGAATGCGTTGTCGGGGCTCCGATGCTAGGAGCGACGGCCTCGAACGCCTCTTTATAGGCTGCAAGCAGCTAATAACTAAGGGAATTACGAGAGGAAGCTATGAGCGATCAGAACCCCGATCAAGACCAGGTCGAAAATGAAGCGAGTCCACGATTAGAGGCGGAAGAGGCGAGCGTTGCCGACGAACAAGATGCGCCTGAGGGCGAGCAACCGGCCGACGAAATAAACCGTCTACAAGAGCAACTAGAGGCTGCCGAAGCAGCGGCTGGAATGGCCCGCGATGAACTCTTACGAGTGCAAGCCGAAATGCAGAATCTGCGTCGGCGCACCGAGCAAGATATCGAGAAGGCGCACAAGTTTGGTCAGGAGAAGTTTAGTACCGAGCTTCTCGCAGTAATGGACAACCTCGAGCGGTCTGCGGCTGCTGCCGAGGCGAGCGAAGATGAGGCGGTTCAGGCGATTAAAGAAGGCGTCGAACTCACATTGAAAGGGTTTAAGGATTGCTTTAAGCGCTTCAACATCGAGGCGGTTGACCCGCTTGGCGAGCCTTTCGACCCGCAGCTCCATCAGGCGATGTCGATACAGGAAAGCCCAGATGCGGAGCCCAATTCGGTTATCGCGGTGATGCAGAAGGGTTACACGCTGCATGGCAGGGTGATTAGGCCGGCGATGGTCATGGTGTCGAAATAGGGATTGAACAGAAAGATGTGAGCCGTGCGCCTTGAAATCTCAGCGGTTGCGCCAATATTTACTACCAAGACAGACTTAAAGACCGCCAGCGAAGCTGCCGGATAAATGGAGAATAAAGATGGGTAAGATAATAGGAATTGACCTCGGCACTACTAACTCCTGCGTGGCAGTGATGGACGGTGGCGAAGCGAAAGTAATCGAGAACGCCGAAGGCGATCGCACCACCCCTTCGATCATCGCGTATGCGAGCGATGGCGAGACATTAGTTGGGCAACCTGCGAAGCGCCAAGCCGTCACTAATCCGAACAACACGCTGTTCGCGATCAAGCGCTTGATCGGCCGTCAGTTCAACGACGATGTTGTGCAGAAAGACATCAAAATGGTGCCTTACAAAATCTCGAAAGCTGATAACGGCGATGCGTGGGTTGAGATAAATGGCGAGAAAATGTCGCCTCCTCAAATCTCAGCGCAAACCTTGATGAAGATGAAAAAGACTGCCGAAGATTTCTTGGGTGAGCCGGTAACCGAGGCGGTTGTCACTGTGCCTGCCTACTTTAACGATGCCCAGCGTCAGGCGACTAAAGATGCGGGCCGCATTGCTGGTCTCGACGTAAAGCGCATTATCAACGAGCCAACTGCTGCGGCGCTAGCCTACGGCATGGACAAGAAAGCGGGCGATTCTACTATCGCGGTTTACGACCTCGGCGGCGGTACGTTCGATATCTCGATCATCGAAATTGCAGAAACCGATGGCGAACACACATTCGAAGTATTGTCGACGAATGGTGATACGTTCCTTGGCGGTGAAGATTTCGATCTGCGTCTAATCGATTATTTAGCAGACGAGTTTAAGAAAACTTCGGGTATGGATTTGCACAACGATCCACTCGCGTTGCAGCGCTTAAAAGAAGCGGCAGAGAAGGCGAAGATCGAGCTTTCTTCATCGCAGTCTACCGAGGTGAATTTGCCTTATATTACCGCCGATGCAAGCGGCCCGAAGCACTTGGTGCAAAAGTTAACACGGGCGAAATTTGAAGCGCTTGTTGAAGACTTAGTCGAGCGTACCCTCGAGCCATTGAAGCTTGCCCTCGCGGACGCCGATCTTCAAATCGGTGGTATCGACGATGTCATTCTTGTTGGTGGCCAGACGCGCATGCCTCTCGTTCAAAAACGCGTGACAGAGTTTTTCGGTAAAGAGCCGCGCCGTGATGTAAATCCGGACGAAGCGGTAGCGGTAGGTGCGGCGATTCAGGCGGCAGTATTGTCTGGTGACGTCACCGATGTCTTACTCCTCGACGTGACGCCTTTGTCGCTCGGTATCGAGACTATGGGCGGTGTTGCTAGCACGTTAATCGAGAAGAACACGACTATCCCAACGAAGAAGACGCAGGTCTTCTCAACGGCAGACGACAATCAAACAGCCGTGACTATTCACGTCGTTCAAGGCGAGCGTAAGCAAGCGGCGCAGAATAAGTCGCTTGGTCGTTTCGACTTGTCGGACATTCCTCCTTCGCCGCGTGGCATGCCACAGATCGAAGTGGCATTCGACCTGGATGCAAACGGCATATTGAATGTGTCCGCGAAAGACAAAGCGACGGGTAAAGAGCAGTCTATTGTGATCAAGGCATCGAGCGGACTGTCGGATGAAGAGATCGATCAGATGATCAAAGACGCCGAGGCGAACTCAGCAGACGACAAAAAGTTTGAAGAAATGGTCACGGTTCGCAATACAGCCGACGGCATGATTCATGCGACTAAGAAGACTGTTGAAGAAGCTGGCGACAAAGCAACTGACGAAGAGAAAGAGGCAATCAATACGGCAATCGCCGAACTCGAAGAAGCGCTTAAAGGCGATGATAAAGAGTCGATCGAGGCGAAGACCACAGCATTAACAGAAGCCTCGTCTGCGCTAGCGCAGAAGATGTATGCGGATGCCGCGGCAGCCGAAGGCGCAGAGAATGCAGCCGAACCTGGCGGAGAAGACGACGCCGTAGACGCCGAGTTCGAAGAAGTTAAGGACGAAGAAAAGGATAAGTAATCCTTAACAACCGAGAGTTTTATGTCAAAACGTGATTACTATGAGGTACTAGATGTAGAGAGGGGAGCCGACGCGGCCGCTTTGAAAAAGGCCTATCGCCGCGTCGCGATGAAGAATCATCCCGATCGAAACCCAGATAACCCCGAAGCGGAAAACATTTTCAAGGAGGCCAATGAGGCCTTCGAAGTGTTGTCCGACAAAGACAAACGCGCCCGCTATGACCAGTATGGTCATGCGGGCGTTGACGGTCAGACGAGTGCAGGCGGCGCAGACTTTGGCGATATGTTTGGCGATATTTTCGGCGACATATTTGGCGGTGGGCGCGGAGGCGGTGGCAGAAGCCACGTGCGTAAGGGGGCGGATCTTCGCTACAACCTCGACCTTAGCTTAGAAGACGCGGTGCGTGGAACGACGGTTAAAATACAGATTCCTACTACTGTGACCTGCGATACCTGTGACGGTTCTGGTGCTAAGAAAGGCTCGCAGCCTATCGACTGCACAACTTGTGGCGGCCATGGGCAGGTTCGCATGCAACAGGGGTTTTTCTCTGTGCAGCAAACGTGTCCGCGCTGTCAGGGCGCAGGCAAACAGATTAAAGATCCTTGCAATACCTGTCATGGGCGCGGGGCGGTTCGTGAAAACAAAACGCTGTCGGTTAAGGTGCCAGCAGGTGTTGATACGAGCGATCGCATACGCCTCACAGGCGAGGGTCAAGCCGGCGAGCACGGTGGACCGCCAGGCGATTTGTACGTTGAGATGAACGTGCAGCCGCATAAAATATTCGAGCGAGAGGGTGCGGATTTATTCTGTGAGATTCCCATAAGCTTTGGTGATGCAGCCCTCGGCGGCGAGCTAGAAGTACCGACGCTAGATGGGCGAGTGAAGCTTAAGATTCCTGTCGAAACTCAAACCGGAAAACTGTTTAGATTGCGCGGCAAAGGCATAAAGCCTGTTCGTGGTGGCAATGTCGGCGATTTACTTTGCCGTGTCGTGGTCGAGACGCCTGTGCATTTAACTAAGCGGCAGAAAGAGATTTTGGAAGAATTTCAGACTATTCAAGAAGGTGAAGGTAAAAAGCAGTCGCCTAAACGTACGTCATTCTTTGACGGCGTGAAGAGTTTTATTGACGAACTGCGTGGCTAGAACGTTTTGTCAGTTGAGAGTCAAAAACGCGGCGTCATCGCCGCGTTTTTGTTGGCGCATGTTTAATAAAAAATCTTATCTGCTGCGAATCTAGCCGAGTATCGCTGCGTGTTCTTCTGGTGCGAGCCTTGGACCAAAATTAGACACGACCCGCGCCGAGGCGAGAGACGCTAAATTTCCAGCCGCCTCGAAGTCCATTCCATTGGTGATGCCATACAAAAATGCGCCGGCGAACATGTCGCCCGCACCATTTGTATCGATCGCATTGACGGCATTGGGGGCTATGGGGATGCGGCGATCGCCATCGAATAACAACGCACCTTTGGCGCCGAGGGTAACGACGAGCTTCTTTGCGAAATCTTGCGCTTTCGTAAAGGCAGCTTCAAAATCATCTGTCTGCGCCCACAGACCCAATTCTCGCTCGTTGCAGAATAAGAGATCGACTCCGGTGCCAAGTACTTCATTGATGTTGTCGCGGAAGTATTCGAGCATCGAGGGGTCCGAAAAGGTCATTGCGGTACTGACGCCTTGGCTTTCGGCATAGCGCTTGAGTTCGATAATGGCAGCGCGCGCGCTCGGCGAAGTCACTAAATAGCCTTCGAGGTAGATGTATTTCGAACGGTCTGCGGCACTTAGGTCTAGGTCTGAACTATCAATCGAACCCGACACGCCGAGGTGGGTATGCATCGTGCGTTCCGCATCTGGACTGATCATGACAACACAGCGACCACTGGCGCCTTCGGCACGTTGGCTTTCGGTGTTGGTCTCGATGTTCTGATCGCCAAGCTGCGAAAGAAAGAAGTCGCCAGTCTCATCGTTTCCCAATTTACAGGAGTAATAGGCGCGACCTCCGAACTGGCTGAGCGCATAAAGCGTGTTGGCAGCAGAGCCGCCACCGGCGCGCTTCGTAAGTCCTTGCTCTGCCATCAATAACTCAACGAGTTTGGCCTGCTCATCACCTTCGACCAGCGTCATTAATCCCTTCTCTATACCATGCGAGTCGAAGAAGGCGTCGCTGACCTCGAATTCCTTGTCGACGAGGGCATTGCCCACGGCATAAACATCGTATTTTTTATCGTGAGACATTCAGCAAATTCCTTGGGTAGCTGCGTTAGCTAGCGAGGGCGGCAAACGCGTTTTCGGCGGCAGCGAGCGTTGCGGCGAGCTCAGCATCGCCGTGGACGATTGAGATGAATCCTGCTTCAAACGCGGAGGGCGCGAGATAAACGCCGCCATCGAGCATGAGGTGGAAGTAACGCTGGAAATGGTCTGAATTGCAGGCCATAACCTGAGCGAAATTCGTCACAGTGTCCTCTTCGCTAAAAAAGCAGCCGAACATTCCGCCGACTTGATTGGTAGTGAAAGGAATACCTGCTGCTGCTGCGCGCACCTTGAGCCCCGTCATTAACTGTTCAGCGCGAGCGCCGAGGTCTTCATAGAAACCAGGCTGTGAGATAGCGTCGAGCATACAAATGCCGGCTGCTACGGCGAGAGGGCTACCCGATAATGTGCCCGCTTGATACACCGCGCCGAGCGGCGCAATCATGTTCATTATATCGGTGCGGCCGCCGAAAGCGCCAACGGGGAGTCCGCCACCAATTACTTTGCCAAGGCAAGTCATATCGGGAGTCACGCCGTAGACTTCCTGCGCGCCGCCGCGAGCGACACGGAAACCGGTCATCACTTCGTCGAATATCAACACGGTGCCGTGTTTATCGCAGACCGCGCGCAGTGTTTCGAGAAACCCAGGGACTGGCGGGACAAGATTCATGTTTCCGGCAATAGGCTCAACGATCAGACATGCGATGCTGTCGCCATGCTTGGCAAAAAAATCCTCGACCGCCTGTGCGTCGTTGTAAGGCAGCACATGGGTGAGGTCTGTGTAAGCCTTGGGAACGCCAAGCGAGTCGGGCTCGCCAAGCGTGAGAGCACCCGAGCCGGCTTTCACTAGCAGGCCGTCAGCATGGCCGTGATAGCACCCTTCGAATTTTACAATTGCATCGCGTCCGGTATAGCCACGCGCGACGCGAATCGCGCTCATCGTCGCTTCGGTACCCGACGTGGTCAGCCGCACTTTCTCTATTGAGGGGACGATATCGACGATTTTCGTCGCGATAGTAATCTCAGCTTCTGTAGACGCACCATAGCCGATGCCCTGATCTAGCTGATTGCGCAGCGCGTCAACGACGAGCGGGCTGCCATGACCCAATATCAGCGGTCCCCAAGCCCCAACATAGTCGACATAGCGATTGTCATCGGCGTCTATTAAATAAGCGCCTTCGCCCCCTTTAAAAAACAGTGGGTTGCCACCGACGCTGCGAAATGCGCGGACAGGTGAATTGACGCCGCCAGGAATGACTTTCTGCGCGGCGTCGAAGAGCGACTTAGAATTAGCGTGGTTCATTTGGGGTCCTTCAGGGCCTTGAATTATCGTAAGCTCTGGGTCTTTGAGCTGTGCGTTTTCTGTTAGTGGTTCACTACGCTAGTCGGCGCGACAAAGTTTCACGCTTTGCTGCTAACGCGGCTCGGGCAACTGTGAGTAAGCGCACGTAGGCAGCATTAGACAGCCGTGCATTTTCCTTGTTGCTCCCGCCAATAGCAACTAGCCGCAGGAATTATCCGTTGGCGACGCTTGCTCTTGTCTGTATTGCGTTAGGCGCCGAATACGGGCTTGACGACAACGAGGATAACAATCGGTACCATCATGAAGATTGGGATTTCGTTAAACACGCGGAAATATTTATGGCTACGCACGGTGCTGTTAGTTTTTAGTTTGTCGAGAAATTGCCAACACACTGCATGGTAGATTAACAGCAAGACCACGAGGCCGAGTTTCGCGTGCATCCAAGGCGCTGAGAGGTAGTAGCTCGGGCTGCCGGCAATAAGCCATGCGCCGAGGGCGACCGTAACCACAGCCGATGGCGTCATAATGCCCCAAAACAATTTAGATTCCATGATACTGAATCGGTCTTTGCTTACCTGATCATCGCTCATCGCGTGGTAGACGAAGAGGCGGGGAAGATAAAAGATGGCGCTAAACCACGTGATTACCGCCATGATATGAAGAGCCTTGATCCACAACATCGAATATTCTCTTGGTGCTTGAATTTGTTGCCCGCACAGTCGATGGTTTTATACAATCAACTTGTCTGAACAGTGTCAAATGAAGTGCCAAGCCTACCACACGGCGCGCCTTAAGATTTGCTGGTAGAGTGATTCGCTGTAGATCGATTATGATCTTAGTGGTCAGCAGGTGTAACATCGAAAGCGGATCGCAAAAAGCTAGGACAACAAGATTAGGCCGCCGTGCCGGTTTCAGAGGTAATATTCAGTGATCAAGGTAGGAATTGTTGGCGCAACAGGTTACACCGGAGTCGAGCTACTGAGGCTGTTAGCGCCACGAGACGAAGTGGACATTGCTGTGGTGACCTCGCGCGAGCTAGAGGGCACGTTAGTGGCAGATCTATTTCCGAGCCTCCGTGGCCACATAGCGTTATCGTTCAGCGCGCCGGACATTCGGGTTCTTGGGGTGTGTGATGTTGTCTTTTTTGCAACGCCGCATGCAGTCGCTATGCATACTGTCCCAGCGCTCCTCGCCCTCGGTACTCGGGTAATCGACTTGTCTGCTGACTTTCGCATAAAGGACATTCCAACCTGGGAGTGCTGGTACGGCGGTGGTCATGCATGCCCCGAGCTTGTTGCCGATGCTGTCTATGGGCTGCCTGAGGTTAATCGCGACGCTATCCTCAGCGCGCGGCTGATCGCCGTGCCGGGCTGTTATCCCACCGCGATTCAGCTTGGGTTCCTGCCACTGCTCGAGGGGGCCATGGCGAGTCTCGATAGACTGATCGCCGACGCCAAATCTGGGGTGAGCGGCGCAGGGCGTAAAGCAGCAGTTGGGAGTTTATTCAGTGAGTCTGCCGATTCGATAAAAGCATATGGAGTAGAAGGCCACCGGCACTTACCAGAAATTAAGCAGGGCCTTGAGGCAGCAGCTGGTGCAGAGGTCAGCTTAATGTTCGTGCCTCACCTTACGCCTATGGTTCGAGGTATTCTCGCAACGCTCTATGCGCCTCTCAAGCTCGGTGTCGAAGCATCCAATGAAAGCTTGCAACAAATCTATGAGGCGCGCTTTGCCAACGAGCCTTTCGTTGAAGTTCTTCCGCAGGGCCAGCTTCCCGCAACGCGCGATGTGAGAGGCTCGAATCGATGTGAAATCTCGGTACGTTATAATGATGAGACGCACACGGCGATCGTAATCGCGGTCGAAGATAATTTGGTGAAGGGCGCCTCGGGGCAGGCGGTCCAAAATATGAACATAATGTTCGGGCTACCCGAAACACAGGGGCTCTGTGGAATCGCAGTGTTGCCCTGAACCTTTAGCGACCAATTTCAAGCCAACTTTTTACATCTAGCGCGGCCAATCGATGCCGCTAAGAGAAAACAGCAATGCCCAATGTAGTGAAAGGTAGCAGACAAGAGCGCATGATTGTGGTGCCGCATAGGCCCGGTCGAAGCCTAGTGCTTGCGCTTGCCATCGTCTTTTTTGCATTAGTGATGACGCTCGGCGGCGCTTACCTTGGTTTCACGCAGGGATTTGATGCCCAGCTCGATGACCAAACAACACTCAGCGAACTTGATGCGATGCTGGAAGTTGTTTCTTCCGAAAATGAAGAGCTCAGGCGGCGCAATGCCCTAGCTGAACGAGATGCAGAGGTCAACCAGAGGGCAGCTCAAGAGGTTGATAGCGAGCTCAATGCCTTGCAGCTGCGTATCGCAGAACTTGAGTCTGACGTACAATACTACCGGCAAGTAGTCTCGGAGCAGATCGGGAGTACAGGATTGATGATTTCGCGCTTCGATCTCACGTCAACCGCGAAGGCAAATACAAAAAGGTATAAGCTTGTTTTGCGGCAACAAGACGCCGATGGCGATACCTATCTAAACGGGTACGTCAACGTTACGCTAGTGGGGCGGCAAGAGGGGCAGTCGAGGCGTCTTCCGCTTCGAGACGTGTCTTTGGAACAAGACGAAAATGATATCCGCCTAAGGTTTAAGTATTTTCAGAATATCGAAGGTGAGATAGTAATTCCCTATGATTTTACACCTGAGAAGATCGAAATCAGCGCAATAGCAGTTACGCCGGTCGCGAAAAGAGTTGATCAAATATTCGAGTGGGACGAATAGTCTCCCGATTTTTGAAAAATAACTGTCAAAGGAGAGGGAGTGATGCCGATAGACTTAATGTCCGACCTTAAGGAGTAGAGAAACGATGTTTAACAGCACAGAGACAGGCGTCATTGATGCTTCAGTGAAGCGCAGTAACAACAACACTCCCACGCATACATTGATTTCGCGTGATACCGAAATCGTTGGGGATATTCATTTCAGTGGCGAGCTCATCATCGAGGGGCGCGTACGCGGATCTATTTTTGCCGAAGATGTAGGCGATCCGATCGTTCGCTTGCCAGAAAGTGGTACCGTCGAAGGGGATATCATTGCGCCCTCGGCTGTAATCAATGGTTTAGTGCATGGTAATGTTCACTGCTCTAAGCACATCGAACTCGCGAGCAAAGCGTCTGTAGTAGGCGATATCCGCTACAGTATGATTGAAATGGTTCTAGGTTCAGAGGTCAACGGCAAGCTCGAACGTATTATCGACGGAGGAGGTGGTGCGCCTCTGGAGAGTGATACGCCCCAACCTAACGTCATTGCAGAGCCTACAGAGTTAGCAGAACCGCTTGATCGGTCGGATTCTGGCACGCCATAACCATTAGTTTAATACTTGGCTATTTTACTTGGTTATTGAGACAATCTTCGTAGGGTGCATCGCGCACCTATACGAATTGCCTTTCAGTCTGCACAAATTTTGAAAATAACCAAAATGTCTGTCGTTCAATCACAAGCACCAACAATCATGTCTCTAACTGATAGCGCTGCTGCTAAGGTTCAGAGCTTGATTGCCGAAGAGGGTAATCCTCAGCTCAAGCTGCGGGTTTTCGTCACTGGGGGTGGTTGCTCTGGGTTTCAGTATGGCTTCTCGTTCGACGAGGAAGTAGCCGACGACGACACACTTATCGAGAATAAGGGCGCCAGCTTACTGGTCGACCCGCTTTCTTATCAGTATCTGGTTGGCTCTAAAGTCGATTATCTCGAGGGCCTCGAGGGTTCTCGTTTCGTTGTAAACAACCCTTTGGCTACAACAACCTGCGGATGCGGGTCTTCCTTCTCGATTTAAAGCTAGCTCGCGGATGTCGGGCTGGGATAAATCCCACCAAGCATTACAGGCTTTTTCGCGCCAGTGAACGGCGAAGTGACGACCGCTACCCCGTCTAAGGTCTGTTGTGCCATCCAAGCGAAAGCCATCGCCTCGAGCCAATCGGGATCAATGCCGATTTCTGCCGTAGTCCCGACATAATAGCCAGGCATGAGCTTGCCTATCCGTTTTAATAGCGCTGTGTTGTGTGCGCCGCCCCCGCAGAGATAAATTTCACCTTGGCGCATTCCCGCTAGCAGAGCGGTTGAGAGTGTGGTGGCAGTAAATTCTAGCAGGGTGGCTTGGATGTTTTGCGGGCTAGGCCACTGCTTTAACGATGCGAGTCGCTGTTCGAGCCAAGCGCCGTTAAAAAGCTCGCGGCCAGTGCTCTTGGGTGCTGCTAGCGCGAGATAGGGTTCGGACATAAGTTCTGCCAAAAAAGCCGTATCGACGCTGCCGCCTGTTGCCCACTCCCCATTTTTGTCGAAGCGCGCACCGTCGTGCTGTGCAATCCAAAGATCCATTAAGACATTGCCAGGGCCCGTATCGAACGCGACCCTCTCGCCGTTTGCTAACAGTAGCGTGATATTTGCGATGCCGCCAATGTTCACTATCGCGCGGTTCTTGGTTGGTGATGCGCAGCAGTGTTGATGCAGTAGTGGCGCGAGTGGGGCGCCTTGCCCGCCGGCCGCCATGTCGCGGCGACGAAAGTCTGCGACAGTCGTAATGCCCGTCCTCTCGGCGATTGTATTTGGGTCGCCAATCTGCAGGCTAAACGGCGCCGCTGAATTGGGTTGGTGGAAAGCAGTTTGGCCGTGGCTTCCGATGGCTTCTATTTCTTGTGCGACGATTCCGGCAGCCGCGAGTGTCTTTGCGACTGCATCGGCAAAGCAGCGCCCGAGTTCGATGTCGAGTCTACCGAGTTCGGCGAAGGGCGCCTGTTTGTCCGCGCAGAGAGTGAGGACATCGTGCCTGAGATTTTCGGGAAGCGCGTGACAGTGGGCGGCGATGAGGGCAGGCGTACCGCCAGCTAGATCAACGATAGCGCAGTCTATGCCATCGAGGCTCGTGCCTGACATCAGGCCGATAAAGAGGCGCTTCGCTGCAGGCATTGGCGCCTCCTAGGCGTAGAGTAAATAGTGAGCGTTCGCTATCGCGCGAGAGTAATTAATGTGGGCCTTTCACCTTGTGCTGCGAGCGCATTAAACTGCTCTACCAAGCCTGCAGTCTGCGACTTGAAGCGTTGAAGTTGGGCAGGGTCGACTGAGCGCGCTTTAGGGAGTTTATCGACTATCGTGCGCGGGTTCTGGTGCACGCCGTTCACGAGGAACTCATAGTGTAGATGAGGTCCAGTCGCGCTGCCGGTCGAGCCGACAGTGCCAATGATGTCGCCTTGGCGAACACGCGCGCCTTTCTTGTAAGCGCCAAATTTATTGAGATGAGCGTATTTGGTTTCGAAACCCCCTGAGTGCTTAACGATGACCAGATTGCCAAAAGAGCCTTTGCGGCCAGAGAACGTCACAAGACCGTCGCTTGTCGCACGAATTGGCGTGCCCGTTGGGGCGGCGTAATCAGTGCCCTTGTGCGCGCGAATGGTGTTTAGCACAGGGTGTCTGCGGTTGGGATTGAAGTTGGAGCTTATGCGAAAGACATCTAGAGGGCTGCGCAAGAACGCTTTGCGCATGCTTTCTCCCTCGGCATTGTAGTAACCGACCTCGCCTTTATTATCGATGAATCTGACAGCGGTAAAGACCTTGCCTTGACTGATGAAACGCGAGGCGAGTATTTCTCCGTGGCCTATAAATTCGCCATCGAGGTATTTCTCTTCGTAAAGAATGCTGAATTCATCGCCCGTGCGCGGATCAAGGATAAAGTCGATCACGCCACCGAAGATGTTGGCCATCTCCATGATCGTTGTAGCGGGAATTTGTTCGCGCTTACCGGCAAGGAATAGATTGTCGCTAATAGTACCGACTTTAAATGTTTGGCGAATCTCAGGAGTCTTAAGGATGGTGTCGACTGAATAGCCGCTATCATTTCGAGTAAAAAGATAGCCTTCGAGAGGATTCTTCAACACGCGCAGCTGATCTAACCTGCCTGTGGCCGGAATATTAAATTCGAGCTTATAGCCGGGGTAAACACGGTTGAGTACTTTTGCTTCGGCGCTACTGTTAAGTAGCGTAAAGAGATCACCATCGTTGAGGCCAACCGTTCCAAACATAGAAGATAGGCTGTCGCCGGAAGCGATTTCATATTTTTCCCAAATGAGAGGACTGGCGCCTTTGGCAACTGGGGTGATCGAAGCGATATGTGAATCAGTAACCATGTCATAAGGTTGAGGCGTTTTTTTAGTAATTGCCGGTCCTGCGCTACTCGATTCGCTAGGAAGTGCAAGTAGCCCAAGCATGCAAACACCTAAGCCGCCTGCTAAGTAAGCATGGCCGTGAAAGTAGCGGGATGCTATGGACAGCTGCCTGCTGGGTATATCTTTTAGGGCGGCCATTCGCGCCCCGGCCCTTTGGAGTTGATGCATGGCCGTAGACAGCTGCCTGAAGAACACAGTTTTCAGGGTGGTTAATTGCGACCTGACTCTTTGAAGGTAAAGGGCGGCGATGGACAGCTGCCTGCTGGGTATATCTTTTAGGGCGGCCATTCGCGCCCCGGCCC
>OJFP01000513.1_pt1 | contig 27434 bp, 25 predicted proteins | sample 1594141 | NCBI WGS metagenome assembly OJFP01 (sample SAMN05416843, study PRJEB24817) | seawater metagenome | isolation source: Sea water | place: Canada:Atlantic | collected 2013-07 | reverse complement strand
CGAATGTACGATTTTTTTTGATTTTTGTAATATTTTTGTAATATTTTTGAGTTATCACATAGTCTTAGGCTGTTTTTTTAAGATAATCTTATTTTATCTTTGACATAAGTAATATTGATTAATGAGTTGTAACTTTGTGTTTTAATTATTCTCCTTTTGAAAATTATTCGATCTATTGCTGCTTTTGATTCTTCAGAAAAAACAATTGTTACTATAGGTACTTTTGATGGTATCCATATAGGTCATAAAAAAATATTAAAAAACCTTATTAGTACTGCAAAAAAAGAAGGAAAGAAATCTGTACTTCTAACTTTTTTTCCTCACCCTAGAATGGTGTTGCAAAAAGACAAGACTATTTTGTTGCTTAACACCTTAGATGAAAAATCTATGCTTCTGAAAAAAATGGGCTTAGATTATTTAATTATACACCCCTTTAGTAAAGAGTTTTCTAGGCTTACTGCCCTTGATTTTGTTAGAGATATTTTAGTAAATACGCTAAATACTTCGAGGTTAATTATTGGTTATGATCACCATTTTGGTAAAAATAGAGAGGGTAATATTCATCAGCTAAAAGAATATAGTTCATTATATGATTTTAATATCCAAGAAATTCCTGCTCAAGATATTGATGATGTTTCTGTAAGTTCCACAAAAATAAGAACCGCTCTAAAAGAAGGAAATTTAAAAATTGCCAATAATTACCTTGGATATCAATATATGCTTAGTGGTATTGTTGTAAGTGGAAAACAATTAGGGGGAACAATTGGTTTTCCAACAGCCAACATAGAGGTTGAAGAATCCTATAAGTTAGTACCAAGTTCGGGAGTATATATTATCAGAACGCGGATTAATAGCATTGTGTTTTACGGAATAATGAATATTGGCTTCAATCCAACAGTTCTTGGAAAGCATCAAACTATTGAAGCGCATTTATTTGATTTTAATGAAAATCTTTATGGCAAAAAAATTACTATTAAGTTTATTCATTTTTTAAGAGAAGAGCAAAAATTTAATTCGGTTGAGGAGCTAGTTGGGCAATTAAACATTGATAAAGAAAATGCTATTTCTTACCTGTCAAACAATCGCATATAACACATTGTGATATTGATTCACTTACTATATCTTTGGATTCTTATAATTGATACAAGTTATGTTACAAGTTCCGTTTATTAGAGACAATCAAAAATTAGTTTTAGAGGGCTTAGCTAAAAGAAATTTTGTTAATGCTAAAGAGATTTTAGCACGCGTTTTGGAAACAGATGAAACTAGAAGGAATGTTCAGGTTTTATTAGACAACACCTTAGCGGAATCTAATGCGCTATCTAAAGAAATTGGAGAATTGTTCAAAACAGGACAAGTTCAAAAAGCAACGCTTGCTAAAGAAAAAACTAAAAAACTTAAAGAGCAGTCTAAAAAATTTACCGATCAATTAAATACGTATTCTAAAGAGCTTCAAAATTTACTGTTTCAAATTCCAAATATTCCTCATTCATCTGTGCCTTCAGGACAAACTGAAGAAGACAATGAAGAGGTTTTTAGAGAGGGCGCAATTCCTAAGCTTGATGAAAACGCCTTACCTCATTGGGAATTAGTTAAAAAATATGATATTATAGATTTTGAATTAGGTACTAAAATTACAGGAGCAGGTTTTCCTGTTTATAAGGGTAAAGGTGCCAGGCTTCAAAGAGCTTTAATTAGTTATTTTTTGGATAAAAATACTGCAGCTGGGTACACCGAATATCAAGTACCGCATGTAATTAATGAAGCGTCAGGAATAGGTACTGGACAACTGCCTGATAAAGAAGGACAAATGTATCACGTTGGTGTTGATGATTTATATCTAATTCCTACCGGAGAAGTACCAATTACTAATATGTATCGTGGAAACTTGGTAAATGAAAATGATTTGCCAATTATGGCTACTGGATATACCCCTTGTTTTCGACGAGAGGCTGGAAGTTATGGTGCTCATGTAAGAGGTTTAAATCGTTTACACCAATTTGATAAAGTTGAAATTGTTAGGGTAGAACACCCTAATAATTCTTACATCGCTTTAGATGGCATGGTTACTCACATTAAAGAAATCTTAAACGAATTAAAACTACCCTATCGCGTACTCCGATTATGTGGAGGAGATACTGGTTTTACAGCTGCATTGACCTTTGATTTTGAAGTATACTCGACTGCCCAAGATAGATGGTTAGAAATCAGTTCCGCTTCAAATTTTGAAACATTTCAGGCAAACAGACTAAAACTACGCTTTAAAAATAACGATGGTAAAAATCAATTGGCTCACACGTTAAATGGGAGCTCTTTAGCGTTACCGAGAGTTTTGGCGGCAATTTTAGAAAATTGTCAAACAAAAGATGGTATAAAAATACCTGAAATTCTAGTCCCTTACACAGGCTTTTCTGTTATTAATTAGCAATAATAGCATTAAGTAGCCTCCTGTATTTATTCATTTCTAAAAGTGCATTAAAGTAATTACTTATTTGACCTGTTCTCATGAAGTTAATTGAGTTTTGTTTTGCTGTTTCGTGTTTGTTAGCTAGTTCATTCATTTTTGTTCTTATTTTGGGGTTGTATCGTTGTTTTTTCTAACTCATCTAAAAAATTAATAAACAAATTTAGGCACTCCATCATCACATAGTACTTCTGTGGGTTGATTTGGCAGGGAACAATCACTAGATATTTGCCATTTTTGGTTAAAATCTTCTTGTGCTTGTTTATGAGCTTCTATTAATTCAATAAATAACTGAGTATCAATAAATACTGGATAGGCAATATACCCAACAAACCCTCCACAAACCTTACTTCCGTAACCTATGAAAGTCCAATCTTCCGAGTTGTCACAACTAATACTGTTTACCATACTTTCTATTTCAGTAAACATATCTTGTAAATTTTGAGCCGCCTGATCTTGGCTTAGTGTTTCATTGTCTTGACAAGATGTTAATGTTGTTAATAATAACACTATTAATACTTTTTTCATTTTATTTATTTAATAATTGAGGATGAAAATTCTCATAACAACATTTTCAAGAATTGTGCCAAAATTTTAGAATGGTTTTCTATAATAGAAAAGTTTAATAAAATTTAACATTTGAGTTGATTATCTTTGATAGAGATGAAGCACCTTTTTCTCACATTAACATTCTTTGTATCCTATTTGGCTTACAGTCAAAATAATTCTTCTTTAGCTGAGAATTATTTCAGAGAGGGTGAATATAAAAAAGCTTCTCAACTATTCGAAACTCTAGAAAAAAACAATCCTTATAATACCAGGTACCTAAAACGTTTAATTACTTGTTACCAAGAAACAAATAATTATAAAAAGGCAGAAAATCGCCTTCGAGAAAAATTACTCAAAAACCCTTCTCAACAGTATTTAAGAATAGAAATTGGTTATAACTTTGATCGTCAGCAAAAAAAAGCACTAGCAAAAAAAGAATATGACATTGCTATTGAGTCTATTACTTCTAACCCTAGTTTGGGTGGGGTTATGGGTAGAATGTTTCAGCAAAATAATCTATTAGACTATGCTATTGAAGCGTACTCTAAAGCAATGAGGCTTCATGAAAATGCGAGTTATGAATTTCAGATAGCTCAAATTTACGGAGAGAAGGGTGAGTTTGAAAAGATGTTTGAATTTTATATAGAACTTATAGATAAAAATGAGGATTATCTTAGTGGTGTTCAACGATACGTGAGTAAATATATAAGTAACGACCCTTTAAGTAATAATAATAATGCCTTTAAAAAAGCTTTGCTAAAAAAGTCTATACGTAACCCTAAAAATGCTTGGAACGAATTATTGAGTTGGCTTTTCATCAAGCAAAAAGAATACAAAAAAGCCTTTATTCAAGAAAAAGCACTTTTTAACAGGGACCCCAATTATATTGAGACTGTTTTTAGATTGGGTGAAATTGCATATGAAAATAATGATTCAAAAACTGCGAAAGAGTGTTTTGAATTTATTCTTGAAAAAACTATTTTTATTGAAGAGAAGTTATCTGCGGAATTATTTCTTTTAAAGATAGTGGCAAAAACCTCAGACAAAGACGATAGCTTCTTGTACAAAAAAGTACTAAATAAATATGGTGTAAATAGAAATACTTTAGAAATCCAATTAGCATTTGCAAACTATTTAACTTTCAAAAAAAACAATCCGGTTGAGGCTATAAAAGTGCTAGAAAAAGCTATGTCTCTTTCTACTTCAAAGTTTAAAACTGCTGAAATTAAATTGAAATTAGGAGAAGTATTGGTGTTTACCGGAAGATTTAATAAAGCCTTACTCTATTTTTCTCAAGTTCAAACACAATTAAAAAACCACCCACTGTCTCAAGAAGCGCGTTTTAAAGTGGCACAAACATCTTATTTTAAAGGTGATTTTAAATGGGCCAAATCTCAATTAAAAATTCTAAAAAGCTCCACAACACAACTTATTGCAAACGATGCTGTTGATCTATTCTTAATTATTTCAGACAATGAACCTAAAGACTCTATTCCGTCTGGATTAATTGATTTTGCTAAAGCAGACTTACTGGCCTATCAAAATAAAAATATTGAAGCAATAGCGACATACAATAAAATCTTAGAAAAATATCAGGGACAGAATATTGAAGATGAAGCCATGTTTAATCAAGCTGCTGTTTATCTCAAAGAAAAACAATATGATAAAGCCATTAGTAATCTTTTAAAAATCACTACAATTAATGCTGATGGAATATTAGTAGATGACTCCTATTACCTATTGGCAGAAATCTATAAAAATAATATAAAAGACCCTGAAAAAGCTTCAGAATACTATCAAAAAATTATCTTTGATAAACCTTCTAGTATTTACTTAGTTAATGCTAGAAAAAAATACCGAGAACTAAGAGGAGATGTGGTTAATTAAAGCACCTTCTTAATTTTTTCACCATTTTAAAAGCCTATGTACATATATAATGTTACAATTAACATAGACGAAAGCGCTCATAAAGAGTGGCTTTCTTGGATTCAAAATCACATACAAGACGTATTGGCTACAGGAAGTTTTGTTGCTGCTAAACTAACTCAAGTTTTAGTGGAAGAAGAAATGGGTGGTGTTACTTATTCTGTTCAATACACTGCTAATAGTAGAGAGGATTTAAATGAATATTATACCACTTATGCTCCTAAATTGAGAAATGAAAGCATGCAGAGATTTGCGGATAAAATGATTTCGTTTAGAACAGAATTAAAAGTTATTAAAGAGTTTTATCCACCTAGCATTAAGAATTAAAATGACGGTTAGAGCAAAAAAACATCTAGGTCAGCACTTTCTTAAAGATGAAGACACTGCCAAAAATATTGCCAACACTTTAATAGAAGTTGGTTACGACAATATCTTGGAAATTGGCCCAGGAATGGGAATGTTAACAAAGTACCTCTTGGATAAAAAAGCAAAAATCACTGTCATGGAAATTGATAGGGATTCAGTTGCATTTTTAAAGGAAGAGTTTAGAAACGAATACATCAACTTAGATACATCTGCTAACAACTTTGAAATTATTGAAGGTGATTTTCTTAAATATGATTTAGCCTCTTTCTTTAATAAGCAGCAAATTGCAATTATTGGGAATTACCCTTATAACATATCTTCTCAAATTGTTTTTAAAGCAATAGAATTTAGAAACTTTATTCCAGAGTTGAGTGGTATGTTTCAAAAAGAAGTTGCCAAAAGAATTGCAGAAAAGGAGGGAAGTAAGGTTTATGGAATTATATCTGTACTAACGCAAGCTTTTTTTGATGTAGAGTATTTGTTTACTGTTCCTCCAACGGTTTTTAACCCTCCCCCAAAAGTAGATTCTGGTGTAATAAGACTTACCAGAAAAAAAGATTTTTCTTTGCCTGTAGATGAAAAATTATTTTTTAGAGTAGTTAAAACCGCTTTTAATCAACGAAGAAAAATGTTGAGAAGCAGTTTAAAGTCTTTCAAACTTTCGGATACCTTAAAAGAAGATACTATATTTGCTATGCGGCCAGAACAATTGTCTGTAAGTGAGTTTATTAAACTCACGCATAAAATAGCAACTGATGTCATTTGAAATCACAAACGAACTTTTAGCAAACATTACTTCTTGCATAGAAGCCTCCAATGATAAGCCAATTATTGCTTTATTTGAGGAGATGCACTACGCAGATGTTGCCGAAATTCTAGATGAACTTTCTTTTGATGATGTTATCTATATTATAAAACTTATCGATAGCGAAAAAACTTCTGCAGTTCTCATGGAGCTTGATGAAGATATTCGTGAAAAGATTCTCCAAAAGCTCTCAGCAAAAGAAATTGCAGAGGAGGTTGAAGAACTGGATTCTGACGACGCTGCTGATATTATAGGGGAACTATCAGAGGAAAGGCAGGAGGCTGTAATGTCTCAAATTGAAGATGAAGAACATGTAAAAGAAATTGAGGAGCTACTAACGTATGACGAAGATTCTGCTGGTGGGTTAATGGCAAAAGAGTTGGTAAGAGTTAATGAAAACTGGAGCGTTCTTAAATGTGTCAGAGAAATGCGTTTACAGGCAGAAGAGGTGACGAGAGTGCATTCTATATATGTTGTAGACGATAATGAAAAGCTGAAAGGACGATTATCTTTAAAAGACTTGCTAATAACTTCAACAAAAACAGCAATTTCAGAGGTTTATATTCCTAAGGTTGATTTTGTAAATGTTCATGACGACCTAGACGAAGTCTCTAACAAAATGCGAAAATATGATTTGGAAGCAATTCCTGTTGTAGATAATGATGGAGTTTTATTAGGGAGAATTACAATTGATGACATCGTAGATATTATTAAAGAAGAGGCAGACAAGGATTATCAATTAGCTGCTGGTTTAACCCAAGATGTTGAGGCCGATGATAGTATTTTGGAATTAACCAAAGCACGATTACCTTGGTTATTCTTAGGACTTTTAGGAGGAGTAGGAGCCTTCTTAATTATGCAAATGTTTGAAAACACTTTTGAAGAAAATGCCGTTTTATTCTTTTTTACACCTTTAATTGCAGCAATGGCTGGAAATGTGGGTGTGCAATCATCTGCAATTATTGTTCAAGGATTAGCAAATGATGATGTTAAGGGAAGTATTAATAGCCGTTTAATAAAAGAAATGTTATTAGCAGCGCTTAACGGACTTGTACTCGCTATATTTTTATTTGGTTTTATATGGTTATATGAAGGTAAAGTAAATACTGCTTTAGCCATTTCAACATCTCTTGTGGCGGTTATTATTGTTGCTGGACTAATAGGTACTTTTGTGCCATTGTTTCTAGATAAAAGAGGAATAGATCCTGCAATTGCTACGGGTCCGTTTATTACAACAAGTAATGATATTTTTGGGATTTTAATTTATTTTATGATTGCAAAGATCATTTTAGGAATATAAAAACTAATGTATCTTTTGAAATAAATCCCAAAGAACCACTCCACAACTCACAGAAATATTTAAAGAATGTTTAGTTCCTTTCTGAGGAATCTCAACACAATAATCTGCAACAGAAACAACTTCCTGTTGCACCCCTTTTACCTCATTTCCAAATATAACAGCAATTTTATTATTAGGGTGCGGAGTAAACTCATCTAACATTACACTGTTTTCTACTTGTTCTATAGCGGCTACTTTAATTCCTTTAGATCTTAATTCTTTTACAAGAGTTAAAGTATCTTCTTTATATTCCCAATCAACAGATTCGGTTGCTCCTAAGGCTGTTTTATGAATATCTCTATGGGGAGGTTTCGCGGTTATTCCACACAAGTAAATTTTTTCAACCAAAAATGCATCGCTTGTTCTAAAAACAGAACCAATATTATTTAAACTTCTAATATTATCAAGGACTACAATAATGGGGGTTTTAGTCGTCTTTTTAAACGTAGAAACGGAGATTCGTCCTAGTTCGTTATTTCTTAATTTTCTCATAAAAAGTTCTATCTTTAAACACGTATTGCAAACAACAGTAAAACTAACTGAAAATTTCTAAAATTTGGCAAAATCTATCACCAAAAAGGTAACTCCTTTAATGAAACAATACAACGCTATCAAAGGAAAGTATCCAGATGCAATGTTACTTTTTCGTGTTGGGGACTTTTATGAAACTTTTGGAGACGATGCTGTAAAAGCAGCTGGTGTTTTAGGTATTATTCTCACCAAAAGAGGTGCTGGTAGCGAAAGTGAAACTGCTTTAGCAGGATTTCCACATCATTCTCTGAATACTTATTTGCCAAAATTAGTAAAAGCTGGAATGCGTGTGGCTATTTGTGATCAGTTAGAAAATCCAAAAATGACAAAAACCATTGTAAAACGTGGTGTTACAGAATTAATAACCCCTGGGGTTTCATTAAATGACGAAGTATTACAATCAAAGTCTAATAATTTTTTAGCGGCTGTTCATTTTGGAAAACGGCTACTAGGAATTTCTTTTTTAGATGTTTCTACGGGAGAATATTTGTTAGCTCAGGGAAACGAGGAATATATAGATAAGCTACTTCAGAATTTCAGCCCCTCTGAAATATTGGTCCAAAAACAATACAAACAAAAATTTAAAGACCTATTTGAAGATCGGTTTTATACATTTTACTTAGATGATTGGGTATTTCAAAAAGAGTATGGTTTTGAGGCTTTAAATACTCATTTTGATGTTAATTCTTTAAAAGGCTTTGGTGTTGAAGAATTGCCCGAAGGAGTTATAGCGGCTGGAGTAGTTTTATACTATCTTTCAGAAACCCAACACAACAAGTTAAAGCACATTCAAAATATTAGTAGAATTGCTGAAGACAATTATGTTTGGATGGATCGTTTTACAATTCGAAATTTAGAACTATACCATCCAAACTCTGTAAATGCCGTTACCTTACTAAATGTTATCGATAAAACGATATCTCCAATGGGAGGAAGGTTGTTAAAGCGTTGGTTGGCACTTCCTTTAAAAGATATAGAAAAAATTCATTATAGGCATGAATTAGTCAAATATTGCATAGAAAATGACGATTTTCTAGAGACAATACAGTATCAATTACAGCAAATTAGCGATATAGAGCGCTTAATTTCAAAAGTAGCCACTGGTAAAGTTTCTCCACGAGAAACTGTTCTATTAAAAAATTCTTTAAAAGCGGTTTTACCAATAAAAGAAAAAGCTTTAACTAGTAAAAACAAAGCTATTAAAAGTCTTGGTAATCAGTTTTTAGATTGCTCTAATATAATTTCAAAAATAGATACTGTTGTATTCGAAAACGCACCTGTAAATATAAATAAAGGAGGTGCTATTGCTAATGGAGTCTCTCAAGAATTAGATGATTTACGGGCAATTTCTAGTTCGGGAAAAGAATATCTAGATAATATGCTGGCTAGAGAAAGTGAGAGTACGGCAATTCCTAGTTTAAAAATCGCATTTAATAATGTTTTTGGGTATTATATTGAAGTTAGAAACACACATAAGGATAAGGTTCCAGAAGAATGGATTCGAAAACAAACCCTAGTTAATGCAGAAAGATACATCACTGAAGAGCTCAAAGAATATGAAACAAAAATTCTAGGCGCAGAAGAAAAGATTAAAGAATTAGAGCAAAAACTTTTTACAGATTTAGTTCAATATGTTATCCAGTTTATTCAGCCTATTCAACAAAACGCAAAAACAATTGCTCAAATAGATTGTTTGTTGTCATTTGCAGTTTTAGCTGTTTCAAATAATTATGTTTGTCCAGTTGTTGATGAAAGTACCGATATAGAAATTAAAAATGGTCGTCATCCCGTCATAGAAAAACAACTGCCAATTGGTGAAGAATATATTGCAAACGATGTTGTGTTAAATAGGAGTCAGCAACAAATTATTATGATTACTGGCCCAAACATGTCTGGTAAATCTGCTATCCTTAGACAAACAGCATTAATTACTCTACTGGCTCAAATGGGTAGTTATGTTCCTGCTCAGAACGCAAAAATTGGCGTAGTTGATAAAATTTTTACAAGAGTGGGTGCAAGTGATAATATTTCTATGGGAGAATCTACTTTTATGGTAGAAATGAATGAAACTGCCTCTATTCTTAATAATATTTCTGAAAGAAGTTTAGTTTTATTAGATGAAATTGGGCGTGGAACCTCAACTTATGATGGAATTTCAATAGCTTGGGCTATTGCAGAATATTTACACGAACATCCTTCTAAAGCTAAAACACTTTTTGCAACGCATTATCATGAATTGAATGAAATGACAACTACTTTTGAGCGAATTAAAAACTACAATGTTTCTGTAAAAGAATTAAAAGACACTATAATTTTCTTGAGAAAGCTTGTTGCTGGTGGAAGCAATCACAGTTTTGGAATTCATGTTGCTAAACTGGCCGGAATGCCAAATCAAGTAATTCACAGAGCTTCTAAAATACTTAAGCAATTAGAAAAAAAACAAACAAGCGAGGAAGTGAAAGACACGTTAAAGAATATTCAGCATAATGATATGCAGCTAAGTTTCTTTCAACTAGACGATCCTTTACTTGAAGACTTACGTGAAGAAATATTGACAACCAACTTGGACGCCCTGACTCCAATTGAAGCACTTATGAAGTTGAACGAAATAAAGCGCATGTTAACAAAAAAATAAATGCAATTGCTGTTCTAAAATTATTCTGTTCTTTTATATTCAATCTTTATTATATTTGTAGTCTTATGTTAGGAAGTTTTCTATTTATTGGTGGTCCAGAAATTTTTATTATAATACTTATTGTAGTTATGGTCTTTGGAGCTGATAAAATTCCTGAAATAGCAAGAGGTCTAGGTAAAGGTATGCGTCAAGTAAAAGATGCTACAAATGATATTAAAAAGGAAATAAAAGATAGTGCAAAAGACCAGGGAATAGATACCGATTTAGCTAAAGGAATCAAAAAAGAAATTAGTAATGTAAAGGAAAGCCTTGACGAAATGTCGGGTCCAATTAAACGAAATTTTAAATAATCTCTTCTTTTAAATTTTTGAATAGGATTAGTAAAAAACCCCACTTATTAGTCCGTCGGGCTGGCTTTAACACACCCTGCTAATGGTAAGCCCATCTCTTATCGGTAATAAAACGGTTTCAACTCTGCTATCAGTATTTAATAATATATTGTATTCTAGAAGAGCTTTAGTATCTTGATCTTTAGGATTCAACTTCTCCACAACTTTACCGCTCCACAAAACATTATCAGATAAAATAACACCGCCTTTATTCATTTTATCAATAATTAAATGAAAATAATTGCTATAATTAGACTTATCAGCATCAATAAAAACTAAATCAAATTTCTTGTTTAAAGTAGGTATAATTTCTAATGCAGAACCTACATGTTGAAAGATTTTGTTACGAAATCCTGATTTTTCAAAATACTTGTTTTGTAGGTCCACTAACTCTTCATTTTTATCAATTGTATCAATGCTTCCATCATCAGATATACCCTCCGCAATACAAATTGCTGAATATCCAGTATATGTGCCAATTTCTAGAATGTTTTTAGGCTGTACAAGCTTAGAAATCATTGAAAGTAAACGTCCTTGAAAGGCACCACTTAACATTCTTGGATTGATTATTTTTTGCCAAGTTTCCTTGGTTAACTCTTGTAATATTAACGGCTCTATTTGAGAATGATTAACCGAATAATCATCTATTTTTTCCGGTAAAAAGTTCATGTTGTATTCTGCGTTTTTTCTAAAAATCAAATATACATTATTTTTATACCCCTCTTTTAATTATAGATTTTAACAGCTAATTTTTACACCTATTATTATCCTCTTTGTTTAAGTTGAATATTTGATTTCTTTATGACTGAATTAAACTAGATTTATATCTGATGAGATTTAGTACTTTTACAAAACCTAATTAATACCATTATGTCTGTAGCTAAAAAGCAATATAAGAGAATAACTACCAAATCTTTGGTAGAGATGAAAGCAAACGGAGAGAAAATATCTATGTTAACGGCATATGACTATACCATGGCAAAAATTGTTGATGGTGCTGGAATAGATGTGATTCTAGTTGGAGACTCAGCATCAAATGTAATGGCTGGTCACGAAACAACTTTGCCTATTACTTTGAATGAGATGATTTATCATGCTAGCTCTGTGGTAAGAGCGGTTGAGCGTTCTCTAGTTGTTGTAGATTTACCTTTTGGAAGCTATCAATCTGACCCTAAAGAAGCCCTTCGTTCTGCAATTAGAATCATGAAAGAAAGTGGCGGGCACTCAATAAAGGTTGAAGGAGGAAAAGAAATTAAAGAATCTATTAAACGGATTCTTAATGCAGGTATTCCTGTTATGGGGCATTTGGGCTTAACCCCTCAATCTATCTATAAGTTTGGAACTTATACCGTTAGGGCTAAGGAGGAGGAAGAGGCAGAAAAGTTACTTGAAGACGCTTTGATGCTTGAGAGATTGGGGTGCTTTGCTTTAGTTTTAGAAAAGGTTCCTGCTGCTTTAGCCGAGAGAGTCGCGAAATCAATTACTATCCCTGTCATAGGAATTGGTGCTGGGGGTGGAGTTGATGGTCAAGTCCTAGTGACACATGATATGCTGGGAATGACACATGAATTTAACCCTCGGTTTTTGAGAAGATACTTGGATTTATACTCAGAAATGACCACTGCTTTTAAAAGCTACATTACAGATGTAAAAAATAAAGATTTTCCTAGCGAAAAAGAACAATATTAGGGTTGTGAAAATTCTTCATTTAGATACAAACCATCCTACTTTACTAGAGCAACTTAATGCTGCTGGTTTTGAAAATCACAAAGATTATACTTCATCTAAAGTTGAAATTGAAAAGAAAATTCACAATTATGACGGAATTATAATTAGAAGTAGGTTTTCAATCGATAAACATTTTTTACAACAAGCAAGTAAGCTTAAATTTATTGGTAGGGTTGGAGCAGGGCTTGAAAATATAGATTTTAGGTTCGCCTACTCTAAAGGTATTGACCTTATTGCAGCTCCTGAGGGAAACAGAAATGCTGTTGGAGAACATTCCTTGGGCCTATTATTATCACTTTTTAATAAATTAAATAAAGCTGATAAAGAAGTAAGGAAAGGAAAATGGATGCGTGAAGACAACAGGGGAATTGAACTCGATGGAAAAACAATCGGTTTAATTGGTTATGGAAATATGGGGAAAGCTTTTGCAAAGAAACTTAGAGGTTTTGATGTTAAAGTTTTGTGTTATGACATAAAACCGAATGTGGGTGATGAAAACTGCAAACAAGTTTCTCTTGAGAATTTACAGCAAAACGCTGATGTTTTAAGTTTGCACACACCGCAAACTGAAGACACAAAACAGATGATAAATGCAAATTTTATCAATAGTTTTAAAAAAGAATTTTGGTTGATAAACACAGCACGTGGAACATCTGTGGTTACAAAAGACTTGGTAAAAGCTTTAAAAGTTGGTAAGATTTTAGGAGCGGGTCTTGATGTTTTAGAATACGAAAAATCCTCATTTGAGAACTTGTTTTCCAACAATAAAATGCCTGAAGCTTTTAAATACTTAATTAGTGCTGACAATATTATTTTATCTCCTCATATTGCTGGATGGACAATTGAAAGTAAAGAAAAGTTAGCACAAACTATAGTTGAAAAGATCAAAAAGAGGTTTAGTTAATTCTTAGACAATTAATCTTAAATTTAGAACACAAAAAATAGTTTACAATTAAATATTTAAAAAGAATAAAAACCTTAAAAATAAGAAAATGAGATTACTATCCAATCATCCAACAGAAGTGCTAATACTTTTTTTTCTAATTGTAACTTTTTTACAATCAGGAATTGATAAACTATTAGATTGGACGGGAAATGTTGGCTTTATTACTGAGCATTTTAAAAATTCTCCTCTCAGAAAAAGTGTTCCTCTTTTACTAGTAGTAATCACAATAATGGAAATCATTGCGAGTCTTTTAATGCTTTTTGGCGTGTATCAATTGTATACATCAGAAGTAAAAGAAATTTCTTTACTTGGAATAGAGCTCTCTGCTATTACTTTAATTTTTTTATTAGTAGGACAGCGATTAGCAAAAGATTATGCAGGAGCAATGAGCTTGGCAGTATACTTTATAATCTCTATTATTGGCGTCTACCTATTAAATAGTTAAAACTTATTAACTTTTTATTATTGATAAGTAAAAACTATAACCAAATGTCTTAAAACATCGTTTTTAAGAGGTTATCTTTTATTATCCTTAATATGTGTGATTTGTAAAATAAAAACAGCTAACATGTCTTTAAAAATGGTTTTTTAGCTTTTTTTGAGCACATAAATCAATGAAGAATATTGTTTTGATTTAATAGCTTTAATGTTTGATACAAACCCTCTATAAAGAGCTGAAATTGGTTTCATGCTTCCATATTTATATTTCTCACTTAATAAAGAAACATAATATGCATCAAACTTCATAGGAAGGGTTTTTTCAACCTTTAAATTAACCAGAGCAAATAATTTTGAAATTGAGGTTTCTGAAAAATGCCATAAATGTCTAGGAACATCAAAAGCTGCCCAAAATTTACTATAATAATTGGCATCATAGCTTTTATAATTTGGTACAGCAATAATTAGTGTTCCATTTTTAGAAAGTAATTTCTCTAATGTTGAAATATACTCATCTAAATTTTCTACATGCTCTAAAACATGCCAGAGTGTAATTATTTCAAACTTTTTATCTGTGAAATATGATACATCTTTATGAAGTATAACTCCTTTCTTAGCTGCAGTATTTCTTGCCTCCATATCCGGTTCTGTTCCAAAGACATTCCATAAATTAGCCTTACAAACTTTTAAAAAATCACCTGTTCCAGCACCGATATCCAATATGTTTTTTTCTGGTCGTGAAATACTGTTTTGATGAAGAAGGCATTCATTAATCAACCTCAACTTTCTTTTTAAGGTAATGTTTTTTACAATTTGATATATTTTATCAAATCCTGTTTTTTTTGAATCAGTATGAGAAATATAATCCTCACTTTTATAATAATTAGAGAGGTTTTCAGGCACGGGAATTGTAACTAACATTTCATACTCCTTGTTAAACATTAGCTCATAATTTTCATCAGAAACAGTATAATCTTTGCACTTTAAATAAGGCTCTAGATTACTGTAAAATAGTGTTTTTTTAATCATATGAATTGGAGTGTTCCACGAGGAACATTTGACTTCTTAAAATTAATTATCTACCCATATAAACCAACAGTACAGAAATATCGCTTGGCGAAACGCCACTTATTCTACTGGCTTGGGAAATTGTTGTTGGCTGAATCTTACTTAACTTTTCTTTTGCTTCATGAGATAAGGAATTTACCTTACTGTAATTAAAAGTTTGAGGTATAATGACGTTTTCAAGCTTATTAAGCTTGTCTGCATTAGATCTTTCTTTGTCAATATATCCGGAGTATTTTAAGTGAATTTCTACTTGTTCTAAAATTGTTTTATCTATTCCCTCCTCATAGAAGAATGACTGAAGAGCCTCTAACTCCTCAAAATCTGTTAATGAAAGTTGAGGGCGTGAGGCAATCTTATAAAGTTTCACAGATTGATAAATTAAAGATAGCTGTTTTCGAGTTAAGATGGGATTAATTTGATCCTGAGTAACGCTAGTTTGTTTCAGAAACTTAATTAGTTTTTCTGTTTTTTGAATTTTTAAATTTACTTTTTCTAGACGCTCTTTAGAAGCTAAGCCTATTTTAAAACCAAGAGGCGTTAATCTTATATCTGCATTATCTTGTCTTAAAAGGGTTCGATATTCAGCTCTTGAGGTAAACATCCTGTATGGCTCCTCTGTTCCTTTTGTTATTAAATCATCAATTAAAACACCAATATAGGCTTCATTTCTTTTTAGTATAAAAGGGTCTTTTCCTTGAACTTTATGAGCAGCGTTTACACCCGCCATTAGGCCTTGAGCTGCAGCTTCTTCGTAGCCGGTTGTGCCGTTTATTTGACCAGCAAAGAAGAGATTCTCTACCAGTTTAGTTTCTAAAGAATGTTTTAATTGTGTTGGTGGAAAATAGTCATATTCTATAGCGTATCCATATCTAAAAAATTTCACATTTTCAAATCCTGGAATAAATCGTATTGCCTTATCTTGTATATCTTCTGGCATGGAGGTTGAAAAACCATTAACATAAATTTCGACCGTTGTCCATCCTTCAGGCTCAACAAAAACTTGGTGTCTGTCTTTGGAAGCAAATCTATCAATCTTATCCTCTATAGAAGGGCAATATCTAGGGCCTGTAGACTGTATCCGACCATTGAACATAGGAGACCTATCAAAACCTTCTCTTAAAATGTCATGGACTTTTGAATTTGTATGAGTTAAATAACAAGATCTTTGTTTAACTAAGGGTTGAGTGTCTAAGTAGGAAAAAGTTTCAGCATGATCATCACCAGGCTGTTCTTCCATTTTTGAGTAATCTAAAGACCTACCGTCAACTCTTGGAGGGGTGCCTGTTTTCATTCTTCCAGATTCAAAACCTTTTAATACAAGGTCTTCTGTTATTCCTGTTGAGGATCCTTCGCCAGCTCTACCGCCACCAAAAGTTTTTTCGCCAATGTGGATGAGGCCGTTTAGAAAAGTTCCAGCGGTAACGATAACAGACTTAGCTTTAATATGAAGACCTAGTACTGTTTTAACCCCAACAATTTTAGAACCATCAAAAAGTAATCCATTCACAGAATCTTGATAAAAATCTAGATTTTTAGTGTTTTCTAAAAGATTCCTCCATGTTTCCGCAAACATCATTCTATCAGACTGAACTCGTGGACTCCACATCGCAGGACCCTTTGATTTATTAAGCATTTTAAACTGGATAGCTGTCTTGTCAGTAACTATTCCACTGTACCCACCCAGTGCGTCAATTTCTCGAATTATTTGTCCTTTTGCAATTCCACCCATCGCTGGATTGCAACTCATTTGTGCAATGTTTTGAAGATTCATTGTAATGAGTAAGGTTGAAGCACCCATGTTTGCGCTTGCGGCAGCAGCTTCGCTTCCCGCGTGGCCTCCACCAATTACAATTACGTCGTATATTGTATTAAATAAACTCATTATGGTTTCACGTGAAACATTTTATTAAATTACTTATAATCAATGTATTAACATCTTTAAACAATGGTTTTCTTTGAGCCTCATTGTCTTTTTTTCCTCAGTTGTTTTGTCTTTATAGCCTAAATAATGCAATACGCCATGAATCATAACCCTACTGAGTTCGTTTTCAAATGAAACATGAAATGATTTAGCGTTTTCTATAACGCGTTCAATAGAAATATATATTTCTCCATTTACTTGTTTGCCAAGAGAATAATCAAAACTTATAATATCGGTTAAAGAATCATGCTTTAGAAACTCTTTGTTAATATGATTAAGAAATGTGTCATTACAAAAAATGTAATTAACATCGCCAACTACAAAACCTTCTGATACAACTGTATGCTCAATCCAAGAGGCGATTTTAGCTTCATTTTCAAGGGTAAAAGGTGTTTCAGAATTAAATGTGATCAATCTTTACTTTTTTTTAAAAAATACTTTTGTACTTTCTTTTCAAAATCCTTGTGCAAAGGTAATGATTGTCTATTTAATATCTCCATTTGATTATAAAACCGTTTTTTGAATTGGATTTCTTTTAATTGATTTTCTTTGGGGGTTAAAGAGCTTGAATTGGATTTTCTTTTATTCTCTTTTCCTTGCTTGAGAAAAGCATTATCAAGTTTTAATAGTTGATATTCTAATTGCTGCATTCTTTGAATAGTTTCTGAGTTAAACCCTTTTTCAAGAATATCATTCTCCAGTTGCTCCATGGTTTTTAAAACCTTGTTAATTTTATTCTGATCTGAGCCCATTAGACCAAGCGCTTCTTTAAGTTGTTGTTTTAACTCGTTTTGTTGTTGATAAAGTTTAAACAATTCTCCACTAGTTTGCTCATCTTCCTCTCCGTCACCTTTGCTACCTCCACCCTCTTTTTTATTGTTTTGAGGGCCTTTCTTTCTTTTTAACCCTTCTTTTATTTTTTCTGAAAGGCCTTTCTGCTTTTCAATTAATGTTGGTAAACTAAATGATTTTCCTTTCCCTTTTTTACCCGAGGAGCCCATATTATTTTGCATATCGTTTAGAAGGCTGCTTAATACGTCTGCTAAATTATTTACAGAAGTCATAACATACTGTTGGTTTGAGCCAGCGAGGTCAAATTTATTTTCTGATAAGTTGTCTAACGATTCATCAAGGTTATAGTGAGCGGCTGAAAGCTCTGTTTGAATTTTTGCTGTTAACTGAGGGAGCCTCATAGACAATACAAACAAGCTATCATCAATATGTTCAAAATAAGTTTTTAATTCGTTTTGGTTTTTGAGTTCATTTCCAAAATCAGGATGACCAACAGACATCGTGTTGAATTTAACAAGTAAATCTTCTTGTTTAAATGAAAAGGTAACAAGATTTTCTAATATTTTTCTCAAATCATCTATATTTTCATCTATAGAATTTTTTTGAAAATCCGCAATTGATTTTTGCATCAACTGACTCATCTGTTGCAGTTGTTTTGATACTTTCTTTTGAAGCTTCTTTGCAGTTTCTTTTTGATTGTTGGCTAGCTTTTCTTTAGCTTTCAACAAAGACGCTTTTACCTCCTCTTTTTCCTCAATCATTTGGGGTATTTCCAAAGGTTGGGTTAATTGTTTATTGTCGTTATCTAGGTTTTTTAATTCTTTTAAAATTTTATCAAACTTATCAGCAATCTTTTGTTGTTCACTTAATGCTCTGTTGTTATTATTGTTAATAGAGTCTTGTCTATTTGAAAGTTTTTTTAATTTATTCGCTAGTTGAAGTGTTTTTTCTTCGACATAAAAACGCTTATTTAATTCCAGTATTCTCTCTAAACTTTTTTCCTGTTGTCTGTTTTTTTGGGCTAATGCTTTTGTTTTTTTAATCAACGCCTCTTTATCAAATTTTTCGGATATTTTTTGGAGCTCATCCAATAGTTTTTTTTGTTTGTTTAGCGCTAAAAGCTCTTTTATTCTGTCTTGGAGCTGTTGTTTTTTATCCTGAAGTGTTTGTTTGTCACCATTGTTTTGCTCTAAAGATTGTTGAAGTTTTTCTGTTTGTCGTTCCATCATTTTCTGATGTTGTTTTTGCATACGAATAAACTCGTCAACTTTTTTCTTATCATTCCAATTAAAACCTTTTTTCTTTATAATTTCTTCCTGAATTTTTACAAAATTTTGACTTTGATGGGTTTTATTTAGAATGGTAGTCTCTAAATTATTAATTGTTTCTTTTTGGTCATTCAGTTGATCTTGAAGATACTCTTCTTTTGTTTTTTGACGATAACTATACGTATTGCTTTTAGTTGTTTTATTTCCATTAAAAGCATCATTGTCTGTTACCTGAAAATAGAGCTCATAATCAACACCTTTGATAAGTTGAACTTCTTTAGAAAATTGATAAAAAAACGTTTGTGTTGTTGCTTTAGTGGTCTTTAATAAAAGGCTATTTTTCTGGTTAGGAAAATCTTTCTTATAATAAATTATTTCTAGTGCGTTAATACCATAATCATCTGAAACCTGCCCCATAAATTGAGTGTTTTCAACACTGGCGCTATCTTTATTGGATTGAGTAATTATTGTAGGATATTCATCTTTAATAACTTTTAAACGATATGAAATCTTTTCAAAATCTTTCAATTCTTTATTTGAGGAACTTATTTGATAATCAAAACTATTAGTTGCTATCCTTTTGTGTTTGAAATTGTTTTTGGTAGTCTTAATAAAGTAATCTCTCTGATTTTTAACTGTAAAGGCAACACTGTCTGATTGATGTGTGACAACATTCCACTTTATTTTTGTTCCTACAGGAACGTTAAGATTTCCTGATTTGGTAATCTTTTCGCTCTTTATTTTAGTGTAAACGGGATAGTCTAGGTCAATATCTAGGTTTTGAATAAGGGGTGTTCTTATAGGGATAAGGGAGTATTGTTTTGAAAAAACATTACCTGAATAGCACTGAAAAAAGAGAGGTTCTGTTACGTTTGTAAATGTAAAAGAAAACACTCCTTGTGCTGTTTCTTGCATAAAATAAGACTCTTCACCATAAAGAATTTTAACTTCTTTAGGGATAAAACTCCCTTTGGTAGATAAAGAAACAGTATGTGAGCCTCCCTCAATTACAGTTAAGTTTTTTGTTTCCATATGAAATGAAAATAACGCTGGGGGAATATATGTGGTTTTTGGGTTGGTAACACGTTGTAAACTATTATATAGACCCGTATCAATTCCTGTTAAAAAAAACATGAACCAAAGCAGTATTGGAAATAATAAATATTTTAAATAAGTAAAATTTTTCTTAAATTTTATTGCGTTGGAAAACTTAATAGGTTGAAGTTCTATGGATTTTTGTTGAATACTAGCAAGGATAAGATCTGTCTCTTTTTGCTCGTTTTTTAACTGTAGTACATTTAATAATTTATCCTGAACTTCAGGAAAATAGGCTCCAATAATCTTTGAAGATTCGATTTTATTAATTCCCTTTTTTAACTTTATTAGATGTGATATTGGACTAATAATAAATTTTAAAAACAAAAAAAACTCAATTATAATAAATGTCAATAATAAGATAATTCTATACCTTGGTATTAACCAAAAAAAATATTCTATACATAAGGTTAAAATAAAGTATAAAACACCAAAGAGACTAAACAAAATAAACCCTTTAATGAGTTCATTTGTATAGTACTTTTTATAGAAATAGGATAGTTTTTGTTCTATATTTAAAAAAGCATTCATCAACAAATAAAAATAAGATAATTAAAAGAGCTATAGAAGGATTTTGTGTTAAAGATTTTTTTAGCCTAAGTCTAGAACTATTTGCTTTTTTTATCTAATATTAGTAAGGTATATTTGTTCTTTAAATATATATATATTAATGATGTCTAATATTCGTGTTCGTTTTGCCCCTAGCCCAACAGGTCCGCTCCATATTGGTGGGCTGAGAACTGCTCTATATAATTATTTATTTGCGAAAAAACATAATGGTGTTTTTATTTTAAGAATAGAAGACACTGACCAATCAAGATATGTTGACAACGCTGAAGAATATATAATAAACTCCCTAGAATGGTGTGGTATTCCCTTTGATGAAGGCCCTGGCAAAAATGAAAAGGTTGGTCCTTATCGGCAATCTGAAAGAAAAAAATTATATAAAGAATATGTAGATATTTTAATTGAAAAAGAAAGAGCATATTATGCGTTTGACACTTCTGAAGAATTAAACGCCCATAGAAAACAACATGAGGCGGTTGGGAAAACCTTCATTTATAATTGGCATAATAGACAAAAGGGTAGATTAAAAAATTCTTTGGTTCTTACAAAAGAAGAAACAAGAATAAAAATAGAAAAAGGCGATAATTATGTAATTCGTTTCAAAACCCCTCAAGACAAAACTTTGCTTTTGAAAGATGAAATCAGAGGCTCTATCACCATAGATTCTAATACACTTGATGATAAGGTTCTTTTTAAGTCTGATGGAATGCCAACATACCATTTAGCAAATATTGTAGACGATCACCTTATGGAAATTAGTCATGTAATTCGAGGTGAAGAATGGTTGCCTTCTATGCCTCTCCATGTTTTATTATACGATGCTTTTGAGTGGGAGACACCAAAGTTTGCTCACCTTCCTCTTATATTAAAGCCTGAAGGAAAAGGAAAACTTAGTAAAAGAGACGGAGATAAATTAGGCTTTCCTGTATTTCCTTTGGAGTATACAAACGAAGAATCAGGTGAAGTTTCTCTTGGTTACAGAGAGAGTGGTTATTTTCCTGATGCTTTTATAAACATGCTCTCATTATTAGGATGGAATCCTGGAACAGAACAAGAACTTTTTGTATTAGAGGATCTAATAGCAGCTTTTGATCTTTCGAGGGTAAGTAAATCTGGCGCAAAATTTAGCCTAAATAAAACAAAGTGGTTTAATCAACAATACCTTCAAAAAAAGACAAATGCTCAATTAGCTGAACTATACTTAACCATCTTAAAAAACAAACTTCCGCAACCTTTACCATCAAAAGACTACATAAAAAACGTAGTTTCACTAATAAAAGATAGGGCTGTATTTGTAAAAGATTTTTGGAGCTTAAGTAACTACTTCTTTGAGCGCCCTGAAGAATACAATGAAAAGGCAGTTAAAAAACAATGGAAAGAAGACACCGGTATCTTATTAAATGAATTAATAAAAGTGTTTGTATCAATAAACGACTTTTCATCTGAATCAATTGAGAAGATGACAAAAGAATGGATTTCTTCAAAAGAAATCGGTTTTGGTAAAGTTATGCAGCCCCTTAGGCTGGCTATTGTTGGCGAAATGAAAGGACCTCATTTATTCGATATCATTCACATGATTGGAAAAGAAGAGGCTATTTTACGTATGAAAATAATTATAAAAAAACTATCATGATTAAAAACATTCTTTTAATTACAATTCTTTTATTTTCAATCTCAGCAGAAGCACAATACGGTTCTCGCTATGGGTCTCAAAACAATAGAAGACAAAGTATGCAACCAAGACAGCCAAGAGCGGCGCAGCAATCTAGAGTTCCTAAAATTGATGTGGAAAAGGCTGTTGGTTTAGTTTTTTACGATACAGAAAAAATAAGTAAAAAAATAGGGGTTAAAAAGTCGTCGGGTGCTTTTTTAAAAATAATTTCTATTTTTAATGTATTTAATAAAGAGTTAAAGCAGATTAAAAGGATTAATACCTTTTTGTTTTCTGAAGGAAAATCGAAGATGGAGGCAGCTCAAAAAGAAACAATTAAAAATAGAGATTACAGTGCGCTTCAAAAAGCAAATAAAGAAGTTACAGAGTCTTTTAAACCTATTATAAAAGTAATTGAGGGTAAAGAAAAAAAACTAGATGCAACATTAAAAGAAATCTTAACAGAGAAACAACAAAAAAAGTGGTTAAAATATAAAGAAACCCTTAAGAGAAAGTAGGTTTTTGTAACATTTTTATATGTTTTGCGTCATATTAATATAAACTTAATTCAGTGTCTATATATACTATTAACTTTTAAAAAAAAATTATGAGCTTATTTCTACCAATCTTTTTAGGATTAATTTTTATTCTAATTTACGGAGCTGTCTTTATTGTGAAACAACAAACAGCTGCTATTATTGAGACTTTTGGTCGATATAGCAGTGTTAAACAGTCGGGGCTTCAAGTTAAAATACCTTTTGTTCAGAGAATTTCTGGAAGGTTAAGTTTAAAAATTCAACAACTTGATGTTATTATTGAAACAAAAACTCTAGATAACGTTTTTGTGAAACTTAAAGTTTCTGTTCAGTTTAAGGTTATTAAAGAGAAAGTAAGTGATGCTTTTTACAAACTAGATTATCCTCACGATCAGATAACATCTTATGTTTTTGATGTCGTTAGGGCTGAAGTTCCTAAAATGAAGTTAGACGACGTATTTGTAAAAAAAGACGACGTAGCTATTGCTGTAAAAACAGAACTAAATGATGCAATGGTTGAATATGGATATGATATTATAAAAACACTGGTAACGGATATAGATCCTGACGCGCAAGTTAAAGCCGCTATGAATAGAATTAATGCTGCAGATAGAGAAAAAACAGCAGCACAATATGAAGGTGACGCTGCACGTATTTTAATTGTTGAAAAAGCAAAAGCAGAAGCCGAGAGTAAAAGACTTCAAGGTCAAGGAATCGCAGATCAAAGAAGAGAGATTGCTAGAGGATTAGAAGAATCTGTTGAAGTTTTGAATAAAGTGGGAATTAACTCTCAGGAGGCGTCAGCTTTAATTGTAGTAACTCAACATTATGACACGTTACAGTCTATTGGTCAAGAAACAAATAGTAATTTGATACTATTACCTAACTCTCCTCAGGCAGGAAGTCAAATGTTAAATGATATGGTTGCTAGTTTCACCGCCAGTAATCAAATCGGAGAAGCAATGAAAAACAACAAGAAAAAATTAGACAAATAAGTGATATTATCAACTACAAACAATATTGAAGGTAGACCAGTAAAAAACTATCTAGGAATTGTTACCGGTGAAACTATTATAGGTGCTAATATTTTAAAAGATTTTTTTGCAGGTATAAGAGATATTGTTGGAGGAAGATCTGGTTCTTATGAAAGGGTTCTTAGAGAAGCAAAAGACACTGCTTTAAAAGAGATGAAAGAAAATGCTACTAGATTGGGTGCAGATGCTGTATTGGGTATAGATTTAGATTATGAAACTGTTGGTAATAGAGGAGGGATGTTAATGGTAACAGCTTCTGGAACTGCAGTAAAGCTATAAAAAAAACCTAAGTTATTCACTTAGTTTTTTTTTATTTTATTTCTTATCTTCTATTTTTTCATCGTCCTTTTTTTCATCTTTAGAGGCTTTTTTAAACTCTTTAATACCACCTCCAATACCTTTCATTAATTCAGGTATTTTTTTTCCTCCAAATAAAAGTAATAATGCCCCAACAATAAGAGCCATAGAAAGAGGACTTGGCATTCCTAATAAAAAAATATTTAAAGTCATCATTTATTTAAATTTTGATATACAAATATACAAAAACGTTTCAATGAATTAATTCATTTGTTTTATAATTCCTCCAGCCGTCTTTTTATTTTTTATGACTTCTGGCTTTCCTTTATATAAAATAGAGCCTCCAAAGCTAACTTTTGCGAATAAAGTTTCACCTGCATAGACCTCTGCTTTTGATCCCGTTCCTGCTTTTACAGTAGTACTATTTGAAGTAAAGAGGTTGTATCCATGATACACCCCATATAAATCAAGCTCAACATCTTGGTTTTTTGATGTACCTGTAAGGTTTATAACACCTCCAGTTGACGATTTTACCTTTAAGTGTTTTGTTTTAATTTCTAGCTTTATAGAGGCTCCCTCTTGAGCCTTTACCTCTAGGTGGGTTTGATGAATTCCTTTTCCTACTATTTTTGAACCTTCATTCCCGTCTATAGTTTGAATCTCTTTATTATAAAATAACTTAACACTTACTTTATCACCTGCTAATAACTCTGGAAAACGTAAACTAATCCTTAAAATACCCTCTGTATTTTTAATTTTAATTTTATCTGACTTATATCCTGAAATTTCTAGTTTATTTTCATCAGATTTATGTAGTTCTAGGCGTATTCCATTATATACTTTAATTTTATAAAAATCCTCTATTTTTTCTGTAGTGATTTTTTGACAAAATAAAGTGTTGCTTATAATTAAAAGGATTATAATTATGAAATTTTTCATTTTTATTTACAATATATAAATTATTTTAATAACTATAAAAAAATGATTCTATTGCTCTATAAGAGTAAAATCTAAATGTTTTCTTTCTAAATCTGTATGTTTTACTTTTACCGTAACTAAATCTCCTAATTGATATATATGTTTAGTTGATTGACCAATGATTGCGTATTGTTTCTCATCGAAAATATAATAATCGTTTTTTATATCTCTTATTCTTACCATACCTTCACATTTATTTGAAGTTATTTCTACGTAAATTCCCCATTCTGTAACACCGGATATTACACCAGAGAATTCTTCATCTTTATGATCTTGCATGTATTTGACCTGCATGTATTTAATAGACTGTCTTTCAGCTTTAGAAGCTAACTCCTCTTGTTTAGAAGAATGTTTACATTTAGCTTCATAATCATCTTGATTTGGTGATTTTCCTCCTTCAAGGTAATGTTGTAATAAACGGTGTGTCATCACATCAGGATAACGGCGAATTGGAGAGGTAAAATGAGAATAATAATTAAAAGCTAAACCATAATGACCTATATTATTAGTGGTATAAACAGCCTTACTCATTGTTCTAATTGCTAAGGTCTCTATCATGTTAGATTCTGGTTTACCATGAACGTCATTTAATAGTTTATTTAAACTTTCTGTTGTACTCTCTCTAGTAAGTGTATTCATTTTATAACCAAAATTGTAAACTATATTCTGTAAAGCAGCTAATTTTTCTATGTCTGGCTCATCATGAACTCTATAAATAAAGGTTTTATTTGTGGGTTTATTTTTTTCTTTACCTATAAATTCAGCAACTTTTTTATTTGCTAACAACATAAACTCTTCAATTAATTTGTTGGCAGCTTTTGATTCTTTAAAGAATACTCCTGTTGGATTTGCATTTTCATCTAAATTAAATTTCACCTCAACTCTATCAAAAGATATTGCACCTTCTTTCATCCTTTGTTTTCTAAGAACTTTTGCTAACGTATTTAATTTTAATGTAGCTTCAACTATAGCCTCAGAAACATAATAAGATTCATTTGTTATTGAAATATTTTCAGGAATAAAATTTGAATTTGTTTCTATAATAACTTGAGCTTCTTCGTAAGCGAATCGTTTATCTGAGTAAGTAACTGTTCTTCCAAACCATTCTTTTATAATTTGTGCCTTTTCATTTATCTCAAATACAGCAGAAAAAGTTAGTTTTTCTTCATTTGGTCTCAATGAACATGCACCATTAGATAAAATTTCTGGTAACATTGGAACAACTCTATCTACTAAATATACCGATGTTGCTCGACTATATGCCTCTTTATCTATAATAGTATTTGGTTGAACATAATGAGATACATCTGCAATATGAATACCTATTTCGTAATTTCCATTTTTTAACTTCGTAAAAGATAAAGCGTCATCAAAATCTTTAGCGTCTTTAGGATCAATCGTAAACATTAAATCCTGCCTCATATCTCTTCTTTTAGATATCTCTTCTTTAGTAATTTCTAATGATAAACTACCGGCATCTTTTTCAACTTCATTCTCAAATTTATAAGGTAAACCATACTCTAATAAAATAGAGTGTATTTCAGTATTATGGTCTCCTGGTTTACCAAGAACCTGGGTTATTTTACCAAAAGGATTTTTTGAATTTTCTGGCCAATCAGTTATTTTTACTTGAACTTTATCTCCATGCTCAGCACCGTTTACTCTTGCTTTAGAAATAAAAATATCTACATACATTTTTTGATTATCACATAATACAAAACCAAAGTTTTTACTCATTTGAAGCACACCTACAAAAGTGGTTTTATCTCTTTCTATAATTTCTATTATATCTGCCTCTAATTTATTACTCTTATTTCTTTTATATACATAGGCTTTTACCGTATCATTTTGTAACCCTTTACCTAAGTTATTAGAAGGAATAAATATGTCTTTTTCAAAATCTTCTGATACAAAATAACCGTTACCATTAGACGTAATATCTAAAGTTCCAATATGATATTTTTTATCGATAACAATTTGATATTTTCCTCGATCAACTTCTTTTATTTTTTTTATTTCTTTTAATTCGGCTAATTTTTTAAGTATTTGTGTTTTACCATCTGTGTCAGATATATCTAATTTACCCGCTATTTGCTTGTAATTATAATGTT
>OJFP01000505.1_pt1 | contig 27794 bp, 22 predicted proteins | sample 1594141 | NCBI WGS metagenome assembly OJFP01 (sample SAMN05416843, study PRJEB24817) | seawater metagenome | isolation source: Sea water | place: Canada:Atlantic | collected 2013-07 | reverse complement strand
GGGAGAATGCCTTATTCTCCGCCACTGGCTGGCAATTCACACTCCGCCAGGTTCCATTAAAGTTGGCTATTGTGATCGATTGAGAAGCGGAGTCAGGAGAAGATACTACAAAGTCCTCATCTGGAAAATGTGACGAGTCACGAACCACCAATCGAGAATCAGCTAAACCACTGAGGCTATCTCGGATTAATAGATTCAATCGGATAGAATGGAACCCAGCCGAAGTTCCATCCTCGTTTTCGGATCTCCCATCCCAGGAACTCAATTCATCCAGTATAGCCTCGATTGTTAGTGAACGAACCTCCTCTTTCACTGGACCGATCCGCCCGAGGCGCCTTATTGTTCTGGTATCGAAGAAACGTGAACCAATCTTTTTCGCTTGCTCGGCAAGTTCCTCAGTAGCGGGAGGTGCTAATGGATCAAAGCCAACCAGTGCAAAGAATTGGGGCAATTTTTTACGTTCATGCTCGGTCAGGATCATCTGAGCGCGGGGTAAGCCGACGTGAGGACAATATCTCGCAAAATCGCATTTTATAATGCCAAATCGGCCTTCTTGCCTAGTATTCGCCCAATCCTCCAAATCAGTCCATAGAGCCCACATTTCGCGGTGGTTCTGTGGAGGACTGTTAGTCTCCTCTTCCCCGAGTAATCGATGAAATCGTTTATAGTATCCGGTTTCTCGTTCTCCCTCCTGTGTCGCTGCTAAAACAAAGAATGCAAGGTATGCAATGTATGGAGGGTAGGCGGTCGTAAACTGACTCTGATGCTCCCAGGTGCGCTTTGCTTGACTGCAAACACTCAAATTTGGTCTGCGTGCTCCCTCAGGGCCACACTTAATAGCGGAAATGAAATCTGACTTTCCGTTGAGACCGCCTAATTGCTCAATCAAAGTGTCGTCAACGCATAGGAAGACACTCTGGCCTTCATTGTGTGTATTGAAAAACCTCTCACCTATTATGTCGTTCCACTCAAGATAGGTCATTTTTCATTTGGGAGGGCATGACTAGGGGTAATTCACCGAATGGGACCAGCGCCGGAGGACCAGTTTCAGTCGAGTAAATTGGCTAAGTTCTACAAAACCTAAATTGCACCAATAAGCCACTGCTAAAAGCAGGAGAACGAGGAAAGGCTTAATGCTGATGCAGAATCGGCAGGAACGGCGGAATACATCACCTCCCCTCTCCCTCTTTGCATCAAAAATGCACAGGAGGCCTAATCGAACTGTGCTACGCCTTTTTCGATGTTAAATTCTGGCGGATAACCTGCCTCGTTGATGAACGCAGTTCGCAATGCATCGATAGCTTTCTGCTCAAACTTCTCCCCCACATAAAGCGCGTCATGAACGGTCAGTATCCTAATATCCGGAAACTGCTCATACAAGGCGGCCACAGCACCGTGGATGATGATCTTCGCTTCAAGATTCTGCATGTCCACAGCTAGCCATTTGTAGTTGTATCTCTTATGGTATTCGATGGCGGCGGCTAGGTCTGGGTAGAGCTCGGAAAATACACCCCAGATAGGAGCTTTTTCTACGGATTTAGTAGGTCCGTAGAACACCTCTTTGAATATGTCGGCCTTCAACTGTTTACGAGAAACATTCAGCCCCGAGCAATTTCCTGCCGCTTCTTTTAGGTCTTCGTAAAACCGACCTGATAGGACAGACTTCATGTAACGGTCTTTCTCCGTTCCGGGGGAGAGAAGTGTGCTGTGTAAGAACGGCTGGGAACACTGCACATCGATACAGACAGTCGGATCACCATCTAGTGTCGCGTGACGCCTTAACGCCGACGGAGTACCTGAAAATACGGTGTAGATTCTTCCGCATGGAGTGGAATGAGAGAACAGGTGATTCTTGTTAATGATCTGGTCTATGCTCCTACGCCACGCGAGTTCCTTTAACCATTGATATCCTCCAAAGTCAGGCAGTGATTCTTCGTAATTATCATCGAGATCTAGGTGTTGAAGATCTTTCCAAAGCCGGCGGTGAACCCCATGCGCGTTAATCGACAAATTACGTGCCTTCTCAGTCCAAGCTGCCAAACGCTGGAGGAGATTTTCCGAGACAAATTGTAGTCCAGATTCCCAATCAGCGAAACACTCGGACAAGCGATATCTCTTTGGTGAACTGTCCGGACCACGGTTCTTCCAAGGTTTAAGATAAAAGACACCAATTTCACACAACACTCCTGGCAAATATCTACGTGCCTCGTCTCCAATCACCGCATTGAGGAACGCTCCTGTCATCGCAATCCATCCTAGCTTACTATCAGCTCCCTCTCGACCACTCAAGGCTGCGCGCCCAACCATCCAATGAACTAAAAGTAATGCTCTTTCCACGTCATTTTCTCTTACTCCATAAGATTTCAGGCGGCGCACGATGTGCTCTCCTCCTCTTACTTCTATGCTGGTCTTCCCACTTCGTCTGGACGGCCATCTCCCTATTTTATGCTCTCGTTTCCTCCCCCCTATAGTGGGGGGACAATATGGCTCAGTTGGTTGGAGTTCAGTCATCAGAATTACCGCTTACAGATAGCAGTATGGGTGAAGATATTAGTGTTTCGCGGTCTTCGTCTCCATGCTGGCTCATGACAAACCTCCCACTTTCCTGCATGTGTAAGATTCAATCCAACGATTGAGTTCCTTCCGAGGTAGACGAACTAAACGCTTGCTTGGTTTAAAAGTAGCGAGCTCGCCGTCTTCGATTCGCTTTTCAAGAAATCGGCGCGTGCAACCGAGTTCGTCTGATGCTTGTTGGAGAGTCAGAAACTCTCGCGGGTTATTCGTATTAGGATGCCTTTGGCTCATACATAAGACCCTCAACACATGTTCGGAATCCGTAAACAGGTTTGTAAAAAGTTTCCTGAATAAATGTATCGATTTCTAAGTCTTCGATTCGCTTTTCGAGAGACCGGCGCGTGCAACCGAGTTCGTCTGATGCTTGCTGGAGAGTCAGAAACTCTCGCGGGTTATTTTGAGTTATACATGCGTTTTGCATGACTACTCATTTTCATTCGGTTTTGTGCTTCGGCGAACAAAAGTTTTTCGGAGCTAGTAACACGTTGCTGACCACAACCGGGAGGGTATTCATCTGCAGTTGACCCAGGCTAGGGAAAATTACCCGCTCGAACCAAACCGTATGACCGTGTCGCTTGCCGCATCTGGTTCAATCCCCCACCATCTATCAGCTTCGTTTGGAGTCACTAGCTCTCGATAGTGATTAAATAACATCGTCGGAGAAGAATGGCCTAATTCGGACGCCGTTTCAGCCGCATTCTTGAACTTCGCGATGTGGTAAGAAGCGAACGAATGCCTCAGAGCGTTCGCCTTCCAGTTGATCTCTGCGGCGGAGCAACACCTGCGACGCTCGACTCTGACGTTCTTAGCTACTGGTCCCGAAGTTTGGGCGAATGGTGCTAGCCATGCGGCAAGACAATCGTTGATTTTGCTGAACCTTCTTTGAGCTGTTTTAGCCTTCTCTGCTTTTATCTGAATCAACCTTTGCGGGAGATCGATTTCGGACCAATCCAATCGTTCAATCTCAGCCGCTCGAAGACCCGCAAAGGCACCAATTGCCAAGTAAGGAATAAAGGCAGGGCTAGAGCATTCCAGTAGGCGCTGCATCTCCTCGGGGGTGAAGATTTCGGGTGATCCTCGCACCACTTTCGCTTTCGCAGTTTTCGCGACAGGATTTTCCAGCAGATAACCTCGCATGACGCCGAACTCAAAAAGAGTGCGGAGAATGGTACGGAAATTATTACGAGTTTGAGCGCCCACCTTCCGCCTCCTGAGCCAGTCATCTATCGAACTGGAACGTATCTCCGCCACCATCTTAGGACCAAGATCATCCTCAAACCGTTGGAGCCTATTCTTCATATCTTTCTGGTAACGCTCAGAGGCCCCATCCTGCTCTTTTGAGGACCTAAACTCGGCAATTAGGGCCCCTACCGTGCATGACCTCTGAATGGCCGCTAAATGGGCCAGGAAATGCTCTGTGGCGTCCGTAAGCGTCCTTCCAAGCGGCTTGAGCTTCTCAGCGCATTTAACCGCCTCCACTCGTAACTGCTCAGGCATGTGAATCGCGCCTTCCCCCTCCTTTTTTACCCTAGCCAGGGTCTTTCGCAGCCAAGCATCTGCATCCCTGCGGGTCTTGAAAAATTTACGGGTTCGTTTGCCTTCGACCCTAAGTCCCTCGATCACAAACTTTGATGTTGCCGAGCCTTTGTATTTTGTGACTGTCGGCTTCGCGGTCCTCATGGGATCACGCTGATGAACGTTCCCGTATCTGTCAATCAAGTGGCAATGCGGAAATTCTAATCCGGCTTATATAGCATAAGCTGTTGAAGGAGAGATGGCTGAGTGGTCGAAAGCAACGGTTTGCTAAATCGTCGTAGGTTTAATCGCCTACCGGGGGTTCGAATCCCCCTCTCTCCGCCAGCAGGGAGGGTAAACAAATTGAGGAAACTCAATCGTAATCCCCCTTCCTTGAACAAACTTCGACTTGGGGGATGAGAACCCTTAGGGGTTCGACGGAGCCCCGAGAAACGGGGCGAAGATGGGACGCAGCACCGCTGCGGGTGCGAAGCACTTCCGCGTCAGCGGAACCAATCCCCCTCTCTCCGCCAGCAGGGAGGGGTTCAAACGCTCTAGTAATCAGACCTATCCTCTATCAATGAACGGACTTCAAATAGGGGGGATGAGACCCATCAGGGTTCGACGAGCGAAGCGAGATGGGGCATTGCAAATGATCCCGCAGGGATTGGCCCCACAGGCCGACCAATCCGCCTCTCTTCGCAGCCTTCAAAAACCATTTTCCTGCTAGTCTCCTAAAATGCAGCGCCACCTAACTACGGTGCTGCTTACGGTATCGTCCCGGAGCTAGGCCGAATAACTTTCGGAATTCGCGGGTGAAGTGACTGTGATCATAAAAGCCAACGTCTTGTGCGATCTGACTAATCGTATCATCACTATGCATGAGTATTTGGCTGGCCCGGGTGAGTCGATAGCGGATCAAAAAACGCGAGGGTGTCTGTTCAAAAACAGCCCGAAACCGACGCTCGAACTGACTCACCGATAAACTGGCAACCGTTGCTAGTTTTTCAATTTCGACGGGCTCACGGTAGTGCTGACTTATGTATTCAACGGCAGCATTCATCCGGCGGTAGGGTTTCCATGCGTCATCGCTTCGTTCGAAATCTCTCATGCATCCGACAATGCCGATACATTCCGCCCTTTTATTATAGAGCGGAAACTTACTGGTGATGTGCCATGAGACCGAGCCATCGGGATTGGCGACGAGTTCGACGCGTCGCGGCATGGGTTTCCCGGTTTGCATGACTTTGGTGTCATCTTCCGCATAATGCGAAATCATGTAGCTCGGGAAAAAATCATAATCAGTTTTGCCAATGAGTTCGTCTTCCGATTTCAATCCCAGTTTATCGAGTTGGAGCTGATTACCACCAAGGAACCGTCCCTCGGTGTCTTTCATGAAGAAGTATACATCCCCAAGAGCAGAGAATAAGGCTATCAGGCTGTTGGGATCGAAATCACGACGATCAATGAGTGGGCCTATTTCTTTGAGCATTTTTCCAAGTAGTGCCGATTTTATACACAAATAAGCTGAATATTTCCAAGGCTCAAAAATGAGAACATGGTATATTCATCATTCCCTCAACCCTCCCCATGCGTTTCGGACTTAATACATTTTTAGTTAGCAGCGGATTTTCCGATGCTGATTTACCCTTAATCAAACAATTCAAGTCTTACGGCGCTGATGTTTTTGAACTCGCGGTCGTCGAAGTTGGAGGCATCACGCCTTCGCTGGTGGTTGAGTCCCTAAAAGAGTCGGGATTAGAGCGGCCCATTGTTTGTGGTGCGATGATTCCTGGACGAGACCTGCGTGGAAGTAAGGAACAACAAGCAGACTGCAGGACGTTCATCAGTGAACTCATCGTCTTGGCTGAACAGCTTGGTTCGACGATGGTGTGTGGGCCGTTCTATTCAGAGACCGGGCGTGCCGATCGCTATTCTGGGGCAGAGCGTAAAGCTCAACTGGACCTAATCACGGAAAATTTTAAACCCCTCTGCGAACAAGCCGAAACTGCAGGAATTACCTTGGCCTTCGAACCGTTAAATCGGTTTGAGACCGACTGCATCAATACGCTGGAGCAAGCCGTCGATTTAATTGAACGGGTTGGGAGCGATTCGCTAAAAATACATGTCGATACATTTCATATGAATATCGAGGAAGCAGATTCAGCAGCGGCGTTGATTGCAGCTGCAGACCATGTTGGCCATTTTCATGCGAGCGCTAGCCACCGGGGATTGATCGGGAAGGATCAAGTGAAATGGCAGGAGGTATTGGCCGCGTTGAAGGCGATTAATTACCAAGGCGATATTGTGATCGAAAGCTTCACCGAAGACAATGAGGTCCTAGCCAAGGCTACGTCGATTTGGCGTAAACTCTATGAGGGACCTGAGCAACTATCGGTCGAGGGGCTTCAGTTTTTACGAAAAACTTGGGACCAGTGTTAAACCATTATTAGTCAACCACGCTGTAACTTCATGAAAACCTCACACCTTACTCTTTCTTGGCTTATAGCCCTCGGAGGCTTTTTGATTCCTCAGATCGGAACGGCCGCCGCAACTAAAAAAGTCGTTTTTCTGGCAGGTAAGAAAAGCCATGGCTACGACGCTCATGAGCATCGAGCAGGCTCAATATTACTGGCCAAATATTTAAATGATAGCGGGCTGGACGTGAATGCGTCGGTGGCAGTCGAAGGTGCATTGCCCGAGAGGAAACCCGGTGAACGTAATCCCGATGCGATTGTGATGTATTGTGATGGCCAGGGGCGTCACCTAGGGAAGGAGCATCAGACCACGATTCAACAGTGGGTCGATGCGGGAGTGGGGGTCTCTTGTTTGCACTATGCCGTTGAAGTCGTGCCAGAGGAGATGGGAGAAAGGTTTCTGGAATGGATCGGCGGTTACTTCGAAGTTGGCTGGTCGGTGAATCCGCATTGGACGGCAAAATTCGTCGAGTTCCCGGAACACCCCATTACGAACGGAGTGAAACCGTTCAGCATACTAGATGAGTGGTATTATCATATGCGTTTTCAACCTGAAATGGAGGGCGTAACGCCAATTTTGTCTGCGTTACCACCACTCGAATCTTTAGCGAAACGTAAGCGTAATAATCCCGGACGAGTGAGCAATCCTACCGTGTTGGCTGAAGTTGCGGCGGGCAAAAAGCAGGTCGTCGCATGGGCGTATGAACGGCCAAACGGCGGGCGTGGCTTTGGATTTACGGGAGGCCATTTCCACCGTAACTGGCAACAAGATGATTTCCGCAAAACGGTCTTAAACGCGATCGCTTGGACCGCCCATTTAGACGTTCCCAAAGACGGCGTCCCATCCCGCACGCCCACCGACGCTGAATTAGACCTCAACCAAGATTTCCCTAAACCGAATTAAAGCGGCCACCATTTCCACTTCAGCCTCCACTCACCTTACTTCCGCTCATTTCGCAATCGGTGCGATTACAGAAACACGCTTTCTGACTCAGCCTGTTAAACCAGCTTTGCTATCTAGTAACTCGGAGCAGTCTCAGGACTACGCCTGATCTACGGGCGGCTCTGGAATCGGTTCAGCAACAGCCACAGACTCACTCTCTTCTTCCGGCATTCCGACCAACACCGATAGCTGATCCTGCACGGCGATGAAGAATTCGGGCGTTAACTCCCCCACCGGAACCTGATATAGCCCCTTCGAACCACGATGGATGTAAATATCCTTCGTTCCGTCCTCAGTGCGACCACGCGGCTTAATCAGGCGCTTTCGCTCCATCATCAGGGCCAGAAACTGCACAAATCGCCCGTCCGCTTCAGAAAGTTCATTGCCCGGTGCCGCAAGGGTCAAAAACAGATTCTCCGCTGTGAGCTTAAGCTCTTTCTCAGGGTTTTCCGCGGCAATCTTGGGTTTAAATAACTGAATCCAGCGACAGGCTACCCGACCAGATATCTCTAGCTGACCCTCGGCCTCAGCTTGCACATCCACCCGAGTGACCTCGTCGGCCTCATCGCTTCGCAGTAAACGACTCACCACCCGCTCGTCTTCAACAAACGCGTTTCCACTCACAAAACACTCCGTTGCCATGCCTGGAAGATTCAGATCCATGTGCCTTGTCTACGCTCCACGATTGCCGAAGCTAGCAAAATCCCTCCAGTCTCGAATTCAATATGATTGGGCGCACCATTGCCATCGGCGACATCCACGGCTGCCACGAAGAATTCGAGGCACTGCTCGCGCGCCTAAATATCACCAATGAGGACACCCTCATCCTTCTCGGGGACCTCGTAAATCGCGGTCCCAGTTCGCGCCGCACCCTCGATATCGCCAAAAAATTGGATGTCATTTGCCTCCTTGGAAATCACGAGTTGCGTTTGCTCGAACATCGCCGGTCGGGTGGTAAAACCAAACTGAAAGAAACCGATGCGGCCACGTTGGAGATTTTGAAGAAGTCAGATTGGGCGTTTATGGATGCCATGCCTCTCACTTATCACCATCCCCAGTATGATACCGTTTTCGTCCATGGGGGCTTTGTCCCGGATAAGCCTTGGGAAAGTCAGAACGCAGATACGGTGACCCGAATTCAAGTCATCGACGATTTTGGCAAACCGGCAAAACGCGCCGCGTGCCCCGATGGCGAGCCTTGGGCTCATCGCTGGCAAGGACCACCGTTCGTCGTTTACGGACACACCCCCAGACCTGATATCTACAATTTGGAGTGGTCTGTAGGCATCGATACCGCCTGTGTGATGGGAGGTCACCTCACGGCCTACATCTTACCCGATCGTCGATTCGTGCAAGTTCGGGCGAAACAGAGATACTACCGCTAAACCCTCAATTCTTTCAATCCATGGCCGATACTTCCTCCGTCGCAGAACTAAAATCACTCGATGCCGGGCGTCCCTTCGAGGCGCTACTCCTCTTGCGTAAGTTGACCAACAAGACGGCCTCAAACGGCAACCCGTTTCTCTCGCTAGAATTCGGCGATCGCACTGGAAGCTTTAACGCCACGCTCTTCAACGATCACCCCAAGTTCTTCGAACTTAAAGCGGCTGGCGAAGGCACAGCCCTCAAAGTCGGAGGACGCACCGATTATTATCAGGGCCGGTTCTCGCCCAAAATGAGCGAAATTACGATTCTGAGCGAATCGGAGCTCGAAGCCTCCGGGAATCTATCCGCATTGGTCGAAGTGGCCCCCGAAGACCCCGTCGCCATGTGGACTGAGTTTGAGGAATTTATCGAAGCCATCTCCCATGAAAAACTTCGCCTCACGGTGCGCAGCGTTTTCGACGAACTTGGTGATGCGTTTCGCACCGCTCCTGCCGCCACCTCGATGCATCATGCTTATCGTCATGGCCTGCTCGAACACACCTTGCACATGGCCCGCGCCGCCAAGGCACTGTTACCACTCTACCCGGAAGCCGACCCCGACTTGGTCATCGCCGGAATCTTGGTCCATGACACGGGGAAAGTGACCGAATATGAAGGCGCTCTGGGCGCCCGCCGTTCCCGCAAAGGCATTTTGCAAGGCCATGTTGTCCTCGGTTATGCCATTGTCCGCAAAGCCGGCATCGTGGCCCATCTCGATGCCGATCGGCTCGAACGGCTCGAACATATCGTGCTGAGTCACCAAGGCGAACCCGCTTGGGGCGCCGCCGCATGGGCCGCAACTCCCGAAGCCGTTTTCGTTTCCATGATCGATAACCTCGATGCGCGCATGGGTATGGTGCAACGCGCCCTTCGCACCACTCCTGAGACCGAGACCTTCAGTGAACGTCTCATGGGGCTCCAAACCACCCTGCTGACCGCCCCTATTCCCCCAAGCGACTAAGTAAGCGACCGGCGCTAGCTCAGATTCTGGATGATGCGCACCAGGGGCAGAAACAGAGCGATTACGATGGTCCCTACTACGACCGACATGAGAACAATCATGAGTGGTTCGAGAATTGAGGTCAGAGCTGCGACCGCATTATCGACTTCTTCTTCATAAGTATCGGCTACCCGATGGAGCATATCGGGAAGTTTTCCCGTTTCTTCGCCCACTTCGATCATACTAGCCACCATGGCGGGAAAAACGCCGGTCTCGTCCAACGGACCCGCCACTCCATCGCCCGCCTTTACCCGCAGCCGCACGGAGTCGATCGCTTCCGCGACGTGCACATTCCCCGCCGTATCACGAGTGATGTGAAGCGCTTCCAAAATCTGTACTCCAGAAGAAAGCAGCGTGCCCAACGTCCGAGAGAAACGGGCCACAGCCGCCTTCAACACGAGATCTCCCAACAAGGGCAATAGTAGGAGCACACGATGCCACCACCGCTGTCCGACCTTGGTGCCAATCAAGAATTTCAATCCAATCACCCCGGCCACTACGATTGCGATAGAGAGGCCAAGTTGCTCCTGCACAAACCGACTCACCCCCAAGACAAACTGAGTGAGTGCGGGCAGTGACTGACCCTTCAGCATATTGGCGAATATACTCTCAAATCGGGGGATCACAAAAACGACCAAAGCTCCGACAACCCCGGCCGCGACAGCCATGATAATAAGCGGATACATCATCGCAGACTTAACCTTGGAGCGGATCTTCTGCGATTTCTCCAAGAACTCCGCCAACCGCTCTAACACCACATCCAATGCACCCGCCGCCTCGCCTGCCTTGACCATATTTAGATAAAGCGGCTCAAAGAACTTCGGGAACCGACTCAGCCCGTCAGAGAGGCACCCTCCCGTTCGAATCGTCTCTCCCACGTCCTCAATCGCTCGCTTGAATTTGCCTTCTGGCTGTTGGCGCGCGAGCACTTCGAGTCCCCGTAAGATGGGCATTCCCGCCCGGAGCAACGTTGCCAATTGCCTCGTAAAAAGGGTCTTGGTCTTAGCCATAGCCGGCGTAAATCCGAGAAATCCATCTCGCGACTTTCTCGAACGTTTAGTTTTCGTTTTACGGGATGGAATGTCCTCCGACTTAACCTTCTCCACTGTAACTTGAGTCGGAAACAGACCGTGTGACTTCAGATCCGCGATCACTTGGGCCTCGGTTTCACCGACCATTACCCCGCGATCCTCCCGACCGCTGGTTCCATCAATGGCCGTGTAAATAAAATTTGGCATGATCAGGTATACTGCAGCACTTCATCCACCGTAGTGATTCCTGATCTTAGTGCCTCGATTCCTGCGTCGCGCAGTGATCCCACGCCTTCAGCGGCGGCTTGTCGCTTCATCACCATGGTGGATTCGCAATTGGAAATCTTCTCCCGCATGGGTTCAGAAAGAGGTAACCATTCGAATAATCCGTGCCTTCCGTGGTAACCGGTTCCACTACACGTGCTACAGCCTTGGCCGCGAAAACACTCGAATGATTCCGTCACGCCCAGCTGGCTCAACATCTCGGGCTCAAGCGCATAAGGTTTACGGCAATCCACACAAATTTTGCGCACCAATCGTTGAGCCAAAACCGCTTCAAGCGATGAGCTTATAAGAAACGGCTCCAACCCCATATCAATAAGTCGAGTCACCGCGCCAGTCGCGTCATTGGTGTGCAGCGTCGCCAACACTAAGTGACCAGTGAGTGATGCCTGAATGGCAATCTGGGCGGTTTCAAAATCCCGGATTTCACCGACCATGATCACATCGGGGTCTTGACGCAAAAAAGTTCTCAGCGCGCGATCAAAGGTGAGGCCAATGCTTGGATTGATCGGCACCTGCATGACTCCCTCGATCTCGTATTCCACGGGATCCTCCGCTGTCAGCAGTTTACGATCCGATTCATTTAATTCCCGGAGAGCACTGTAAAGTGTGGTGGTTTTACCCGAACCCGTAGGCCCCGTAACTACTAATATTCCATTCGGGCGGTGGATAATTTTTCGCACCCCTGCTTCGACCGCCGCGGGCAGCCCAATTTGAGCCAAATCAAGCTGCACGGCGCCTTGATCCAAAACCCGCAATACCACCGATTCACCAAATTGAGTAGGCAGCGTTGACACCCGCACGTCCACCGGTCGGCCGCTCAAGGTGATTTTGATTCGTCCATCCTGCGGCACCCGTCGTTCGGCGATATTCAAGTTCGCCAATACCTTGAGACGGGAAGCAATAGGCAGCGCCATATGTTTAGGCGGTGGAGCCATTTCATACAGCGCCCCGTCCACTCGATACCGAATTTTGTAATCCACTTCAAATGGTTCAAAATGGATATCTGATGCTCCGTCATTCACCGCCTGGGATAGCACAAGGTTCACGAAGCGCACGATCGGTGCCTGTTCGGCGAACGCCTCGAGTTCCGCTTCCGAAAGGTTATCGGTTTCTACCTCTTCACCGACCTGTTGGATATCCGCCAGAAGCTCTTCCAGCGAAGCATCATCGTCACCGTAGTGGCGCTTCAGTAGATCCGAAACCCTATCTGGATCCGCCACATTCATGCGAACGTCGCGACCAAGCGCGAAGGTCAGATCTTCGGTCACGCGCGTATTGAAAGGGTCGATTGCCAGCAGTTCCACTGTCGTCGAGTCGCTGCGTAATGGCACCACGCCGTAGGTGCGGGCTAAATTACCGGGGAAATCACCCACCGCTTCACCCGGCAGGCTAGACGGTGGTTCGGCGACATAATCGTAGCCGAGATGTTCAGCCACCTCCGCGAGGAAGGCGGCGCGCTCCACCCAACCGTGGTCTAATACAATGTCACTCAATGAACGACCAGTCGAATCGGCCGCAGCCTCCTCAAATTGATCAGGCGTAACCAGCTCGCGATCTCGCAAAAACTCAAGAACCGCGTGGTGGTGTGCCTCAAACATAGCCGTGAATTCGATTTGGTTTCGCTCGGTATCGCGGCCCTTGATCCCTGACGCTATGCTTCGGTCATTGCGGGGGTGAGGTCAGGGCCCTCGATCGGGACCATGCTTCCACTCATCCGTAAAGTAGGCGGTAGGCCCACTTGGCAGTGCAAATCGGAGGCGTTCTGATCGACCACCAGTTCCAACAAGTCGTTCATTTCCTAGCTCATGATATCGGGAGGTAAGTTTTAGGAGAAAAGATAGAGGTTAAGTTTCTTCGACCGTGGCGGCTAAGACTTCAGCAAGAGTTGTGATACCAATGGAGGCTTTATGCAAACCGTCGTCGCGCAGACTGCGCATTCCTTTAGCACGGGCATATTTTCGCAACTCAAACAAACTAACATTGGCGTGAATCATGCGCTCTATTTCGCTGTTTACCACGAATAATTCAAACAAGGCCACCCGACCGTGATACCCCGTCCCATGACAGTGCTTACAACCTGATCCCCGGCAATATTCACCTTGCTTCGGATTCATTCCTGCCTGTTCAAGCAGTTTGCGTTCAGACGCGTCAGGCGGTGAACATTGATGGCACTTTTCACAAATTTTTCGCACTAAGCGCTGGGCAACGACCGCTCGCAGAGAACTCGAGACCATAAATGACTTCACCCCTAGGTCCGTCAACCGAACCACCGCGCCCGGAGCATCGTTGGTGTGAAGCGTAGAAAAAACCAGATGCCCAGTAAGGGATGCGTTGATCGCAATGTCCGCTGTTTCTCGGTCACGAATTTCCCCAACCATCACAACATTGGGTGCCTGTCGCAGCATAGCCCGCAATGCCGCCGCAAAAGTTAACCCCACCTCCGTCCGAACCGGAACCTGATTGATACCCGAAAGCTGATACTCCACCGGATCTTCCACCGTGATAATCTTCCGATCCGGTCGATTGATCTCCTGGAGGCAGGAATAAAGGGTCGTGGTCTTGCCCGAGCCAGTGGGCCCGGTGACCAAGACCATCCCGTCAGCCAAACGAGTCAGAGGACGCAATACGGCTACGTCCTCATTTGATAATCCTAGATCAGCCAATCCCGGCTTCAGGCCTGCCGCATCCAAAAGCCGCATGACGATACTTTCCCCGTGAGCAGTGGGCACACTGGAAACACGCAAATCGATGGGCCGATTCTCGATCCGAATTTGAATGCGGCCATCTTGCGGTAAGCGCTTCTCCGCGATCGACATTCCCGCCATGATTTTCACCCGAGAGATCAGCGGAAGTTGAAAGCGCTTTGCTGGTCCCTCCACTTCGAGCAATTTGCCATCGATCCGGTAGCGCACGCGAAATCGTCGTTCCAACGGCTCCAAGTGAATATCGGATGCCCGCTGTCGCACGGCCTCGGCCATAATCACATTAAGCTGGCGAATCACCGGCTCGTCCTCTGCCGCCTCTGCTCCATTGTCCGGCGCATCTTCCGATTCGGTCGCCACCACAATCTCTTCTAGCTCACCTCCATAGTGGCGCTCAATCGCAGTAAGAATCTCCGACTTCGGTGCAACCGATGTTTCAATTGCCCGCCCTAAGACATGGCCCAACTCGTCCACCGAGCTCAGATCAAGGGGGTCCGCCACGGCGACTCGTAAACTTTCCGCCCCGCTCTGCAAAGGCATGACCAAATAATGTAAGGCCTGATCCCGATTGATCATACCCAGCACCTCCCCAGCTACCCGAAGATCGGTCAGTCGCAAAAACGGCAACCCAAACTCATTCGCCAGTAACTCGCTCAACTCCGCTTCGCTGACCATCCCCAATCGCACCATCGTATCCGCGAGAGATGGGAGCTCACCAAACTCGTCGGCGGAAGCAGCACGCTGTCCCTCCGCCTCCGCAATCTGCGTCGGAGTGATTCGCCCTTCCCGACTAGCGAGTTCAATGACGAATTCGGCGACAGGAGGCATAGAATGCAGCTTGAACCTAACTATTCAGGCTCATCAAGAACTCGACGTTGGTTTTGGTCTTTTTAAGACGCTTAATAAACATCTCCATCGCTTCAACCGGTGGGATGCCCTGCATGGCCCGACGGAGGCCATAAACTTTCAGCATTTCGTCGGGATGATAAATGAGCTCTTCCTTCCGAGTGCCGGAGCGATCGATGTTAATCGCGGGGAAGATACGCTTATCCGAAAGTCCTCGATCAAGATGGAGCTCCATATTACCGGTGCCCTTAAATTCCTCGAAGATCACTTCATCCATCCGGCTGTTGGTATCGATCAGAGCTGTGCCCAGAATCGTCAGCGATCCTGCGCCCTCGATATTTCGAGCCGAGCCGAAGAAGCGTTTCGGCTTCTGTAAAGCAGTCGCCTCGATACCACCCGACATGATCTTTCCGGAATTCCCGGCCAGAGCATTGTAAGCCCGCGCCAATCGCGTGATCGAATCGAGCAGGATCACCACGTGTTCTCCCAACTCGACCAGACGCCGAGCCTTCTCGATCACCATCTCTGCCGCATGAATATGGTTGGTGGGAGCCTCGTCGAAGGTCGACGAAACGACCTCACCCTTGGTGTGACGTTTGAAATCGGTGACTTCCTCCGGACGTTCATCAATCAGGAGCATGATCAATTTCGATTCGGGGTAATTGTTCGAAATCGAATTGGCCATGTTTTGCATCAAAACGGTCTTACCGGTGCGAGGTGGTGCGACGATGAGTCCGCGTTGGCCGAAACCGATCGGAGACAGTAAGTCGACTGCCCGCATGGAAATATCCGTGTGCACCGGCGCTTCCATTAGAATGCGCTGCAAGGGATAATACGGCTCGAGTTCTTCAAATGGTTTGATTGCACCAATCGTCTCAGGTTCACGATCCATCACCGAGTCCACGCCAATAACCGCCGGGCAACGTTCGCCCGCTTTCGGAGCACGAACCGTAACCCTCACCTCGTGCCCGCGCTTCAGGCCGAAGCGTTTCACCAACGAAGCCGGCACGTAACTGTTTTCCGGATAAAGTCGGTAGGCAACGTGAGGGTGCACTACGAAGCCGTAGCCATCATCCGTCATGTCCAACCAACCATGGTCGGTGAGCGGAAGACTCTTCTCGGCTGCTACTCTAAAAATGGCTTCCAACCAGGCACGCCGTGACGGCACCCCTTCGATGGTCGCGCCGAGAGCCTCTCCCGTGGCCCCGAGTTCAGCGATAGCCAACGGATAGAGATCGTGGAGGCGGATCGGATCGAGAGACGACTTGTGGGAAGCGGCTGCTTCTTCGTCCAAAGCCGCAATATCTTCGAACAACGCCCCATCCGGTAATTCGCCAATTTTTACCTCTTCCATTCCAGGCGGTAATGGCTGCGGAGGGGGACGGTCCCTGGAGTCACGTTTCTTCCATTTTCCAGGTTTCTTGCCGCGGCCCTTTTTGGCGCGAGGATTACCTCCACCATGTCCGTTGCCGTTGCCATTCCCGTTCCAGCTGCGATCTCGGTTGCCCTCAGAGGGCGCGGGAGCGTCGGACTCGTAGGCCGGGATATCGGCATCGGTGTTTTTCGGCGCGGCGAGATTGAGTTCGGCCTGCGGGGCGGGCTCTGCCTTCTCCGCAGGAGCCGGTTCCGGTTTTTTCGCGACCGGCTCGGGGCTCGGTTTCGAGGCCTTCTCCGGTGACTCGGCAGACTCGGCGGCTTTAGGCGCCTTCTTGGTGGTCCGCGTGCGAGCCCGCTTTACCGTCTTTTTCTTGGGCGTGATTTTGGCGGGAGCTTCTTCGCCCTCGGTTTTTTCTTGGTCTTCCATGTGTTGGGAAATTGGGATGGGTCCTAGTCAATTAACTCAGGAAAGGTGGCTCGAACGGCTCAGGCTTCGTTGGTCGGAGTGACCAATTTGGCGAGAACTTGGTCGATCTGTTGCTGGAGAAATGAGAGCGAACCATCATTCCAGAGCACCAAATCGGCCTGATCGAGTTTACGAGCCAAAGGCAATTGCTTCGAAATTCGTTGCCCGGCAAGCGCATGGGAGATTCCGCGCTTACTCAGCCGGGCTAGCTGAACTTCGGCACTTGAGGCGACGCACACGATGAAATCAAACCAATTTTCAAGCTTCTGCTCAAACAACAGCGGCACTTCGATAATCCAGTTCGCTTCTGAGTCTTGATCGAGCATCTCACGCCACCGGGAATACAGCCGCGGATGTACCCAGCTCTCGAGTATACTAAGCTCAATATCATCGCTGAACACTTTGGTGGCCAACACCTTTCGATCAATAGCCCCATCCCCGTTCAGAACTTCATCCCCCCAACGCTCACGCGCCTGATTAATCACCTCTGCCTCCGTGAGGATCTCTTCACGCACAAGTGCATCGGAGTCGATCCGGCGAAACCCTGCCCGCTCGAACATTTCCGCCGCTGTGCTTTTGCCACAGCCCATGCCACCCGTGAGTCCAATTATCATTAATATTCGAGTTATATCGGGTTTTTACCCTAGAAAAATCTTACCGCCAGCTGTCACAAATTATTTACATTTTTGCCTGACCGCGAGAGCAGTTACGATTTTTTATGCCTACTTTTCCTGATGTCGATACCAGAGACGCTGACGCGGTGTCGGCCAGGATACGTGAGCACCTTTGGGACATCGACCCGAACGGGGATATCAAACTTTTTGAGGATGTCTACGCGCTGGCCGGAGAAATGTTTCGTGGCGAAGTCGGTGATTTCAGACCCGTCGATCTGAAATATCACGATTACCAACACACCTTGCAGGCCAGTTTATGTATGGCCGAAATTTTGGCGGGAAGACACCGCGCGCAGGCGACTCCGAGTTTCACCTGGCGGCAATGCATGATCGGGATGGCGGCAGTCTTGATGCACGATTCCGGTTATATCCAAACGGCAGCAGATGGCCCCGGCACCGGCGCGAAATTCACCTACACTCACGTGCTACGGAGTGCAGCCGTCGCAGCATCTGTCCTGCCCAAACTTGGCGTAAACCTGGCCGAAATCGATATGGTCGTGAATGCGATTCGATGCACGGGGGCACGGTCAAACATCAATAGCCTACCCTTCGTTTGCGATACCGACGAGTTGATCGGCATGTGTGTGACCACCGCCGACTACTTGGGCCAAATGGCGGCAGACGACTATCCCGAAGAGTTGGAGATTCTCTATGAAGAACTAAAAGAGTCCGATGACTACGTCGGCACCCCGGTCGAGAACCGCTTATTTAGTTCCGCTTCCGATCTGATCCGCAAAACATCGGGATTTTGGCGCCATTTTGTTTTACCGAAATTTGAGTCTGATTTTCGCCAAGTGCATCAATTCCTCGCCCAACCTTATCCTCACGGGCCCAATCCCTACATCGATGCGGTGGAGCGGAATATCGAAAAGATAAATCAACGCATCGCCACGCTTGCCCCCGAGTCCATAGACTCCTGAGCTATCGGCATGCTCGCCACCGTCAATTCGGCTACCCTTCGCGGCATCGACGCGGAGTTGGTGCAGATTGAGGTTAATGCTGGAGAGACCGGCGAACCCGACATGGTGCTAGTCGGCCTGCCCGATGCGGCCGTAAAGGAATCCAAGGATCGGGTTTCTTCGGCGTTGGCCAATAGCGGCTTCAAACCACCGCAAACCCGCACCACCATAAATCTCGCTCCCGGACACCTGCGCAAAGAAGGCCCGATCTACGATCTCCCCATCGCGCTCGGGTTATTAGCGGCGACAAACAATCTTAACAGCGATCGATTCGATGATTATCTGATTGCGGGTGAGCTCGGTTTATCCGGTGTAACCCGACCCGTTCGAGGCGCCTTGGCGATTGCGCAATTAGCGCGATCACTGGGTAAGAAAGGCGTGCTCTTGCCCCCAGAGTCAGCGGAACAAGCCGCGTTATTGCCGAATCTCGAAGTCCACTGCGTAGACTCGCTGGACCAAGCCTTCCGTTTTCTATCTGGTCAAATTTCTCTGCCACTAGCTCAACCGATCCCCACGGAAATCAACTCGCGATCGGCCGGTGATTTTAGCGAGGTAAAAGGTCAGGCCGCCGTTCGCCGTGCGATCGAAGTCGCCGTCGCTGGCGGCCATAATATTTTGATGATCGGACCTCCTGGTTCGGGTAAATCGATGATCGCCCAGCGTGTCCCATCAATCATGCCGCCACCGACCACGGATGAAGCGCTCGAGATACTCAGCGTGCAGTCCATTGCGGCCAACGGCGCTGAGGCCGATGGGTTGACGTTTGGTCATCGTCCCGTCCGCAGTCCGCATCACACGATCTCCGATGTCGGACTCCTCGGAGGCGGCACCATTCCCGGTCCCGGCGAGGTTTCGCTCGCCCACCATGGCGTGCTATTTTTAGACGAATTACCCGAGTTTAAACGCAGCGCATTGGAAGTCCTGCGACAGCCCTTAGAAGATGGTTTCGTTTCCATTTCTCGCAGTGCAGGCAAGATTACCCTACCCTGCGCCTTCATGCTTGTGGCGGCGATGAACCCGTGCCCCTGCGGATATCTAGGCGATGCACAACACGCCTGCCGCTGCACGCCCACGCAGGTGCAACGCTACCGAACGCGCATCAGTGGCCCGCTTCTTGACCGCATCGACCTGCACGTCGAAGCACCCGCCGTATCCGTGAGTGAACTACGCCACGCTGCTGCCGGAGAATCGTCGGCCACCATGCGAGAGCGCATCGCGACCGCCCGAACGCTTCAACAGCAACGCTTTTCCACTCAAGGCATCACCTGCAACGCCCGTATGGGTCACCGCGAGGTGCGCGACGTTTGCGCCATCAATCGAGAACTCGGCGACTTACTTGAACGAGCGATGACCCAGCTCTCCCTTTCGGCCCGCGCTTACGACCGTATCCTGAAAGTAGCCCGGACCATCGCTGATCTCGCCGGAGCCGAGGACATCGCCGCCCCGCACCTCCTCGAAGCCATCCAATACCGCAGCCTAGACCGCGGCGACGCCTCGTAGCCTCAAAAAAATCTTTCTCTTTTCTCTTTCTCCCACACGCGTACCCACACCCCCTCTCTCCCTGGACCGCCTCGCGAAACGACGGCGGATGCCTCCCGGCAATCGTAATTCGTAATTCCTAAATCGTAATTCGCGCACCCAGTGCGCCGCTCCGTTTCCTTTATTAATATAGAAAATTATGGTCAAAACAGACGAACTACCCCCGAACACCTTCTTTATTGAAGTGTCGGGATCTGGTCTTCCCGAGATCGATGGACTCTTCGTTCCTTCAACGGCGCCTCCTGCCAAATCTGAATCGGGGACCGTATCAAGTCTCGGTTACTGGAACGGTAAGATGGCGTGGGATCGGGCCGATGGCAAAGCGGCCAGAAGCCCTGCGCTCTCATTCTCCAACAGCTACTCATCTTGGAGAATCTCCCGTCTCGATGGTCATCTCGCTTACGAGATCACATGCGAAGATGAAATGCCGCCAACTGACAGGGAATGGAGCGTCTACAAAAAAGGCGTCGTGCCTGCCCCTAAGGTCGTCCTTCACCATCATGATCCTAGGCAAACGTGCCCTAAGCCCAACATCGTTTTCGTTCTCGGAGGACCCGGCACGGGAAAAGGAACGATGTGTGAGCTTGTCGAGTGCCAACTCGGCTGGACTCACTTATCCACGGGCGACCTACTCCGAGCCGAGCATCAAGCGGGCGGGCCTAATGCCGACACCATCCAAGAGTTCATTGATGCCGGGAAATTGGTGCCCAACGATATCACTGTGACTTTGCTCAAACACGCGATGGAGAAAGCCATCCGAACAACGGGAAAGAAGAACTTCCTGGTCGATGGATTCCCCCGTTCCTTAAACAATATGGAAGGATGGTATGAGATCTTCGGTCGGGAAGCCGAACTCCCTAAGATGCTATATTTTGAGTGCCCCTATCCCGTTCTCGAAAAACGTATCTCAGGCCGGGCCAAATGGACGGGCCGGAGCGATGATAATATTGAGAGCGTGAAGCTGAGATTCGACACCTTCAAAGCCGAAACGCTACCCACCGTCGAACTCTTCCAGAGCAAAAACAAGTGTGTTGAAATCGACACGAGTCAGGACCGCCAGGCCGTCTATGCGCTCGTCACAATTAATCTCGCGGAACACACCGATAAAGAGTTGGCAGCCCAACCGCTCACCGAAAGAGCCGAAATAATTCTCGGCCTGAGAGCTTACCCCAAGGAGGTGCAGAGCCTCCCACGCTGCGCGAAGGAACAAACCTAGCGGAGATAACAAGTCAGGTATCAAGTAACAAGAACATGGGGTGCTAACCACCACTCCCTGGAAACGCCGAGCCCCCATTTCTCGCCATCACGTCCGCCTTAGCTCCAGCGGCGGCGGAAGTTCCGCCCGGCGGAACGACGGCGGAAGCTCGGCCCCGCCTGACTCTCAGCCACACTGCGTAATTCCAAACCAGCCCTGCCTCAGCCGACAGGGTCTACAGCAGAACGTCGCCCACGACGTGGCCGTGCACGTGAGTTAGGCGTCGTTCGATCCCGTTGTGGTAGAAGCTGAGGCGTTCGTGATCGAGGCCCATGAGGTGAAGTAACGTCGCGTTGAAGTCGTAAACTGTAACCGGGTTTTCCGCCGTCTTAAACCCGAAATCATCACTCTTACCGTAACTGAATCCGGGTTTCACGCCCGCTCCGGCTAAGAAGCTGGTGAAGGTCTCGGGGTTATGATCCCGGCCGGTGCCATTGGCTTGTAGGAATGGCATGCGGCCAAACTCCGTGCACCATACGATCAAGGTTTGATCCAACATTCCCCGCCGTTTGAGATCATTAATCAATGCTGCCGTGGGCTGATCCATGATTTCGGCCTGCATCGCGTGCGTCTTCAGAATATCACTGTGGGAATCCCAATTTGTGATGCCATTTCCGCCCGAGGGATCACTGCCGTTAAAGAGCTGCACCACACGCACTCCCTTTTCGAGAAGTCGTCGGGCCAGGATACAATTCTTGGCGTATTCACCCTTCAGCTCGGAACCGCCCGACACTCCATACTCATCCAAAACGTAGTCCGGCTCACCCTTGATGTTCATCACATCAGGCACCGATGTCTGCATCTTACCGGCGAGTTCATAACTGGCAATGCGAGCGGCAAGATCGGCATCGTGAGGATACTTCTCGAGGTGCTTCGCATTTAGCCGCTGGAGCAAATCCACCGCTTGGCGATCATGAGACGGCGAGATACTGGACGGACGGGCGAGATTTGCTGGTGGGTTCTTCGCACTGAAGTCTGTCCCCTGAAACGCGGCCGGCAAAAACCCGTTGCCAAAATTATTCTTACCCGAACGCGCTAAGCCGCGTGGGTCATTAATCGCGACGAACGAAGGGAGTTCCTCATTGGCCGTGCCCAACGCGTAGGTGACCCACGATCCAAAGGAAGGAAACCCTTCCATCGTAAATCCGGTGTTGAAGAAATTCTCTCCCTGCGGATGGGCACTGGTATCGGTGGTCAGCGAGTGAAAGAAACAGAAATCATCCGCCTGTTCGGCTAGATTAGGAATCAAATCCGATACCATCTTGCCGCTCTTGCCCCGGGGTTTGAAGTCCCAGAATGGTTTCGCGATGTTTCCGGTTGGTCCTTCAAACGTTACCGCCGGCATGCCCGGTGGTTTTTGCCCGTGGTATTTAATGAGGTCGGGTTTGTAGTCGAAGGTATCGACATGGCTGATTGCCCCGGGGAGATAAATCATCAGCACCTGTTTAGCCGCCGCTTCAAAGTGTGGTTCTCGCGGCGCGTAGGGATCGTCGGGACTGATCTCCGGACGAATCGGGGATTTTCCGGAAAAATTAGTCGGTGAATCTGCCGCCAACAACTGACTGAGCGAGAGTCCGCCCATCGCCATGCCCGCTTGATTGAAGAAGTCACGCCGACTGAGAAGTTTACGGGCGTGGTAGGAGATTTTTTCTTCAGCGTTGTTCATGGCAGGAAAGCAAATTCGTTGGTGTTGATCAAAGACCGACTCACGACGTTCAAGCCGCTGGCCACCGCAACCTCGCTTGAAATCGCCAACTCGTCGGCGGTTGGCGCTCGACCCAATATGAGCGAAAACAGTGCGGCCGTCGCTTTTACCGGATCCTCCGGGAAGTCCATCGTCGCGCGTTCGGCGATAAGATCGGCCTGATTAACTGCGAACGGACTATTCATCAAATTGAGCGCCTGCAACGGCGTGGTCGATACCGGACGCTTGGCTCGAACTTGTCCGCAATCCGGAAAATCAAATGCCGTAAAGTTACGATCATCGACGCGACGCATCCGCTCCTGATAAAGGAGTCGGCGCCAAGTATCTTCGCCGTAGTTTTTCACCACCTGCCATTGGGCGTAGGTTTTCTTCTCGTTGTGGATGCGGTAACTCTTTCCCCCAATCGAGGTGTCCAGTTTCCCAGAGGCTAATAGGATCGAGTCACGAATCACTTCGGCCTCCACGCGACGAGGCGGAAACCGCCACAGATACATTGCCCCAGCGTCTTGCGCTAATCCTGCTTCATCCGGGCGGCTCGACTGTTGATACGCGTCAGTCAAAAGCACCTGTCGGATGAGAGATTTCACCGACCAGTTTTCAACCGTATCCGCTTGCGAGCTCATAAACTCATCGGCCAACCAATCCAAGAGCTCAGGATGACTCGGTAAGGCTCCAGCAAATCCAAAATCGCCCGGTGTCGGGACGATTCCGGTGCCAAATATATGGTGCCAAACTCGGTTTGCCATCACGCGAGCGGTGAGTGGGTTTGCCGGATCGGCGAGCCAATCTGCGAACTTCAGTCGCCGCTCTGCTTCTGGAGTATTGTTATCCAAACCCAGATCGCCTCCGAGCACTGTGAGTCCTGCCGGTGGAACCTCTGCTCGCGGGCTTTCGGGACTGCCACGATGGAAAACATGGGCGATGGGCGGTTCGATAAACTGACCGACGAAACTCTGTTGCGTGCCCTGCTCCGACACCGATTCAACCGCGTCGTTAACGCCCCTGGCCAAAGCGGCGAGTTGCGCATCATTCGAAATTTTCGTGCGCAGTGACGGCGTCGACACCGCTTCCACCCAGTTGCCGTCAGCATCCATCCATTCAATGGTGTAGTTCTTAGGGCTGCCGGGGCTGTAGGTGGACAAATATTCGGTCTCGAGAAAATACTGTCGATTGGAACTGACCGCTACTCGGCTGATGGTTCTCTCCTCGGGAAAAGCGAAGGTCACCCAAGGCCAATCACCTTCCGCGAATTTAGCCCCTTTGGGTGAACGCCAATTCATGGTTCCTTCCACGCCATCATTTATATTCCGAACCGGGCCTCTGCCGTCGGTGTATCGTTCAAGCGTCTCTGCGATCGTGCCCGAATTGGCACTCGCCAAATTCAGTTCCGAATTCGAGGGGCCATAAAGTTTCAGTTCGTCCACCGAAACTCTAGGCGCCTCGAAAGTGACTCTAATCTGGTTCGTCGTGATCGGCTGGAAAAACGTCTCATTCCAACCTTTCCAATCTTCCTGCCACGCCCCGGAAGCATCACCGAGAATTGCTCGGGTTGCAGCTAATTCGGCTTCGAGTTTCTCCATTCGAACCCGCGTTGGATCGACTGCCGTCATCTCCGGGGTTCGACTTCCGAATTCCATGCCTTGGAACACTGCGGTGAGCGAATAATAATCCTTAATGGAGATGGGATCAAACTTGTGATTGTGGCAACGGGCACAACTCACCGTCACTCCCATCATGGAAGCACCCACAGTTTGGGCGATCTCATCAAGACGATCAGCTCGGGCTTGCCGAATAGCGGACTGCTCGAATCCAACTGTGGCCGCGGGCACGTGCGGTCCCGCTACTAGGAACCCCGTAGCAACTCCGGCGCCTAATTGATCACCGGCAATCTGCTCCCGGATAAACTGATCATAAGGCATATCGTCATTGAAGGCGTCCACGACGTAGTCGCGATACATCCAAGCGTTCTTTCGATAGAGGTTTGCCTCCGAGCCATTGGTTTCGGCCCAGCGAATCACATCCAACCAATGTTGAGCCCACCGCTCGCCAAAATGAGGCGATTCGAGCAACTCATCCACCAAGGCTACGAACGCAGCCTCCGCGTCTGCTGCCGACGCAGCTTCGAAGGCTTTAATCTGATCGGGTCCGGGCAACAGGCCGGTTAACAATACGGAGGTGCGCTTGATTAAATCCCGCGGCGCGGCGCGAGGATTGAAGCTCAAATCACGCTCCTGCAATGCCTCCAGTAGAAACGCATCGATCGGAGATTTGGCACTCGTCCCGTCCGGAATACCGGGTCGCAGCACCGGTTGCATGGACCAAAGCGTTGTTCCGGCGTAAATATCGGCGGTGCCGTAATCTTCGGGAATTTCACCTCCCTGCTCAACCCATTGTTCGATCAGAGCAATCTGAGCCCCGGGCAAAGGATCCGCCTTTTGCGGCATACGATACTCTTCATCCTCTTCGCGTAGCACTTCGACGAGATAACTTTCAATAATGTCGCCCGCCACCACCGTAGGGATACCGGAGCCCCCGCCTTCCAGCAATGCCTTGCGGCTATCTACCCGAAAGTCTGCCTCGGCCTCATCCGGTCCGTGACACTCCAGACAGTTCTCCTCCAAGATCGGCTGGATATCTCGAAGGAAATCTACGGTTTCCACCGCGGGTAAGGATCCGCCAACCACGCCGCCAATTGTAAGAGTTAACAGTGCGCGGTGAGCGCGGCTAAGGATAAGCATGGGATTAGAGCAGAAGGGTATAAATTGGACAAGGTCACCTCTCACCGAGGAGATAAATTCTAGAGAGGCGACGGCATATAGTTTCCGATCACAATTAACCCCTGCCTGAAACGTTCGGTCAAGGGGCTTGGCTCCGAAACACGGGTATTCTACTGGTTCTTGATTCACACCTTTCGATACTGCACATTAGCGCCTTCCGCCTGGAGGCAGGTCGCGCCGCTCCTCGCCGAGAGTTCCGTGCCTAGGTTCATCAATTCCCCATTGATGTGCACCGTGACTACGTCATCGCGCACATTAGGGGGATGCCTAACTTAGGCGTTGGCCATATGTAAGTTGCGCTCCTAGAAGGCTTGACGAAATTGATTCCGTGCTGCCGTTTGCTGCCATGTCATCTGTATACAACCGAACAGGGCGCAGCAAGTGGTACGCTAAGATCCGAGATCCGAAAACCGGGAAATGGAAAGACATCGTCACACCTTTCCGGCTGACTGAAGTGGCAGGCAAGCGCAAGGCGCTGGTTTGGGCCGGTGAACAGGACCGCGTCGGTGAAACTATTAAGATGGGAGCCGCTGAACGATGGGAGTGGTGGGTCGTCGATTGGATCAACTACCGCTACGGGGAGCAGAGCAACACCCTACGGCTTTACCTCTGTGAATGGGCCACGGTGTTCGAGTTCCTCTGTGGGGCTGGGATCGAGTCACCTCATCAGGTGCTCCGCCAACATGCTCAGGCCTACATGGTCTGGCGCCTGAAGCAGCGGCGGAAGAACGGTCGAACGATCTCCCGGACGACGGCCAACAATGAGTTCAGCCTGTTCCGGCTAGTCATGACCCAAGCCGTGGATCGAGACATTGTGCAGTTCAACCCACTGTTCAGGACCGGGGTGGTGAGGAAGTCGGGGAAAGAGAAACCAGAGATCACGGCACCTGAAGATAAGATCATCAGACACCACCTCCGGCAGCTCCCGGAATCTAAAAGATGGATGAGGATCTCGTACCTGATCGCCATGCACCAAGGATGCCGGAAGTCCGAGACCTCGCTCCCTTTAACTGACATCAACCTCGAGAAAGGGACCATCATGTTCAGGGCAAAGGGCAACCGGGGGGAGAAACATGTATTCACCACCGCACTACACCCCCGCCTGAAGCATCTGATCCGGTGGCTCAAGGCTTCTGGGTTTCGGATGACCTGCGAGAACCCGCCGGTCTCTGGTCCGTACTGGACTGGATTTTTCCGGAGGATCGGCCTCCCCCACCTTTGCTTCCACTGCACCCGGGTGACTGTGATCACCAAGCTGGCTCGTGCCGGGGTGAGTGAACAAAAGGCCATCAGGTTCATCGGTCACGCTGATCGCACGATTCATCGGGTCTACCAGAGACTGGTTGCTGAGGATGTGGCTGATGTGGCTGCCGCTATCTGATTGATTCCGGGGTTCTTGGGGCCAAGCGCCTATTGCTACCGATGGCCAGTGTCGGTGACATCCCCTCCATCCCAGGTGAACTCTTCGCCAAATTCCAAACCAGCTCTTACGCCGATCCCAAAGACGCAGTGTTCAAAGCTCTGGGCGTGCAGTAACCGACAGCACAAACACCCAATGATAGGACTGAGGAGACGAATGGAACTGGGTTAGATTACCCAAACTGAACCAGGTGACTGTCGACTTCAGGAAGCCACGTAGGGCGGACGCAGTTTCGGTAGCAGAGTGGTCGGGTTACGCAAACTGGACCACCTAAACAGTTAGTCTGGATGGGTTGATGTAGTGGTCACGGTGGCAGGGGTTCATGATGGCGATAAAGCGAATACTGGAGTAAGGGGATTACCGGAGTATTTGACTAAGGCGCAGCGGGAGATTCTTTTCAATTCTAAGGATGATTTTGCCGTGCCGGAAAAGTCATCTTGGAAGTGTGTAAGCAGCATTATATTCCCGAGATCACCCTACCCCCCGTCTCCATCTATATTTCACCCCAAACACCACACAATGTCGCAGATTTTTCAACTTCGTCCAACAACCCCAGGTGCAAGCACCTAAACAGAACCCAAACGAAAAGAAGAGCATCGCAGTCGTAGCGGCAATTATTGAGGACGGCGGCAAAATCCTATGTGTGCAGCGCGGACCGCATCGACTTCCTTACATCAATGGGAAGTGGGAGTTTCCGGGAGGGAAGATTGAATTGGGCGAGACCCCAGAATCCGCACTGATCCGGGAAATTCAAGAAGAGCTCCATTTGCCCGTTCGCGTCGATTCGCACTTAATCACCGTCGAACACGACTATCCCGACTTCC
>OJFP01000499.1_pt1 | contig 27970 bp, 27 predicted proteins | sample 1594141 | NCBI WGS metagenome assembly OJFP01 (sample SAMN05416843, study PRJEB24817) | seawater metagenome | isolation source: Sea water | place: Canada:Atlantic | collected 2013-07 | reverse complement strand
GTATAAAATTTCCTTGGCCAAGTATTGCAAGAACTATTTGGGGAAATCATCAACGCTATAAAGAAACTTATTTCTCTGCATTTGATAACAAGTATTTTACTGGAGATGGGGCACTAAGAGACGAAGTTGGGTATTATAGAATAACAGGTAGGGTTGATGATGTGATTATTGTTTCTGGACATAACCTTGGGACTGCACCTATAGAGGATGCTATTAATGAACATCCAGCAGTTGCAGAGTCTGCTATTGTTGGCTTTCCACACGATATTAAAGGAAGCGCTTTGTATGGATATATTACATTAAAAGACACTGGAGAATCTAGAAATCATAACAATTTAAGAACAGAAATCAACCAATTGATTACAGATAGAATAGGGCCCATTGCTAAGCTTGATAAAATTCAATTTACCAATGGTTTACCAAAAACACGTTCGGGTAAAATTATGCGAAGAATTTTAAGAAAAATTGCCTGTAATGAATCCGATAGCTTAGGTGATACAAGTACCTTGTTAAATCAAGAAGTAGTTCAAGAAATTATAGATAACGTACTTTAAGATTATTAAACCAATAATTGTGGTGAGATTATTCTTTCTTATTCTGTGGTAAAAGTAGAGGCGGGTAACCCTTCTTTATTAAATAAACTTGCAACACTAGTATCTTTCCATGCATACCTAGCGTATTTTGGATTTTGGATTTTAGAAGAATATATGTAAACCTTGTTATTCTCAATATATGCTTTTGCTTTAACATATTTTTTATCAGCACCCGCAATTTCAAATGCTGAAAGTTCTTTATCATGAGAAGTTAAACCAGAACCAATAAAATCAAATGAAACTATTAGTGTATTATCAGATAATTCAAAATCTTTATAAAGTGGCCCAGAAGCAACAATAGATTTTCCATAATCATTAGATAGTGCTAATCCAGCCAATCTATTCCCAACATCATGTTTGTTTGATGGATGGATATCATCTATTTCACCAATATCTAATGTCACTACCATCCCAGTTTTTTCAACTTTTAATGTTTTTCTTTGAACATTTCGTAATGAAGATGATAGCCCGTTATAATTCTCAAAAGGTGCTATTTGAACGAAATAAAACGGAAAATCTGAATTCCATTTTTTACGCCAATCTTTTATCATAGCTGGAAATAGAGTTTCATACTCTTTAAATCTTGAAACATTATTTTCTCCCTGATACCAGATACTACCTTTAATATTATAAGGTACTATGGGGTGTATCATCCCATTGAAAAGTGCTGATTTTGAGTTTTGGGTATAGCTTTGTACTTGGGGCCTTTTTGAAAAATTTATAGACGGATTTTCATATAAATAAAAAGAATAATAGGGCCACGTTTGTTCCTTTTCATTAAACTGATTGTATACCTCAGCAATAACTTTATAATTCCATATTCCATTTAATGATATGTTACCTCCCAAAGGGCTATTTAATGAAACTTCTCCAACCTTTCCTTTGTTGTATTGGTTTATAACTTTAATAACAATACGATTCTGACCAGTCTTAAGAAGATTTTCAGGTATTTTATATGATTTATTAGCTAAACTTTTTTTCCCTAAACTAGAACCAATTTTTTCTCCATTTATGTAAGTAAATTCCATATCACTAATAGGTCCAAGAGTAAGAGTATAATCGCCTTTAACTTCTTTTAATGAAAAAGATTTTTCAAATAAAATAACTCCATCAAAATCATTTGTTTCAAAAACATTGTCAAATGAGCCAGGTAAGATTAGTTTTTTCCATTTAGTATAATCTTGATAACTTGAACTGATATATTTATCTTCTTTAAAGTCTAACTTTTCCCATTTATCAGGCATTCCTAAGGGATCTTCTAGGAATAAGTACCAAACATCTGAGGGTAATTTAATAGATTTAAACTGAGAAAACCATTCTATTGATTTGGATGATTTATTAACCAATGTATCATAAGATCTCATGTCTTCTTTTAAAAAATCTACGGTGTTTAGTGTTTCTCTACTAGTCCAAGCTTCAATATCAGTTCCGCCCCAGCTCGAATGAATAATTCCGATAGGAATATTTAATTTTTTATGTAATTTTTTGGCAAAAAAATATCCAACTGCACTAAAATCTACAATGTTTTTTCCAATAGCTTTCTCCCAATTTCCCTCAAAATTATTAGTAGGTAATGAGCTTATTTGGTTTGTGATATTAAGCATTCTAATTTCAGGGTAATTAGCTAAAGAAAGTTCTATTTCTGAATTGTCTGTTGTATTACAACAATAATCAAAATTCATTTCCATATTTGATTGGCCAGATGCCAACCAAACCTCACCAATCATAACATCGGTTATTTTTTTGGTAGTAGTTTTGGTGGTAATTTCTAATTCAAAAGGGCCACCTGCTTTCGGAGTTGGAATTAGTACTTTCCAACTTCCATTGTTATCTGACACTCCAGTGGATATTTCACCCCAACTTCCTTTAATTGTTACAGAACTATTTGGTGCATATTCACCCCAAATTGCCACATTTTTTTCTTGCTGAAGAACCATTTGATTTGAAAAAAGTGGATTTAATTTTAATGGTTGTTTGTGAGGAGATTCACATGAAAAAAATAATGATATCATGTAAAAGAAAAATATGTTACAATAAATCTTTTTCATGTCTACTTGGCTAATGCCTTTTTAATAGCTATTTCAGCTAACTTTTCCATCACTAAATACCCCTTTTTATTAGGGTGAACAAGATCATTAGCTGTTGTATATTCTGGCACTTTTAAGCCCCCTTTATCGTCAACCATAGCAGAAAAGTAGTCTAAATAGATAAAATTATTCTTTTTAGAATATGCTTTTAAGGCTTTATTTATTTTAATAATTTTCGGTGCAGGATTTAATCCGGGTTTCCAAGGATAATCTATTGCTGGTAAAATTGAAGAGATAATTACTTTTATTCCATTGGCATTTGCAATTTCAGACATAGACTTAATATTATCTATAATAGATTCAAGAGAGATGTATCCACTATTACCAGCAATATCATTTGTGCCCGCTAAAATGATTACAACTGATGGGTTTAAATTAATCACATCTTCTCTAAAACGTAAAAGCATTTGCGGTGTAGTTTGACCACCTATACCTCTGTTGATGTAATCTCTATCGTTGAAAAATTCTGGACGCATCTGAACCCAACCTTCGGTAATTGAATTCCCCATAAAAACAACTCTATTATTAGCTTTTGTGTGTAGTTTAAGTTCTAAATTAGCTTTGTCATAACGGCTTGTATTTGCAAATGTATTCCAGTCTTGAGAATTTATTTTTTGGGTAAATGGTAAAGACAATAATATAATTATTAAATAAGGTTTTAAATTCATGAGTTGGGTTTTTATGATTTACAAAGTAGTACTAAACTATAAAGTTATTTAATTTAGGTCATACAAATAAAGTTTTATGAATAATTTCGATGTATAACTAAATTACATTGTCAAACAACTTCATAATAAAAATAAACTTTTAACTATTATTTTATTGAATTTACCTCTTTTAATACTAATTAATATAAATTTGTGATCACACTAATAAAGATTGTCAAATGGACATCACTTTTGAAATTTGGACCAAAATAACTTCTACCATACTGTTTAGGTATTTTTCATTTGCGAGTATAAGCTTTGTTTTGTTCTATGTGATATTAAAAAAACCACTTTGGTACAGAAAGATTCAGAAGAAGATCCCAAAACTAACAGATTACAAAAGAGATATCTTTTGGTCTTTAATGACCATTACCATATTTGCAACTGTAATTATTTTTACGTTTGTTAAATTTAATCATCTTACAAATACTTATAAAGACATTGAAGAATATGGGTATCCTTATTTATTTTTCTCATTTTTTTGGATGCTCATTGTTCACGACACATGGTTTTATTGGTGGCATAGGATTATGCATCACCCAATCTTATTCAAACACGTTCATTTAGTGCACCATAAATCTACCAATCCATCCCCATGGACAGCTTATGCTTTCCATCCTTTTGAAGCAATTATTGAAGTAGGGATTCATCCTTTTTTAGCATTTACAATCCCTTTATACGCTCCAGCTCTAGGACTGTTTTTTCTTTTTCAGATTTTGTATAATGTTTATGGTCATTTAGGTTTTGAAATTTACCCTAAAGGATTTCATAAGCATTGGCTTGGTAAATGGGTTAATACATCCGTAGCTCATAATCTACATCATAAAAAATTTGATGGAAATTATGGATTGTACTTGCTATTTTGGGATAGAATAATGGGAACCCTTAGAAAAGATTATGATGAAACTTTTGAATCAACAACAGAAGCTTATTAAGTAGAGATTAAGATAAAGGCAACCTCTTTATTGACTAGGTTGTAGGGATAAAATAATACACTAAAAAAGTATATCTTCGAAGGAATGAGTATTTTTAAATCTATTAAAATTTTAAGGCTATTATTTTTAATGAGTTGTCTAATTGGATGTAACTCTAACACCAAAAACTCCTCGCTACTTCATGAAATTTTACAGGAGAGTAAAGAACCAATCATAAAAAAAGTGCTTTCAGACCTTAATAGCCATGAAGTACAAATTTTATTTACTAGAATTCTCAGAGATTCTCTAAGAGCACCAAAATTCGAAAGCCATAAATTTCAAGTAAATTCTAGGCAATATTTTTACCCAGCAAGTACTGTGAAATTACCTTTAGCAATTCTTGCTCTCCAGAAAATAAGAAAGCTTCAATCAGAGGGAATACCTATTACAGCAGATACACCCTTTTTGGTTTTATTCAGTGAAAATCTGATTAAGAAAACTGATGCTACCCATCCAAAAAACAAGTTGACAATTGCTCATTTAATAAAAAAGATTTTTTTAGTTAGCGATAATACTGCATACAATTATCTATTTGATTTTATAGGTAGAGATGATGTAAATAAAGCTATTCATACTATTGGTATTACTAATTTTAATTTGTCTCATAAGTTTTCAGATCCAGAGAATAAGAATAGTACGCCTCGTTTTGTTTTTTTCAATCAGAAGGGAGATACTATTTATAATCAAGCGCCTATTACATCTCACCAAAAAATAAAGAATACTCATTTAGATGGAGTTTTGAAAGGTAAAGGATATGTTAAAGGCGGAACTATAATTGAGAAGTCTATGGATTTTTCAGAAAAAAATTATGCTTCAATAGAAGCGTTACATCAAATTCTTGAACGAATAATTTTCCCAAAGCTATTTAGTAAAAATGAACAATTTAACATTCAATTAGAAGATTATTTCTTTTTAAGATATTGGATGAGTAGAACTCCAAATGAGGTAGCTATTCCGTTTTATGATAGGGAAACTTTCTTTGATAGCTATGGTAAATTCTTTATATATGGAGATAAAAAAGGAGAAATGACAAATACCACAAGAGTCTACAATAAAGTTGGCTTGGCTTATGGAACCACTACAGATGTGGCCTATGTGAAAGATAGAAACGGGATAGAGTTTTTTTTAACAGCAACAATTTTAACAAATAAAAATGAAATTTTTAATGATAATAAGTATGAATACGATCAACTAGGAATTCCTTTTTTAGCTGCTTTAGGTAGAGAAATATATCAATTTGAAAAAAATAAAAATTTACTTGAGAACTAGTTGATTGTAACAAAAAAGGCATAAGTGATTTTTTGGAGTACAATTAGAATCGAGTAGTTATTTTAACCTCAATATTTTAATTAATAATAAGTCCAAAATAAGGTTATCCTATTCATTAATTTATCTTATAATCATAAAACCTTTTATCGTTCTCTTTTCTGACTCTCTCTATTTTTATATTACCATTTTTGTTAATTTGATTGATAATCAAACTTCTTCTTGTTTTAATAGTTTCATAAGAGTAACGGGATATCTCTATTAATTTATCTAATTCTTCTTTTGAAATTGTAGTTGGCTTGATAGTTAAAAACTTTTTTTCTAGGACCAATAGATTTTGTAAAGAATTATTTGATAATTCCTTCTTTTTTCTTCTAATAAAAAATAAAAATAATGAGCATAAAATTAATATTGTTGAGGTAACAATGAAATAGAATAAGGTGTTATTGACTTTTGATAGGTATAGCTGATATAATGGCCTGCTATGAATTATAGATCCTGAATTAATATCAAAGGATTCAATATTACCATGTTGATCTCTGTGATAAATCGAAGAATCCTTGATGTAGAGATATGACAAGCCATTTACTCGTCCAATGGCATCTAATATTGAAGTTCGGTTTAAGGTTCCATTAATTTTGTCAAAAATCAAGTATTCAATCCTTTCATTATCTTTATGATATCCGTGAATAGAGTAAAAGTCTGAATCATAAAAGTAATTCCCTATTAAAAAATCTATTTCTGAATTATATAATAATTCTGGGTATGAATCTTTAAAGGTAAAATGTTCAATATATTCAAATTTTGAAAGATCAAACTCACCAAAAGAAAAATCAATAAGTTCATTGGTATCATTTCCTTTAACTCCGGAATAACGACTAAAAAGAACCTTAATCTTGTTTCCTATTTTCCAAGAACTTATAATTTTTTTTGCATTACCAGGATAATTTTTTATTTCTTTTTTTAGCCACTCACCTAGAGAAAAATCAAAGTAAATTAGTCCAGGAAATGTGTTAAATAAACCTCTTCCTCCAAAACTATATAAGATGTCATTGTTTGTAAATAATAGTCTATTAAAATTATGCCCGCTATGAACAGATGTTGATATTTTAGAGACCTTAGTTTTGTCACCTAAATGTATTTCAAATAAATGAAGAGTTCCATTTGGATTGTAGAAAATAGTAGAATCATTTTTAAATACGATACTGCTAAAAAAATGGGGTTTGAAATTTAGAACATCTTCATTTATACCAAATAATTTGATTTGGTTATGAATTTCTAATGTGTCAATAACATTTGGGTTGTTTGATAAGCCACTAAATATTCCAAAAAATACAAAAATTATTGATAATACTTTCTTGATAAGCATACGTAAATATAGATAAAATAATTTTATCAAAAAATAGGTGTTTTATGGTGTATTCTCTTAGTTTCCCTAATATCTTTTGTAAACTTTAATTAAGAGTTGTTAATTTAACTAGTTAAAAAAAACATACCACCCTAGAATAATAAAAGCACTCATAAATTTAATTGAGTGCTTTTCTATTCTCTAATATTCTAAAATTATGATCTTTACAGTAGTATTACTTTTTAAAAAGTAATTACTATATTTCTGTTATGAAAAAAGCAAGGTTTTATTTAGTTAGACTTCCCATTATATCAATTTCAATCTTCTTATTTTGTTGTGTAATTGCTGCATTAATTTATCCTGGATCACATAAAGAAATTATTGGCTATCAATCAGATTACTATTCTTTTACCCATAATTTTCTCAGTGAACTAGGTAGCTTCAAAACAAATACAGACGAGATAAACACTACAATTATTCAAGAAGATAATACCCTGTCTATGCTCTTATTTAATGGTAGTTTGATTTTAATTGGGGTAACTTTAATCCTATTTTACTTAAATTTTAAAAAAGTATTTGGTCTTATTGAAGACTCAAGTAAGTCAATATTTTATTCTAAAATCACCATGCCAGTAGGTTTACTGGCAGGATTCTTTTATGCTGGAGTTGGTCTTGTACCTCATGACCTTCATTTTGGGGCTCATGTATTTTTTGCAAATTCAGCCTTTCTTACGCTCTTCTTCCTATGCATTCTCCATAGCATTACAGTTTATCATTCTAATTTCCTCAACAATTCCTATGTTATAGGCTATGTAGCATTTTGTATTGTCTTATTTGTATATTTGAGAATTATATTTTTTGGACCTCAGATTGGTCCTGGTAAAATTTATAGCGAAGCAGATCTTATGCTACAAGTAATCGCTCAAAAGTCAATTGTACTCACATTTATGGCTGCCATACTTCACCAAGTTTATGGATTTAATGTACTCTTTAGAAAAATATAATAACTCAACTTTATTTATATAAAAAAAGGGTTCACATTTCTGTAAACCCTTTTTTAAAATTGCTCCATGTAAATTAATGTTACTTTACTGAGAAAAATTTCCTGTAAATATGATCATCTAACATTTTTTCATATTTCTTTGTGAAATAGTTTTCCCAAAAATCATCTATTTCTTCAGAATGAGCATTGTTATATTCCTCGTCGTTTGCCCAAGTGCTTAACCACATATAACGATGTTCTTTTGCCTCATCATCAGAACTTACTTGATACACTTTATATTTATTGGCTCCAAATCCATTTTTTTTATAAATTTTATTAGCCCTATCTAAATCATTTTGAAATTCTTCAATGGTGATCCCAGTAGGTAAGTCAAAAATGTGTAAACTAATTCGTTCTTTAGATTGAGAGTATGCTAATGTAGATATTGAGAATACTAGTAATAAGATAAGTTTTTTCATGATTAATTGTTTTTAAAAACTAAAATAATAAAATTTAATAAATCCATCGATATCAAATAAGAAAGATTCATAAATATTCAGGGGTCAAACCGATGAAAATCATAAAGATGCTAACCAAATTTTTCCAAAACTTTGATTAGGTAACCATATTGTTAAAAAGTTAAGCTTACCCCACCTATTAAAATTAGTCTTTTCAATTTCATTCAAATATTTGAATGTTTTTTTGTCAGTAAATCCAAGTAAAGGGTTCTCTGAATTAATAGCTAACAGTATCTTGTTTCTTAGCCTTTGAGATAGTATGCTTTCAAAAAAAGATATAGACAAGGCTTTTGATTTTTTTGGTGAATGCTTAGTGTTTTTTTCAGTGATTAATGTCCAATTTGCTCCTTGACTTCTATTGGCTGAATATATTCCTAGAATCATATTATTTCTGTAATAATTATCATCTTCTCCAATGAAAAAAATCCCAGGCACTTTCTGAGTTTGTTTTGATGTTATCCCAGTATTATAATATCCACCTTTATTCACAACAAATGAAATAACTTTTTCTGGTTTCCACGATACAAATTCATAATTAAATTGACCTCCAGCAGAGAAACCATATAAGAGTAGAGGTAATTTATTAATAGTTGAATTTGATATTTCTTTACTGTATTTTTTTATTGATTTAAGTAAAATATCTCCACTTCCCTTTGAAGCATTACTGTATGAAGGTTTCCCCTCAGAACTTTGATAGCCTTTGAAATGACTGGCTACGATTATAAAATTATGTTTTATTGCAAATTTTTGCCAAACTGTATCTAAAACAGCTTTTCTTCCATCACCATTAAAACCTGGATTAAGAACTAAAATACCTTTGTAGTTATCATTTACATTTGGATTCCAAAACCTAAATTCAGCCAACTTATAATTTTCACCATTATGAAATGAAAAATTTTCTTTTTGAGCATAAACTTGAAAACTTGTAAAAAGTATTATAATTATACGTAAGGATTTTATCATTTTGTTAAAAAATATTTTTGAGCAATTTCTATTTCAAACTTAAAAAAATTAATAGTAAAAAACAATTACTAATTTTATAGAAGAAGTTAAACTTGGCTTTTGTCTAAGTTAGTTTCCAGTAATGGGGTGTCGAAAATACCTACAGATAATTCAGCCCATATCAATAAAAATATTAAAAGTAATATCCCAATGTAAAGTGCTCGGGTTTTTAAATTCTTTGAATGGTTAAGAACATAATTTATTCCAACACTAAGGAGTATCAGTAAAAAACCCATAATAATGAAATCGAATGGGCTCCAGTTGACCTCATCAGTAATTAACATTCCAATGAATGGAATAAATAGCAATAAAAGAGGATAAAAAATTCTTTTTGACATATTCAAAAATAAAAAAAACCGATATACTATTACAATATAACGGTTTTAACATTTTACTTGCGACCTCTATTATTCAAAGTTGCAGCACAATTTCTTCTTTTCATTTATTCTAAACTGTAAGCGAAATTTTTGATATCCTCCAAAGCACTATTATGTATTTCGGGTATTTTTGTTGGAAATATTCCTTCTGATGCATGAACAGTCCCTTTAATTACTTTACTTTTAGCAGACACTCCTGCGTTTTTTAGTTTTTTGTAAAACTCTAAGCCTTCGTCTCTTAGTGGATCCAGTTCGTTTACTGAGATTACATGTGGGGGAAGTCCTTTTAGCATTTCTAAATCGGCATGATAAGGCCATGCTAGCGGATTTTTACTATTTACACCATCATACAAAGAGGCCATAATATTAAGCATGTCTACCCTTAAAAAGTAGGTGTCATTTTCAACTAAGGATTCCAGTTTTTCGTCCTGGTAATCGTATAGGTTTGAGATATAAGGGCATTGGGCGTATACACCGTCTATGTAATCAATAATTCCGTCCTCTTTGGCCTTTAGAGCAGTTGCAATTGTTAAATTACCACCTCCAGACTCTCCCGATACGATGATTTTTGAAATTCCCAATTCTTCTTTGTTTTGGTGTATCCATTTTAGTGCGTTAACACAGTCATTTAGGCCCGCTGGGAAAGGATTATTACCGAGTAAACCTCCAATGTTTCGAAATTCAACACCCACCACAATTAGGTTCTTGGCAGCTAGACTTTGCCTCCAATGAATGTAATTTGGGTCATTTGCAGTTAATATAGCCATTCCACCACCATGAATATGAAGTACACTAGGTAGTTTACTACTTACATTTTTTGGTCTACTGATATAAAGTTTAATTTCGTTACCGTCTTCATCTTTTATTATTCTTGTTTCATTAACGATATCGCTAGGTAAATCAATGGATTGGTATATGCTTGCAAAAAGCCCTCTGTAAAGAGGTTCTGAAGACGCTATAAATTGAAGCCGATCTTCCACTGAAGATAATACACTTACAGGAGGTGGAGGAGCAATGCTATCCAAACCAACTTCAGAAAGAGCACTTAGTAGTTGAGGATTTAATCTTTTGTCATTTTTTAAAGCCAAATTTTCATTTCCAAGTCTTCCAGGAAGTTCCTCTTGGTTTTTGTTTTGTTGAGGTCCACAAGAGATAAAGAATACTAGTGCTAGGTAAAATAATTTTTTCATTTTTATTTGATTTGTGTTTGTAGTATGAATATACAAATTATATTTTTTTTTAATGTTTGGGCCATCTAATATTTTTTAAAACTATTGTATCTTTATAGAAAACTTAAGTATGTTGATTTCAGCTTTTAAACAAACTCTTGGCGCAATAGATACGCTTAGGTTTCAAATGTCTAACGGGCATTTTGTACCTGCGCATTTTCATATCACGGAGGTAGGAAATGTAACGCGTAACTATATAGATTGTGGAGGTGTGCAACGGCAAGAAAACAAACTCAACCTTCAACTTTGGGTGGCTTCTGACACAGACCATCGCTTAAACCCTAACAATTTATTGAATATACTGCAATTGGCTGAAAAACAGTTGGGCTATTCTAATATGGAAGTAGAAATCGAATACCAACAAAATACCATTGGGCGTTATAAATTAGCTTTTGACGGAGCTGTATTTCAACTTATCAATACTCAAACGGCTTGCTTAGCACCCGACCAATGTGGTATCCCCCAAGAAAAGCCTCGTGTTCGTGTTACAGCAGAAGGTTTAAGCTGTAACCCTAACTCTGGTTGTTGTTAAATGGGTGCAATTTGAGTAAAAAGGTTGCGTCTTAGTTCAAAGTAATTTAATTCTATCAAACATTGATTTATTTTTTTAAAAATAAAAACACACTTTTAAATTAATTATGATTGCTAGTAACTTGAATAAATTATAGAGATATATATACGACTTATGTGGTTTATTTCGAAAACCTAAACTGCTTAAAGAAACCTAATCTTCCAGTCTGACCATTCTTTCTGACGGATTGAAAGGGCTGTCTATTAAATTACCTTTTGAGTCTATTAATTCTAATATGATTGAGATTTCTCCTTTAGGAAGACCCTCAATATAGTATGGAGCCCATTCATCGATTAAAAATTTAGTATCCTCTATTGTAACTCTAACTTTATTCCCATTGGGAGATAAGCTGGTGTTTACCAAATAAAAATCTAATAACACCCGCTCAGTATCGGCGCCTTTATAGACTCCTTTTGGCCTACTATAAAATAATAATTCTTTTGATAAATCTTTTTTGTCAGCAACTTCACCACCAATTTGAGTTAAAAAAAAGGCGTTTTTATTTTTGACAGATTCGTGATATGAGCGCGATAAAAAGGCTAAAACTACATTATTCCCGTTAGTTTGATCCCATTTATTATGAATAAAATCCTTAGAGTATTTTGCAGAATATGGCCCATTATTTATAATAAAATGAATGTGTTGTCCTTTTGCAGAATTTGCAAGTTGGTAATCAAAAAGCTTAGGAGATTTTACTCCAAGTTCATAATTTTCTATATCAAATGAAAATAAATGGCCTTCTTCTGTTATTAGCGATTCTTTTACGGATAGCTTGGCATTTTCATATGCCATTGAGCCTTCAACTTTTGTGATGGTGATTTGATTTGAATTTTCACACCCAAAGAGGCATACTGCGAAGAGTAAGAATAGTTTTTTCATTTTTTATTTTGTTTTTTAAAATCATTAAATTCCTTTTTACCAAAATACATCCCGCTTACCAGCGAAATTATTTCATCAGTCAAATCTACAGCATTTTCTGAAGAAAGATTAAATTTAGTACCATCCATACTTATTAATTGATTTTCTCCTGCATTCAAATCAATTGATGTGTAAAAATGATACCTAATAACATAATCAAGTGTTAAATCAGTATTATTATAATTCTGTTTAAACAAAGATTTATCTGAGATTGTTGTCTTTAAAACTCTATTGGGTTTTGAAAAGTTGTGACTAAGTCTTAGTGCAGGTAACTCAACCTTTTGTCCAAAAAAAACAAATGGTGTAAGTAACAATAGAAGTAAAATTTTCATATCCTCAAATATAAGAAATGTAAGTTTAACGTTAAGAGGTTTAGAAATAGCCGAATTGGAGGAGGAGGATATGCCTATGGTATAGTTTTTGTTTTAATTCACTTATAAATACCTTCATCTACTTCTAAATCTGATGTCAAAATTGAGTTCATATAGTCTCTAAATTCCAAAAAGAAATGAGATTCTCTATTCTTCCAATATTCTTGCCACCCCGGTTGGTTTTTTATAGCACTTATAGAGGCAGTTAGAGATTCTTGAACATTCTGGTCAAGAGTACCCTCATTCGCTAAATAATAATTATTTTGAAACGACAATATTAAGCCGTGCAATAATATAGTAGCTTGGTATTTTTCAGCTGCAGTAGTTATACTTTTGGGGTTCTTTATATAGTCCCAAAGAAGTTGGCTTGATTGTTTACTATTACCAGTTTCAGTATACCAAGAAACAGTTATTGCATTTGCAGCATTAGCAGTAGCAGATTTAGTTGCCGTCGTATTTTCTTTAAACTGTATACCCACAAAAATTAATGACAGAAATAAAGCAACACCTCCAATTATTTCAGTTATTAGTGCAATTTTTTTTAAAGAGTATTTCATAATTAAATTAGTTAAGAGATTTAAATCTTATTGAAATGAAGGATATGATATGCCTATGGTTTAAATATAGTTATTCAAAACACCATCTAACATATTATGATTTTAAGGCTACCAGATTTGGCTTTGGAATACATTATAAATATAATTAATCATTACAAAATTCAGCTTTTACTTAAACTATCTGAAGAAGATAGCTATAGTTTAGTTTAAAAATTTATTAAGTTTCAATCATCCGCCAGGATTAACCCCAGTTAATATATTTTCAGCAAATAGCGATATAAGGACAACAGGGCCAGCGACTACCGCGAAAGACTTCAAAATTGAAAACTTTCTAACTTTAACTTCATAAATTTCACTTACTGGCACTTCTTGTAGTTGCCCATTATTTTTTAAAATCATTAATTGCTCATTTTTAGAAACTAATCTCCCTTTAATATTTTTTCCTCCAACTCCTGAAACCTCAAATTTTTGTTTTTTTTCAATTGCAATGTTATTGTAATCAACGGTTTTGTAACTAAAACAACTTTGAAACAAAATTGAAAATGAGAGTAAAAAGATAAATTTTTTCATAATTAAACTAGTTTACTTTCAAATATAAGTTTTATTTTGAAAGTATACTTGTTAAACACAAGTTTAACCTACTTAAAGAGGGCTTTAAATAGCAGAACTGAAAGAAGAAGATATGCCACAAATTTAATAACATTAACAGCAATAAATAATGGTACTACTTTAGAGAGTACTGATAGTTTATTTCCTGGAGAAGTAGGAAATTGGTCAAGAGTAAATATTTCAAATCCTTGCGAATAAATAAATTACTAAGCTCTTTTTTTATATTTGGTACTGGAATTGCTTTTGCTTTAGATATATTGTCGAGTAGTTGGCTAGAGTAGTTAGAGCCATAAAAAAAAGGCTTACATTTCTGTAAACCTTTTTGCTCCCCCTATTATTCAAAGTTGCAGCACAACTTCTTCTTTTAATGAATTAAATTGATGGTTTTATAAATTAAAAATACTATCTAATTATTGCCTAAAAGCCCTGCTACTTGATCATACGCTTCTTGAGTTAAGACATCAGTCCATTCTGTCTCGCCTTTGTAAATTGCCAAATAAGTTACATCTTGTTCTTTTGATGACGCATGCCAATGTTCAGTATTGGCAGAACATCTTATGACATCACCTTCTTTGATTACTATAGGTTGTTTACCTTTTTCTTGATAATAACCTTTTCCTGATACTAAAATTAATACCTGTTGATAAGTATGCTTGTGCCAATTCAATGTTGAATTCGCCTTGAAAGTTGCCTTAGTAATGTTGTAGGATAAAGACTCATCTGATCGAATCAATGGATTCAACCATGCTTCACCCAAATAATTCGTATTTGGTGCCTTAAATCCTTCTAAAAGATATGAAGACATCTCGTATTCATTGGTTTGAGCGAAAATACTCATTGAAAATAATGTAAATGCTAATAGTGTAATTGATTTCATGATTTAGATTTAGAATATAAATATATACTTTATTAGATTCCAAACACACCTAATAGTTTAAAAACATAAAACGATTACACTATAATAGTATAACCGTTTTATCATTATAATTAGCTCCCCCTATTATTCAAAGTTGCAGCATAACTTCTTCTATTGACGATCCACTCGCCTTGGACGATATCCGTTTCTCCTTCATTAAGAATATTAAGGTATCGTTTTAAACCTCCTTTAATTTTGAAGGAAGTGGATTGATGAAATCGTTGGTTTCTAATTTGTAGTTAACGGTCTTTGTAAATAAACACAAACCTATCGGAAAACCTTTGCTAGCTAAATTTTATAGACGTTATTGTAAGTAGTGCTTCGTTTACTTGCTCAATTTCAGTATTCGAAATGCACCTTGAATTACCAACACAAAAACGATTGTTCCTATAATCAAGTCAGGTTTATTGGAACTCAACCAATTTACCAAAATTCCTGCAAATATTACTCCTAAATTGATAATCACGTCATTCGAGGTGAAAATCATACTTGCTTTCATATGTGCTTCTTCTTTGCTCTTTGACTTTTGCAAAATATAAAGACAAAACCCGTTTGCTATAAGTGCAAAAATCGAAACGATAATCATTGTCGAAAAATTGGGGAGTTTCTCGTCTCCGAAAAATCTTCTTAATACTTCTAAAAATCCAATAATCGCAAGTGTTATTTGAAAATATCCAGCAAGTTTTGCTATCCGTTTTTTCTTAATTAAAGTTCCCCCTACGGCAAACAAACTAATTCCGTAAACGAAACTGTCGGCAAGCATATCTAAACTGTCGGCAACAAGTCCCATTGACTTAGAGATAATTCCTGTTGTTATTTCAATTATGAAAAACGTAAAATTTATAGCAAGTACAGACCAAAGTAGTTTTTTTTGGTTTGAATTTTCTTTAAATTCTGTTTGGTCAGTTTGTTCGGTCGAGATTTTCTTTCCGCCTAAATTTAGTTCGATAATAGACTTTTCGATTTGGTGAATTTCTCCGCAGTGAAAAACAGTCAATTTTCGGTTGAGAATATCAAATTCTAAATTTGCAATACTTGAGATCCCGTCTAATTTCATTCGGATTAGATTTTCCTCTGATGGACAGTCCATTTTGGTGATTTCAAATATTGTTTTTTTCATTCGATTTGTTTGTTTTCAGACGATAAAATTACTTTGAAACTTTTATGGTAACGTTAGAAGAATTAAAGTCAAGTTCATCGATATGCCCCAATACTTGACGATCGTCGGAAATAAAGTGCGCATGGAAAAAACTATCATGATGGGTGAAAACAGCCTTATGATGGCGAGAAAAGAAACCAATTAAAGATCCGCTAATACCATTCAACTCATATTGAGTTAATCCTTGGTGAGCTTCATCTGGTGATGACACTTGCTTACCCTCAGGTAAATTAACACTATGAAGTTTCATTTTATTAAAAACCCCATCAATACGTATCAACAAAGGTTGGTCATAATTTTTATAAACTGAATCAATCTGTTCTTCTATTTCTTTTAGCGAGTAATTATCAAGAGTAAGTTCAACAACTTTTAAATCACTATTTGTGCTGTATACAAAAAAGGGAGCCCTGACTGAGGGGATTTTAGTTACCTGATGAGAAACACTATCAATAACCTTCGATACATATGTTTGTCCTTCAAATACTACTATTTCTCCCTTCAAAAACTCAATAGGTCCTAATCCATAGGTTTCCTTGTTATTTAATGAATCTGTTGCAATCTTACCTTTTAAATCTCCTTTCCACATCACATCTCTCATTTCACCAACAACCTTTATAGAGGAAGTGTTAGTCGATTTAGTACATGAGACAAACAGAAGCACGCAAAAGATGTAAATAATATTTTTTAACATGCTGTAAAAATACAAAAACGGCTACACTATAAAAGTATAACCGTTTTATCATTATAAGTTGCTCCCCCTATTATTCAAAGTTGCAGCACAATTTCTTCTTTCAGTGGACTATTTATAAGTAAACAAGTCCAATGAAATCAAAGAAAAAGGTTGTGATCCTCACAGAAAGTCAAGTTAAGTCACTAATGGATAATCTTAGGGTACAAAGAGATAAGAGAATTCTATCTGAAATGAAAAATCAGGATCCAAAAGGACATAATTTTCTGTATTGAATTATTGTTATAAAACAATTTATTCAATTAACTCTTCAACGACTATAGCATGAAGACATGTTTCAAAAAATTATATGGCACAATACTGTATAAAGTCACCTAAATTATTCCAACCTCCCTCACCATTAGTTGGTGCAATATGATACTTTTCAAATACAATGTTAAACATAGATCCGTAAAATACGTTTTTATCTATTTTGGAATGAATAAGTTTTTTATTATGAACTTGTCCTGAGTCAATGAAAGGTTTTACATTATCAACTAAACCTGACTCTTTAATTCTTGAAGCATATTCCAATACTGCAGTCTGAAAACCAACGTCATCTTTCAGGTTAAATTTCCAGGAGAAATTAGAAGAAGAGGACATGCTTATGGTTTAACTTCTATAGTGTCGGTCTTAACATCTTTTGTAGGCTCTATGTGCTTTAAGTAAAAATCTTTGACGCATTTTTCTTCCTCGTCATAAAGTGCAAATGAATCTATTACGTCAACTCCTGGGGGATAAGAATCAAACCATTTAAAAAACTCCTCAGCCATACCATATTCATCATTAGCTTTTGCATTTCCAAATTTATAATTTCTAATTTCTCCACCTTTTAAGTTCGTTTTTGTGTAAGAGAATTCATATTGGTCTATAATTATACCTTCGTTATCGACTTGAAACAGCAGTAACTCTATAATTTCTCCATTATTTAGTTCAAAAAAAGAAAAGTAAAATTTGTCTTTATCATCTTCTGATTCCAATTGACATCCGTAGTTTTTATATCTTATCACTTTTAATGTCATATTATAAACATGTTTTCTTTTAGGATATTAGATTTATTTTTTCACCCTCAATTCTTTTCTTCAATAATTCTATCAATTTCTTTTCAGACATTCTGTAGTCAGTCCACTCGCACTGAACGATATCCATTTCTCCTTCTTCAATAATATTGAGGTAACGTTTGTAAACCTCCTTTAATTGTGAAGGAATTGAATCAATTACTCCTTCTTTTTGATCCTTATGTTCAAATTCTTGATGTTCACCCAAACAATCTTCAAAAACCCACTTCCCTTTTTTAAAATTGAATGTATATCCATCATCTTCTTCTAAATTCAGTTCCAATTGATCATTCTCAGATGGTGCATATTCAAAGTCAAAGACATTAACTGTATTAAGTCTTCTTAAAATTTTTCTTCTTTCAATCTTGTTGATCAGATTTAGTGGCATCATCATACCAATTGTCACCATTGTCTCCTCACCATTATTGACACTATTCATTCTTAGTATCCAATGTGGTTTTGTGCAGTCTATATTGTCATAAACATAACAAAAAATTGTGTATTAATCACAAATATATTAGATTTGATTTTAATCAAATTCTAAATAATGAACCGAATTAAAGAGGTCTTAGAAGAAAAGGGAATAAAACAAATCTGGTTAGCTGAGAAACTTGGCAAAAGTTTCAATACAGTAAACAGTTATGTGCAAAACCGACAACAACCAAGACTTGAGGTGCTGAATAAAATAGCGGATATTCTTGATGTAGATATTAAATCACTAATCATATCAAATAAGTAAATGAAGCTAACAAATCATCAAGCAAAATACTTTGCCTACGAACTTAGTAAAAAATGTAAGTCAGATAGTTCTGAGAAATTTGGGGCTACCTTAATGGATGCTAAAGTTGATTTAAACCCACATCAAGTTGAAGCTGCTTTGTTTGCATTTAAATCTCCTCTGAGTAATGGAGCTATTTTAGCTGATGAAGTAGGATTAGGTAAGACCATAGAAGCAGGAATATTACTGTCGCAAAAATGGGCTGAAGGTTCGAGAAAGATTCTTATAATATGTCCATCTAGTTTGCGTAAACAATGGATGCAGGAACTTGCCGATAAATTTTACCTACCATCTGAAGTAATGGAGACTAAAAACTTCAATAAAAAAATTAAGGCAGGAGTTAAAAATCCATTCGAAAGTAAAGATAACATACAAATTTGCTCTTATCATTTTGCACGTAATAAAGCTGAGTATTTGCAACTTGTTTCTTGGGATTTAATTGTCATTGACGAAGCACATTATTTACGAAATGTATATCGCGGTAGTAGTAAAATTGCAAATGAAATTAGAGAAGCAATACTGCCTTACAAAAAGATACTATTAACGGCAACCCCTTTACAAAATAGGATTGAAGAATTATATGGTTTAGTGAGTTTTATTGATAATTCTATATTTGGAGATATAAAATCATTTAGAAGACAATTTTTAAGAACTGAAGGCGGTATCGATTTTGACGATTTAAAAACAAGGATGCGGCAAGTATGCCATAGAACATTAAGGCGGCAAGTCACTGAGTATATCAATTATAAAAAGCGTATTCCTATTACAGAAACTTTCACGCCTTCTGACAAGGAGCAGGAGCTTTATGAGAAGGTTACGGAATATTTACAAAGAGAAACAAATTTTGCGTTACCACCTGCACAAAAGCATTTGATGACTTCTGTATTGAGAAAACTTCTAGCATCTTCCTCATACGCTATTTCTGGAACCTTAGAAAGTTTGATAAGAAGATTGAAAAAGCTCATTGATGGCAAAGAGATAACTGTCAATGAATTTATTGACGAAATTGATGAAGATTATGAGTTGTACGATGAAGATATTGAAGAATGGGATGAAGAAGAAGAAGAAGAAGACATCTTAGAGGATGAATTGTCAAAAGAAGATATTCTAAGTATTCAAAATGAGATTGCAGATCTAGAATCTTTTCTAGTGTTAGCAAATTCCATTCAGCATAATGTAAAAGGTGAAAAACTCAAAATTGCACTGGATAAAGGATTTGTAAAGCTGAATGAATTGGGTGCAAAACCTAAAGCTATTATTTTCACAGAATCTGTGCGTACACAGAAATATCTTTATGAAGAACTTCAAAAAACAAATTTCAAAAACAAAATAGTATTATTTAATGGCTCAAATAATGATGAAAAGTCTAAGGATCTCTATCATAATTGGGTGAATGATGAAAAAAACAGAGAAAAAGTTTCTGGATCAAGAGCTGTAGATATTAGAGCAGCCATTGTTGACACCTTTAGAGATAAAAATCATCAAATAATGATTGCCACAGAGGCCGCAGCAGAAGGAATCAACTTGCAATTTTGCTCCATGGTAGTAAATTACGATTTACCTTGGAACCCACAACGTATCGAACAGCGTATAGGCCGCTGTCATCGTTATGGGCAAGAGCACGATGTTGTTGTTATTAATTTCTTAAACTCTAGAAATGAAACAGACCAACGTGTTTTTCAATTACTAGATCAAAAATTTCATTTGTTTAGTGGCGTCTTTGGAGCATCAGATGAGGTTTTAGGAAGTATTACTAGTGGAGTTGATTTCGAAAAAAGTCTTACCGAAATTTATAAAAAATGCCGTACAAAAGATCAAATCACAAAAGCTTTTGACAGCTTACAAGAAGAGTTTAAAGAACAAATAGATTCCAAAGTTCAGAAAACACAAGAAAAGTTATTTCAAAATTTTGATGCACAAGTAGTTCAAAAACTAAAAACAACAGAAGATGCCATCAAGTTGTATATCACAAAATACGAGCAATGGCTCTGGAAAATTACAAAGTATTTGTTACAGGATAAAGCTGATTTTAACGATAAATCTGTATCGTTTGGTTTAAATGAAAATATATATAATGCCGATATGGGAACTTACTCTTTAGATAAAAAAAGAGAAGACGCTATCCATTATAGACTAGGACATGTTTTGGCTCAAGGACTAATGGAAAAGGCAAAGCAGCTAGAAACACCTATTGCTAAAATTAGTTTCGACTACTCATCAAGTAATCTCAATTATGCTGAGCTTGATAAATTAAAATCAAAAAAAGGGATTCTTAAAGTAGTTAATCTTGAGATGCATAGCGAAGCTGAAGATTTAGACCTTATCGTTTTTGCTGGAGCTACAAATGCCAATGAAGTTCTTAAAGATGAAATCTGTCAATTTTTACTCACACTTCCCAGTACAATAAAAGAAAAAATACATAGTTTAAATGAAACTAAAATAAATAAATATTACGCAGTTCAAAAACAAAAGCACCTTGATTTTGTAAAACTAACTGATACCAATTTACTTAAAAACGAGATTCAAAAATTCGAAAAATGGGCCAACGATCGTATCACAGGTAGTGAACAAGAACTCAAAGATGTAAAAAAGAAAATACAAGAGTTAGAGCGAGGAACGCGTGAAGAAAATATAAACGCAGACCAATTACTGGACATTCAAAAAAAGATACGCACATTAGACCGTAAAAAAGCAAAGCTACGCCGCGAAATTTTTGATGTAGAAGATGCCATTCTAGAGGAGCGTGATGAAATGATTGATGGTGCCGAAGAAAAACTAAACAGAACAACAAAAGAACAAGAAATTTTCACCATTGAGTGGGAACTAATATAAAGACTATGACGAATTACGAAAAATTAGAAAAAGTGCTTACAGAGCTGTTTCAACTAGACAAAGCCGAGCTAGACTTTGGTATTTACCGCATAATGAATCAGAAACGAGACGATGTACTTGATTTTTTAAAAAATACATTACCCAAAGAAGTACGTACAATATTAGAAGGCCAAAAACAGGGTGATGCTATTTCACTTAAAAAGGAACTAGATAACGCCATTAAAACAGCAAAGGATTTTGGGGCGCCAGATCCAGAAGCTACACCTAAAGTACAAGAAGCAAGAGCAGCATATGAAAGTGCAGGCAGTATAGACGGGTTAGAACAAGAAGTGTTCTCGCATCTTGCCAGTTTCTTTAAACGCTATTATGAAGGAGGAGATTTTATTTCACTACGTCGTTATAAAAAAGATGTGTATGCAATACCCTATGAAGGAGAAGAAGTAAAATTACACTGGGCAAATCATGACCAGTACTATATTAAAACCAGTGAAAACTTAAAAAACTACGCCTTTAAAATAGATGGAGATAAAACAGTAAAGTTTACCTTAAAAGAAGCCAATACAGAGCTAAATAATAACAAAACACAAAACGATCAAGAACGTCGTTTTGCCTTGTATGAGGAAGAGCCAGTAACCATAGATGGTAAAACCATACACCTTAACTTTACCTATGAGCCTCACAAAAAAAGTGTAAAACAAGATAAATTACTAGAAAGCGCTGTAGCGCAACTTACAGAAAAAGTACCCGCTGCTTTTACTCAAATATTCTCATTAGCACCTACAGAGAAAAACAAAAAACGTACGCTATTAGAAAAGCACTTAAACGACTTTAGTGCCCGTAACACCTTTGACTACTTTATACACAAAGACTTAGGAGGTTTCTTGACACGTGAGCTTGATTTTTATATTAAAAACGAAGTCTTATTTATAGACGATATCAATACAGATAACGAGCAGGCTTTCACTACTCAATTGTCTAAAATACGTGCCTTAAAACAAGTAGCAAGTAAGATTATCACCTTTTTAGCACAGTTAGAGAATTTCCAGAAAAAACTGTGGCTTAAAAAGAAGTTTGTTATTAGTTGTGATTACTGTATTACCCTAGACAGAATACCTGAAAGTTATTATCCTGAAATAATTTCTAATAAAAAACAGTTAGAGGAATGGAAAGAACTCTTCTCAATTCATGACCAAAAAGATGATTTGTTAACGGTAGCTTACAGTGAGACTTTAACCATAGATTATTTAAAAAGTCAACCTTTTTTAGTTTTAGACACCAAATTCTTCTCTCAAGAATTTAAAGATAAATTATTAGCTGAGTTTGATGATTTGGATGAACAGACCAATGGTCTCTTAATTAATTCAGAAAATTTCCAAGCTTTAAATTGTTTAATCAATAAAGAAAAAGAAAAAATAAAAACAATTTATATAGACCCACCTTACAATACCGCTGCTAGTGAAATAGCTTATAAGAATGAATATAAACATTCTAGTTGGGCTTCATTGATGCATACACGACTTAAAGTAGGTAAAGAATTAATATCTGAAGATGGTTTTAATTTAACAACTATTGATTATGCTGAATTCATAAATCTTGGAAAAATTTCAGATGATATTTTTAATGTTGAAAATAGAGTTGGTATTGTGACAATTTATATAAATCCAAAAGGTAGACAACATGAAAGATTCTTTTCTTCATCAGTAGAATATATGTATGCATATGCAAAAAACCAAAATGTTGGGAAATTTAATATGATAACAATAGATGATGAGAAAAGTTTGCAATTTGACTTATTTGACGAAAAAGGTAAATATAGGTTAGATGATTTTGCTAGAATTAGAAATAGTACAAGAAAAGAAGTTAAACCTAATTTTTGGTACCCTATATATGTCAGTAAAGATCTTTCAAAAATATCTCATGAATATAGTGAGGGTTACTTCACAGTATTTCCTGTTAACTCATCAAATGAAAAATATACTTGGAAAGTAATTAAAGAAACATTTATTATCAATAATAATAAACAACTTTATGTGCCAAAATTTGAGGATGGGGAATTAAGAATTTATAACAAGTTTTATGAACAGCAAGTTTTTAAAAATATCTGGACTAGTAAAAAATATTTTCCTGAATTTCAAGGTACGAACTTATTAAAAGATATTTTAGGAAATAATTTATTTACTTATCCTAAATCAATATATGCAGTTTATGATTCACTTAAGATTACTGCCAAAAAAACTGACAAAATTTTAGATTACTTCGCCGGCTCTGGAACCACTGGTCATGCAACGATTAAATTAAATAGAGATGACAAAGGGAACCGTAAGTATATCCTCGTAGAAATGGGAGAGTATTTTAATACGGTTACAAAACCACGTATCCAAAAAGTAATTTATACTGATAATTGGAAAAACGGAAAACCTCAAGACAAAGATGGAATTAGCCAAATGTTTAAATACTTTAATCTAGAAAGCTATGAAGATACCTTAAACAACTTACAACTTAAAACAAGCCAAGCACAGCAGAAATTACTTGATACAAATAGCAATATGCAAGAGGAATACTTATTGCAGTATATGCTAGATGTAGAATCTCGAGACCAGTTATTAAATATAGAGGCATTTAAAAACCCTTTTAGCTACAAACTAAATATTACAGAAAATAATGAATTGGTCCCTACAAATGTAGACTTGGTAGAAACCTTTAATTATTTAATTGGGCTACATGTAAAACGAGTACAGCGCAGTGGTGCTTTTAAGACGGTAGAAGGTGTTACCAATACTGGTGATAAAGCACTAGTGATTTGGAGAAACTTAGAAGACAGTAACAACGAAGATTTAAACGCATTTGTAAAAAAGATGGATTACAACCTGCGTGATGGTGAGTTTGATACCATATATGTTAATGGAGATAATAATCTAGCCAACCTAAGACAAGATGAAGAAACCTGGAAAGTACTACTATTAGAGGAAGTGTTTTTTACAGCAATGTTTGATGTAAAAGATATATAATATGGCAACTTTTCACAATAAAATAGTACTCAGTAAATACCTTTTATCTCAATTTAAAGTGCTGGGATTTGAAGCATTAGCGCGAGATTTAAAAAGCTCTCACCTAGAAGGATACAACGAAGAAGGAAATACTAAATATTTGGCGGCATTAATCAACAGGCTGTTTGATAATGAGCACTTAACCAAAGAAATGCTTCAAGAATATGATGAGAATATTGTACGTCATACCAAAGCAATTTCTGATAAACGCCCAAATCAACTAAAGTGGAAATATTTTCAGTACCTATCGTTATTGTTTACAGAAATTTATCTCGAGAAATATTTTAATAATCCTACTTCTTTACTTGCAGAGCTTAATCAATTTCTAGGACGTTTCAATGATTCTTTTGATGCAGATTACGACATTTTAAACCCTGATAAATTTACAGTTACTGCTTTTGAGAAAACTGACTTAAATAAAATAGCCTTGTGGAACGCAACAGGTAGTGGTAAAACATTATTAATGCACGTGCACATAAAACAATATTTGCACTATGCTAAAAAGTATAATAAACAAGACCATAACAAGGTACTACTCATTACACCTAATGAAGGTTTATCTCAACAACATCTTGAAGAATTTAAATTTTCAAACATAGAAGCAGGTGTATTCTCAAAAGAACGCACAGGGGGTATGTTTTCTGGCGCTGAAGTAGAAGTTGTTGAAATTACCAAATTAGCAGAAAAAAATGGAGAAAAAACTGTCGCTGTAGATGCTTTTGAAACAAATAATTTGGTTCTGATAGATGAAGGTCATAGAGGCTCTAGTGGTGATAAATGGAAAATGTATCGTGACAAATTAAGTGAAACAGGTTTTGCATTTGAGTATTCAGCAACCTTTGGGCAATCTATAAGTGCAGCAACTGGAGCAAAGCAAAAGGCATTAGAACAAGAATACTCAAAGGCTATCTTTTTTGATTATTCCTATAAATATTTTTACAATGATGGATATGGTAAGGAGTATAAAATTCTTAACCTAAATGATGATACAAATGCAACCTTCGTTAGAAAGTATTTGACGGCTAATTTATTATCATTTTACCAGCAGACATTAATCTATTCAGAAAACGATAAGTTGGCAAATGGTTTTCTACTTGCAAAACCACTTTGGATATTTGTAGGAGGTAGTGTAAATGCCGTTCGGAAAGTAGCAGGCGTAGATACGAGTGATGTATTGCAGATTATTACGTTTTTAACTCACTTTATAAAAGAACGTAATGTTGCTGTTCAAGATATTTCTGATATAATTAATGACAAGGCTGGTCTAATAGATGATAAAGGAAACTCTATATTTTACGACAGCTTTAGCTACTTAAGTGGGGCTTCTCTTGACGCAGATGAAATATATACAGACATATGTAAACGTGTCTTCAATAGTGAAGTTTTAGGTGCTAATTTATACCTAGACAACCTAAAAGGTGTAGATGGTGAGTTAGGATTAAGAGTTGGTGATAGTGAGTATTTTGGAGTTATTAATGTAGGCGACGAAAGTAAGTTGCATAAGTTAGCAATGGAGCAGCAGGTCTTAGGAGCTGATAAAGATTTTTCTACTTCATTATTTCAAAATATAAACGAAAAAGATTCTTTGGTTAATCTATTGATTGGTTCTAAGAAGTTTACTGAGGGATGGTCTAGTTGGAGAGTAAGCTCAATGGGGTTAATGAACATCGGACGTAGTGAAGGCTCTCAAATCATCCAGCTATTTGGACGTGGAGTGAGATTAAAAGGTCATGGTTTTAGCTTAAAGCGTTCTGGTAGTTTAGACGAGCATCAACGACCTGAAAAATTAAGAGAAAAACGTAAAATTTTATTACCATTAGAAACACTCAATATTTTTGGCGTACGTGCAGATTATATGCAACAGTTTAAAAAATATCTTGAGGCTGAGGGGTTACCTGCAAATGACAGCAAATGGGTAACAGTGAAAATACCAACAACCATTAAAAAAGATTTTTTAAGTCACAATCTTAAAGTATTACAGGTTAAAGATGGTGAGAAATTTAAAGATAAGATTAAGCTTGACTTGAAATTATTGACCACTATCTACAATAACAATAAAATAGATTTAGATTGGTACCCAAAGATACAAGTCATAAAAACTCCTGGTAGCTCAGGGATAACTGGTGTAAAAAATCTGGGTAGTTTATCTGAAAGTCATTTGGCATTTATTGACTGGAACAATGTCTTTTTTGCCTTAGAGCGTTTTAAAGTTGAAAAACATTGGTACAACTTATCACTGTCATTGGATGCTTTAAAAGAAATTATCTTAAATAAAGATTGGTACAATCTTTTTATCCCTGAAGCAGAGTTAGAAATGAAATCCTTTACTCAAACTATAATTTGGGAAGAATTAGCTGTTTCATTATTAAAGAAATACGTTGAACGATTTTACAACTATCATAAAAACTTATTTAATAGTGAACATATAGAAACTAGGGTCTTAACAGAAAAAGATGAAAACCTGGTTTATGAATATGAAGTAAAACTAAATACAGAAAACAGTATAGAAACAGTACAGCAAAAACTAGATGAATTGATACAACAAATAGCTTCTGGCACTGAAGATAATCCATTTCAGATAGGATCTAATTTTGTAGCGTTTGATAATGAAAAGCACTTATACAAGCCATTACTTTATTTAAATACAGATAGCTATAAAAATAAAGTAACTGTATCACCAGTTCCTTTAGATGAGTCAGAAAAAGAATTCACTGATGATTTGATAACATATTACAATTCACACAAAGAGGAATTTACAGATAAGCAATTGTTCTTATTACGTAATCAAAGTAGAAAAGGAATTGGCTTTTTTGTTGATACCAATAATTTTTATCCTGATTTTATTTTGTGGGTAGTTGAAAGCGGAAAACAACGAATCGCCTTTGTAGATCCAAAAGGAATTAGAAATTCAAAAGGATTAAATGATCCAAAGATTCAATTCCATAAGTTAATTAAGGATAAAATAGAACCGCAGGTAGTTTCTGAAAACATTGAGTTAAGTTCTTTCATTGTAAGTAACACTAATTACACAATGCTTAACTGGAAAGGAAGTATTACAAAGGAAAAGTTCCATGATAATAATGTTTATTTTCAATATGAAGATAAAGAGACTTATATAGGGAAGATTTTGAAAAAGATGTAAAAAAATGAAATTCGATCAAGTACTTTTAAAACACATTACCCTTGCATTGCAAGATTTAAAGGGGAAAGGACTTCCTATTGGCTTTAAGCCGTCTGCCTATTTTGATGTTGGAAATCAAATATTATCTAAACTCTTTTAATGGCTAATAGTAGACTCTCCAAATCAACGTTTATTAGAGGACTTCAATGTGAGAAGTCATTGT
>OJFP01000491.1_pt1 | contig 28276 bp, 22 predicted proteins | sample 1594141 | NCBI WGS metagenome assembly OJFP01 (sample SAMN05416843, study PRJEB24817) | seawater metagenome | isolation source: Sea water | place: Canada:Atlantic | collected 2013-07 | reverse complement strand
TCTCGTGGGCTCGGAGATGTGTATAAGAGACAGGAACAGATTAACGTCAGGTCCGCTGGGCAAGCATTATTGCGCCTAAACCGGCAAAGAAAAACAACACGGTTGGCAACAGGGCTGATACCAGCAGATTAAAGCCGTAAGCCAGGCCGAGGTAACCGGTCATCTGGCTGGTGATATGGAAAAGCAGGCCGACAACGATTCCGACGAAGACCCGCTGACCCAGATTTCCACTACGCAAACTGCCGAACACAAACGGCAGGGAAATCAACACCATGACCACGATGGTGAACGGACGAACAATTTTTTGCCAGAAGGCTAACTGGTATTGATTCGCGTTCTGTCCATTTTCAGCTAAAAAACTGGCGTGGCCGCGCAGCTCCCAGAGAGACATTCTCCCCGGCGGAACAGCCCCTACCGCCATATTCTCCGGAGCAATCGGCGAGTCCCAACTAGCCCGATCTGCGTCGACCCGCCGGGCACGTCCGTCCTCAAGCAAGGTCTGCCGCACCCCTCGCAGCATCCAGTGGTCATCTTCATTAATCGCTTTTTTAGCAAAAGCAACGCCCTTCAGGCGATGCTGCTCATCGAACTCGTAAATAGTCACCCGGTTTAACGACAGATCGGCGCCGATTACCCGGACATTGACAAAAGCCTGATTGTCTCTGGCCCAGGCTCCCCCCGCCTGCTGACCGGAAAATTTATCATTCAGCGCCTGGCTACGAATCTCCTGACCCCACCGCTCCATTGGCGGCACCGCCAGCTCGCCAAGTACCAGTGCAAAAACCAGGATAGGTACCGCCGCAATCAATAACACCCGACCAACACTCATAATCGACAGGCCCGCTGCTCTTAACGCCACTAACTCGCCCCCCACCGCGAGACCACCTAGCCCAACCAGCGCACCCACCAGCGCGGCGCTGGGTAACAATTCAAACGCCCGGCGAGGCGTCGTGAGTAACAGGTACTGAGTCACTTCGGTCAGGCCATAACCGGCTTTCCCCAGATCAGCGAGCTCCGCGATCATGGCAAACAGGGAAAACACCGCCGTCAATCCGAACAGTGATAATAAAAAGCCGTTGATGACCGCCCGCGTCAGGTATCTGGAAATGAGGCTCATCGGTGCCCCCAGCGAAGAAAGCGCCGATGCCAGCTGACCATCGGGTTGTTGAGATTAACCATCATCACCAGAAAAAGCGCCATTATTGCCAGGTGGACCCACCATAGACCCAGCCAGTCCGGTATCTTGCCATCCGCCAGCCAGGCGCTGCTTACCTTCAGGAAGTTGGTATAGAGCAAATAAACCATGACCGCCACGGTTAACCCGACGACTCGCCCCGATCGCGGCGGGGTATAACTGAGTGGCACGGCCAGCAGCATTAACAACACAGTGGACACGGGGATCGCCAGTCGCCACTGCAACTCTGCCTGGGCGGCGGCCCCCTGTCCCCAAAGCTGGTGGGTAGGCAGGGCCTCTTCCTTACGCCGTTTCTGTTTCAGTTCGGGCTGCTGAATTAGCAGGGCATATTCGGCAAACTGCATTTCCCGATAGTTGAGCTTGCCCGGCTTACCGTCATATCGGTAGCCCTTCTCCAGCACTAGAAACTGATCACCGTATTCGTCAACCTCGATTCGACCACGGGGAGCGGCTATCACCGTTTCAGCCTCAGGGTTGGTAAGGTCCCGGATAAAAACATTCTCAAGTCGAGTCCGGTCCTTATTTAGTTTCTGCACATAAAAAATTCGCTTTCCACCGTCGAGCGTTCTAAAAACACCGCTGCTTATCCCTGTCAGTGCAGGTTCGCTTTCTATCCGTTCTTCGATCTTGATGGTCTGCTCCTCAGCCCACGGAGCCAGGAAAAAAGAGAGGTAGCTGATCGGGATAGCAGCCGCCAGACCCAGCAGTCCAACCGGAAATAGAAACTGCAGGGGCGAGACCCCCGCCGCGGTCAGCGCTACCATTTCACTGTCTCGGTACCACCGCCCCAGGGTCAGCAGCGCCGCAAGAAACAGGGCCACCGGAATAATAATGGTCTGCGCCCACAGCAGCTTTAACCCCATTAGCCCTAACACAGCACCGCCGGGCAATTCGCCCTGAGCCACCGAGGCGAGATAACGGATGATCCGAGTGCTCGAAAGTACCAGGGTCAATACCGTCACTGCACCGACAAAATTGACCGCAAACTCTTTTAACAGGTACTGCCGAACAACCTTCATTAAACAACCTTAGATAGAAACTAGCGATAAACACTAACGCGGTACCACGCGGCCGGAAATCCCGTGCTCAGCCGCTCGATATCCACCGACAGGATAGCGAAAGAATTAGTTAATATAATGGGCCCACGATCCAACGCTCGGGATCGATGCTCGACAGAGTGACTGCGGTCTGCCAACAATTCACCTGAGCGAATACACGCTGCTGTCCACCCGTTACATTAAAGGTGTTGCAAACCTAAAAACCTTTCGGCAATTTTTGGAGTATGGCATGAAATTTTCGTTGGCCACCAAGCTCGCGACTGAAGACAACACCCACTGCCTGGTAGTTCCAGTGGTCAGCGGCAAACAGTTACCCGATGTCACTAAACAGGTGGATCAGGCCTCTGGCGGCGCGATTACCGCTGCCATCAAGGCTGGCGACGCCTCGACCAGTCACGGCAAAACCCTGCTATTAAGATCACTAGCCGGAATCAAAAGCGACCGGGTATTACTCGTCGGCTGCGGCAAACCGGGGGAGCTCACTGCCACCCAGTATGTCGACATTCTACGCGCGGCCGGCAGGGCCGTGAAATCGCTGGGCGCGGCTAGTGCAACCTGCCACCTGAACGACCTGGAAGTTGCTGGCCAGAACAACCACTGGAAACTGGCGATGGCGGTGCAAACTCTCGCCCACTGCAATTACCGGTTTGATGAGCTTAAAAGCGCTAAATCCTCACCGGCTAAACTCAAACGTATTGCACTGGGTATGGCCGACACCAGTGCCGCGGCCGCCAAACAGGCACGGGCGACAATCACAACGCACTCGGCTATTGCAGACGGTGTAAAGCTGGCACGCGATCTGGGCAACCGGCCTGGCAATGTCTGTACACCCGTCTATCTGGCGGATCAGGCCAAACAGGTTGCCGCTGAACTGGATTTGAAAATTGACGTCCTTGATGAATCCCGGATGGATAAACTGGGGATGAATTCTCTACTCTCGGTAGGCCGCGGCAGTCGCCAGGAATCACGACTGATTGTGCTGGAATACCAGGGAACGGATAAAAAAGTGTCGCCCACGGTGCTGGTGGGTAAAGGCGTCACCTTTGATGCCGGTGGAATTTCTCTCAAACCGGCCGGTGGCATGGAAGAGATGAAATATGACATGTGTGGTGCTGCCAGCGTATTGGGCACCCTCAAGGCTGCCGCCACCGCTAAGCTTCCGGTTAATGTCATCGGCATTATTCCGGCGGTTGAGAATATGCCCGATGGCCTGGCTAACAAACCGGGCGACGTGGTGACCAGCATGTCCGGCAAAACCATAGAAATTATCAATACCGATGCGGAGGGCCGACTCATTCTGGCCGATGCGCTCACCTACGCAGAGCGCTACGACCCGGCAGTGGTCATCGATATAGCCACGCTTACCGGTGCCTGCATTATTGCGCTTGGCAACCACCTTAGCGCGGTCATTGGCAACGACCAGCCACTGGTCGATGACCTGATCCAGGCTGGCCTCGATAGCCATGATCGCTGCTGGCAGCTACCGATGATGGACGAATACCAACGGCAGATAAAAAGCAACATCGCCGATATTTCTAACGTCGGTGGCCGCCAGGCCGGCACCGTGACGGCTGCCTGTTTCTTATCCCGCTTCACGGAAAAACAGCGCTGGGCGCACCTGGATATCGCTGGCACTGCCTGGCAGACCGGTAAAAACAAGGATTCTACGGGTCGTCCCGTCCCACAGCTAACTCAGTTTCTGATCAACTCCGCCACAGGCTAGCAACCGTGACCAAGGTTGATTTTTATGTGCTCGAAGATAATGGCCCTGGCGCCCTGCTGCGTTTTGCCTGCCAACTAACCGAAAAAGTATATTCGCTTGGCCATCAGGTTCATCTGCATAGCGCCAACGAACAGATGGCGCGGAAACTGGATCAATCACTCTGGACTTTCTCGGAACTGGCCTTTATCCCTCATCAGCGGGTCGACGCCGATCACCCACTGCCCGCCGGAGAACCGGCGCCGGTTACCATCGGCATGATGACGGAAAAAATGGACCCGGTTCATTGCGAGGACGTCCTGGTCAATCTGGGTGGAGAAATACCGACCTGGTTTAGTCGCTTCAGCCGAGTGGCTGAAATCGTTGCCGGCGATGATGAGCAACGTCATCAGGCGCGAGAGCGTTACCGGTTCTACCGCGACAGGGGCTACAATCTTGATATGCACACGATTAAACCGACACCGGACCCGACACCAGCCACTGAAGCACCCCTGTCATGAGCAATGATGAAACCTATTCACCGAAAACTGATCGGCCGCAGGAAAATCAATCGGACGGTTCACTCGACGAACTGCTTGACACGGTACGAGACCACCTTGGTGATGCTTCATTAGACGATGTTGATATCCCGGTGCTAACCGAAGTGGTGATGGCCGCGCCTCCCCAAAACGCGCCCCGCACCGATACCGGCCATACTGAAGAAGCGGTTGACCTCTCTCCCGAACCGCTAATAGAAGATCCGGTACCGCCCCCGGGTGCGGCGAGCACTCACGAGATTGGATCAGCATCAGAAAGCCCCTTCACCGTCGATGAAAATGCATCGAACCCCGACCTTGCTCACGACCCTTTAAACGCTGAAATTGTTGATCAACCCCCAGCGTGGGCCGATAACAACGACAACGACTGGTCAGGCCAAAACGACGAGGAACAGTGGCCTGCCGACACCGCGATCGGTGACGACTCCCTGCGGGATGCCGAACGGACAGAACTCGAAGACGATAACGACGATGAAGCCTTTGATGTCACGCAGGTAGCTTCATCCGGTGAACTACTGGATGACGACTCCCCCGAACTGGAACCGACGCTCGCGCACTCCCCTCCCGATTGGTTAGACCGTATGGATCAACTCATCGATGAACGCTGCTACGCACTTGCTGCGGATCTTAAAATGCAGCTACGTCAGTCGATGGATACGACCTCCAATCCACAGGACAGTAACTCAGCTGGCTAGCACTTCTGCCGGCACCACCGTTTGATGATGACGTAAGTGACTCCTGCCGAGTCTCAACCGCTAATCAATTTCATCTCCTATTTGGGCCACTATCGGGACTCATAAATAAAGTGATCCCTTCTCAACAATCGACCTGGAAACATGGATAAAACCTACAACCCCACGGATATTGAACAGCGCTGGTACCAGCGTTGGGAGCAGGACCAACAGTTCGTCCCTGCCACTGATGGTAATAGCGATAGCGACCCCTACTGCATCGTTATTCCGCCACCGAATGTCACTGGCTATCTCCATATGGGTCACGCTTTCCAGGACACCATCATGGATCTGCTGGTGCGCTATCAACGCATGCGCGGCGCCAGCACACTCTGGCAAGTTGGCACCGATCACGCCGGCATTGCCACCCAGATGGTCGTGGAACGACAGCTCGCGGCGGACGGCATCACTCGCCACGATCTGGGGCGGGAAAAATTCATTGAAAAGGTCTGGGAGTGGAAAGAACAATCCGGTGGCCAGATCACCCAGCAGCTGCGTCGGATGGGTGCTTCAGCCGACTGGAGCCGCGAACGTTTCACCATGGACAGCGGCCTGTCCGCCGCCGTCCGTGAAGTCTTTATAAAACTCTACGACAAGGGCCTCATCTACCGTGGTAAGCGGCTGGTGAACTGGGATCCGGTTCTCCATACGGCAATCTCGGACCTGGAAGTCGACTCGGTCGAAGAACAGGGTTCGCTGTGGCATATCCGCTATCCGTTAGCCGACGGCAGCGGCTCACTGGTGGTCGCGACCACCCGCCCGGAAACCTTGCTTGGCGATACCGCCGTCGCTGTTCACCCGGACGATAGTCGTTACCAGCACCTGATCGGGCAATCAGTACAACTGCCGATGACCGGTCGGCAGATTCCGGTCATCGCCGATGACTATGTGGACCCGGAATTTGGTTCTGGCTGCGTCAAAATCACACCGGCCCACGACTTTAACGACTATCAAATGGGCCAGCGCCACCAGTTGCCGATGATTAATGTGCTGACGGCGGACGCAACCATCGGCGACGACATGCCGGAAGCCTACCGCGGACTGGATCGGTTCGATGCGCGCAAACGGTTAATTGCGGATCTGCAAGCGGCTGACCTGCTGGAAAAAATAGACGATCACACCCTGATGGTACCCCGTGGTGATCGCAGCGGCGCGGTCATTGAACCCTGGCTCACCGACCAGTGGTATGTCAAAGTCGCTCCCCTGGCAGAACCCGCCATTGCCGCCGTCGAAAACGGCGACATACGATTCGTTCCGGAGAACTGGTCGCGAACCTATTTCGAGTGGATGAACAACCTCGAAGACTGGTGTATTTCACGGCAAATCTGGTGGGGTCACCGGATCCCGGTCTGGTATGACGCCGATGGCAATCATTACGCCGGCCACGACGAAGCCGATGTGCGCCAACGTCACGCACTGGACGATCAGATCACACTGACTCAGGATGAAGACGTCCTCGACACCTGGTTTTCATCGGCTCTCTGGCCGTTTTCCACCCTCGGCTGGCCCGATAAAACGGCCGAACTGGAAAAGTTCTACCCCACCAGCGTGCTGGTCACCGGCTTCGATATTATTTTCTTCTGGGTTGCCCGGATGATCATGATGGGGCTGGAATTCACCGGCGAGGTGCCTTTTCGGGAAATCTATATTCACGGCCTGGTGCGCGATGCCGATGGCCAGAAAATGTCTAAATCCAAAGGCAACGTCATCGACCCCCTCGATTTAATCGACGGCGCCGATCTGGATAAACTGGTCCAGCAGCGCACTGCCGGTCTGATGCAGCCAGAGATGAAAAACCGCATTGAAAAGGCTACCCGACGCCAGTTCCCGGACGGTATTCCGGCGTTTGGTACCGACGCACTGCGGTTTACCTTTGCCTCTCAGGCTACCCTGGGTCGGGATATTCGGTTTGACCTTCAGCGCATCGAAGGTTACCGAAACTTCTGTACCAAGCTCTGGAATGCCGCTCGCTATGTGCTGATGAATATTTCCAGCGACGGTAACGACCAGCCGACCAATGAAACCACTGCACAGCTGAGCACCGCCGACCGCTGGATTCGATCAAGGTTTGGCGAAACTCTGCGCCAGGTCGAATCGGCGATTGCCGATTATCGTTTTGACTATGTCGCCAATGAGCTTTACCAGTTCGCCTGGGACAATTACTGCGACTGGTATATCGAATTGACCAAACCGGTGCTTAACGGCGACGATGCCACTAGCAGTCAGGCCGCCCGACAGACACTCATTACAGTGCTGGAAGCGTTTCTGCGAGCGGCCCACCCGGTAATGCCCTACATCACCGAAGAGATCTGGCAGCGGGTTAAAGCGCCAGCCGGCATCACCGGCGATAGTGTGATGGCGCAGCCCTGGCCACAAAGCGAAAGTTTTGCCCAGGACAGACCGGCAGAAGCAGAAATTGAGTGGCTACAGCAGGTGGTGAGTGCGATCCGCACGATCCGTGGTGAGATGAACATCCCACCGCGTAAACCGCTGCCGCTGTTGCTCCAGAATGGTAGTGATCAGGATCGTGAATACCTTAAAAACAATCTGGCGCTACTAAAAACCGTGGCAGTCGTGCAAAGCGTTGACTGGGTAACGAGTGGCGAAACCCCTCCGGATAGCGCCATCGGCCTGGTCGGCAACCTGCAACTACTGGTGCCTCTAGCCGACCTGATCGACCCCGCCGCCGAGTTAACTCGACTGGATAAGGAAATCACCAAACTTGAGAAAATCACTGCCGGCAGTGAGGCCAAGCTCAACAACGAAGCCTTTACCGCCCGAGCACCGGCGGAAGTGGTGGCCAAAGAACGGGAGAAACTGGAAGAATTTCGGGAGCAACTCGCCGAACTACAACAACAACAGGAACGAATTGCCGCCCTGGCCAAATCCAGATAACCCGGGGAGCCAGCCAATAAACCCACGAGCTTAGCGTTCGCGAACGGCCAGAAATTGCACCTCTGGCCAGCGCTCTTCGGTAAGACTCAAATTAACGTGGCTCGGGGCCACATAAGTCAGGTCCCCACTGCCGTCCAGCGCCAGGTTAACCTCGGCTTTTTTCTTAAATTCCTGCAACATTTTCGGGTCGTCACACTCAACCCAGCGAGCGGTCACCACATTCACCGGTTCAAACTGGCAAACCACTCCGTATTCATCCTTTAACCGGTAGGCGGCCACCTCAAACTGCAGCACACCCACCGCACCAAGAATCAAATCGTTGCTAATCAGCGGTCGATAGAGCTGGGTCGCGCCCTCTTCGGAAAGCTGTTGTAGTCCCTTCAGCAGGGCTTTCATTTTTAGGGGGTCTTTTAACTGGGCTCGCCGAAATAGCTCCGGAGCAAAATTGGGAATGCCCTGATATTTTAGCGATTCCCCTTCCGTAAACGTATCACCAATGCGAATAGTCCCGTGGTTATGCAGGCCGATAATATCGCCCGCATTGGCCTGATCGGCATGTTCGCGTTCGCCGGCAAGAAAAGTAATCGCGTTGGAAACGGCGATATCTCGGCCCAGCCGCACGTGCTTCATCTTCATGCCTTTCCGATACTGCCCGGAACAGATTCGTAAGAATGCGATTCTGTCTCGATGGGCCGGATCCATATTGGCTTGAATCTTGAAAACAAAACCACTGAATTTATCTTCAGCCGGCTCAACTGCCCGTTCGACTGCCTGACGCGGCAGGGGCCCAGGGGCAAATTCAAGAATCGCGTCCAGAAAAACCTGCACACCAAAATTATTAATCGCCGAGCCAAAGTAGACCGGCGTCTGCTTACCTGCCAGATAGGCAGTCAGATCAAATTCCGGGCAGCCACCACGCACCAGCTCGATCTCTTCGCGGTACTCGTCAATTTCATCCTCACTCATCACTTCCAGCAACCGGGGATGATCCAGGCCCTGCAACACTTCGATCCCGTCGGCGGATGAATTTTTCCCGTCAAACAGGTGCACCTCATCCGTTTGCAGGTGATAAATCCCCTTGAAACGTTTACCCATGCCAATTGGCCAGGTCACGGGCGTGGCTTCGATCCCCAGCACTTTCTCGATCTCGTCTAGCAGGTCAATCGGGTCCCGCCCCTCACGATCCAGCTTATTAATAAAGCTGAGTACCGGGGTGTCACGCAGGCGGCAAACATCCATCAGTTTGATGGTGCGCTCCTCGACCCCCTTGGCGACATCGATAACCATGAGCGCACTGTCAACGGCCGTTAGTACTCGGTAGGTATCCTCGGAAAAATCCGCGTGTCCGGGGGTATCGAGCAAATTAACGGTAACGTCCCGGTAGGGAAATTGCATGACCGAGGCGGTCACGGAGATGCCACGCTCTTTCTCCAGCGCCATCCAGTCGGAAGTCGCATGGCGTGTTGATTTGCGCCCTTTGACGGTACCCGCCTGCTGAATAGCACCACCAAATAGCAGCAATTTTTCAGTCAGGGTTGTTTTCCCGGCATCAGGATGGGAAATGATCGCGAAGGTTCGTCGCTCAGTTTGGGAGGAATTTAGCGAGTTCATAGTCCGTTAATAATCACGTGTATGGGCAGCGCGTCGTCACAACACCTGGCCGAAAAAAAGTTAAAAATACTCAGAAAAATCGGGGCGGCCAGAAGGCCTCAAGCGACAGGAAAAACTGACTCCGCCGTCTCTCGCTGATCAGCATCCAGCCCAATGACGGATATCTCGGGAAAGCACTATGGCGTCTTCGCGACCTTTCAAGGCCCGATAATAATTTTTTCTCACACCAATCCGGGAAAAACCAAATTTACGGTATAGCCCGAGGGCGCCCCGATTGGAGGGACGCACCTCCAGGTAGACCGTGTCAGCACCCAGATCGGCAGCAATACCAAGAATCACGTTTAAGAAACTACTTGCGTGGCCCCGTCGATGCTCCGTTGGATCCACACATATGTTGAGTAAATGCGCCTCACCGGCTGCAATTGCAACCAGCGAATAACCCAGCAGCTGGTCGCCGTTCCAGAGGAGGTGACAGCTATAACCGGCCCGCAAGCAATCGACAAAGACGCCGCGACTCCAGGGAAAATCATAAGCAGCCGTCTCCAGCTCGATAACCACGGGTAAGTGGTCAACCAGCATGGGGGTTACTCGAAGCGGGTTATCGTTTTCAGAGTTGCCAATTGCCCCTAAATCTTGATTTTGAAACCGTGCTACCACAACCCCGGTTATCCTTTGGCCAGAACAGCATTATAACGTTCACGGGCAAAGCAGAGGTCGCTCCACGCCTTGCTTTTTTCCGACGGGGACCGCAACAGGTAAGCAGGGTGATAAGTCACCACTAACGGAATCTCTGACGTTCCGTAATTAAATTCGCCCCCCCTGAGCTTGCCGACAGCCTCCTCCGTTTCCAGCAGGGCGTGGGCAGCTACGCGTCCCACCACGACAATAATTTTCGGCCTCAGGAGTGCGATCTGGCGTTTGAGATACCCGCGACAGGCGTCACGTTCGTCCACGTGTGGATCACGGTTGCCCGGCGGACGACACTTAACAATATTCGTAATATAGACCTGCGACCGTGCTAACCCGATGGCCTGCAACATATTATCCAGTAGCTGACCGGCACGACCGACAAAAGGTTCGCCGCGCTGATCTTCCTCCTGACCCGGTGCCTCCCCGACGATTAACCAGTCGGCGGACTGATCACCCACGCCAAACACTGTCTGAGTACGCTGCTGAGAAAGCCCGCAGGCGTGGCACCCGGCTACCCGCTGATAGAGATCGCTCCAGTTCAGTTCATCGATCGATGGCGACGCTACTACTGTCGGGTCCGGCGAACCATTTCCGGGTAGAGGTCGATCGACGGGAATGTCGGCAACCATGGGTTTGGAGGGAGATTCCAGGCCCGATTGCGGCCTGGCCACCGGTTCTATAACTGCCTCCGTCTGTCTCAATTGCCACCGAGGAATATCAAGGGCATCAAGCACGTGGCGCTTGTTCGCAGAGAGCATTAACTTACCGGTCATTAACAGAAATCGTGTTAATCGATCTCGCGGACCAGCCGGAATCCAAGATTATCCTGCCGCACATCCGCTCGCATACCCACCCGCTTTGCCGCACGACTGCCATCCGCCGGGTTACTCCATGACCCCCCACGGACCACTCGTTCGGAACAACCCGACTCTTGCCAGCTGCTGCCATCGACAGGCGCACCTTCGTAATTTTTGTGCATGCAATCAGCAACCCATTCGTGAACATTACCCGCGCTGTCCCGTACGCCCCAGGGATTACCTGGAAAGCTCCCGACCGGCGCAGTCTTCACGCCGTCCCATTCACTACCGCAACCCCAGCAATTAGCTCGGTTATGTCCCGGTTTCCTACCCCACCAATAAGGGCCGGAGGTTCCGGCTCGGGCGGCATACTCCCATTCAGACTCACTCGGCAGACGATAACGCTTGCCGGTTTGACTCGACAACCAGGCCGCATATGCCCGCGCATCATCCCAGCTGACGTTAATAACCGGTCGGTTATTACGACCCCAGCCCTGATCAGCAGGTAGCTGACCACCCACCGCTGAAACAAAGGCACCGTATTCAGCAAAAGTAATTTCAGTCACCGTGATCGCAAACCCAGGCACTGACACCTCTCTTGAGGGCCGTTCATTGAAGGCCGGAGAGAGTGAAGAGCTGCCCTGAGTAAATTGGCCGGATGGAATTCCAACTAGCATTGGTCCCATGCCGCCGCTTTTTAGCGGGTCCTGAAACGGCTCCACCTCTACCGCCGGGGTGAGATCACCGGGCTGATTCAGCGACGGATTTGATGCCCCGTCGGTACCTGCTGAGGCAACGCTTTTTTCAATTTGCCCCGAATCACTACCCAGAACCGCCAACCCCTGATCGGCCGGCGTTGATGAGGTACCCGAGAAAAAATAATAGCCGCCACCCACCAGCAGCAGCACGACTGCCACCAACACGGCGATGACCGTGTTTTTACTGTCTGCGCCAGCCGATGCGCCCTTATCCGGTGCAACACCTGGGGTTGGCTGGGGGCGCGCAACCGGTTCATTTTTTTCAGCCACCACATCCAGACTCGGCACCGCAGGCTCCACCGATTGTTCGGCAGACTCTGGTTCTTCACCGGGAGCCTCACTCGTTTCCAGATCCTGCAGTGTTATATCGGGTTCACCGTCATCCAGACCCGGCAGAAAGGTATCCCCTACCCAATCACCGGGGGTGTCCTGGGTGGTGTCGTCGCCAGGGCTACCGATGACATCCACAACGACAACCGTTGTATTGTCCTGATTCCTTTTACCTACCTGCTCGACTGCGTCAATCAGGGCATCCGCAAACGCCTGTGCAGTATGGGCATTTTTTGACAGCGCGGGAAAATCGTCACTACTAATGGTATCGAGGCCGTCGCTGGCCACAATGAGTCGATCACCCGGCCGCACATCGTGCCCCTCTTCGGGACAATCAATCATGGCGATTTCTTCGCCATTGATATAGCTCATCAGCATGTTACGACGCGGCGTAAAGCCTGGGGTTTCGGGGATTTCCTCCCCGGCGGCGATCAGTCGATCCATGTAACCACCGTAACTGTGGTCATCATTTTTACGGATCACTTCGCCACCCCGGAGCAGGTAGAGGAGGCTATCGCCAATACTGATCCAGTGGAGGGCCTTTTCATCCAGATTAAAGGCAACCAGCGTGCACCCCATGCCCTGTAGTTCTGGACGTTCGCGCGCGCGCTCCTGCACGGCTTTGTTCGCCGCATTGGTAGCATTCAGCAGGGCGTCCGGGAAGTTTTCTGCCGGGTAATCCTTTGACATTTCCCTGACGACTTTCTCGACAACGATCTCACTGGCGACCGCTCCACCGGCGTGCCCGCCCATACCGTCGGCCAGGACGATTAAGGCCTGACGCTTATCAACGTCATCGGTTTCAGGGAAAAAAACCTGGAAACAATCTTCCTGATAGTCCCGGCCACCCTGTACCTGTTTTGCACCTACCTCGTAATACATCTATTTGGAGCGCTTTTTATCGAGTGAAAAACGGATATGACAGCAGCTTTCCACCCTGATTGATCAGGCAAAAACGCTTTAATAACGATCTGTTTTCGGCACTGAAAATGTCGAAAACTCCTGTTAACTGTCCGGACGATTGAATTCTGAATCTCTGATATCGAATCAACACCAGCAATTCCTGCTTTTGCGAAGTCGAAAAGGTACCATAAATAGGCCAATAAATTCCCTCTTCTATTTCATCTAAATCCGCCATGGATAGAGGTTAATTACCATTATCGACCCTCCTCTCCCCAACTAAGTGGATCAAGCATCCATACCCGCGGATTAGCTAACCAGACCCGGCCTCCTGACAGAATAAATTTTTGCAGCAATATCCACGCTGGAAATAGACCGCCTCGCTATAATACCGATCCGTTGATTCTGGGCACGCCGAGGCGGTCGAACTATCGGCACCAACCGGCCTTCACCTTAGCCCTCCCAACATTCTTTTACTAGCATTCAGTCCATGACCGCCAATTCTTTGCCTCCTGCTTTAAATACGCTCGTTTCTGGTACCGGCCCGGGGGTCGTTCCGTGGCAACCGGGTCACGGCTCCGATCAGGCCCGATTTATCAGCGACCTGGCTGCGACCGCTGATCGACCCATACTCGTCGTTGCCGATTCCATAACCGAAGTACAACCTTTAGCAGACGCTATCGCTTTTTATAGTTCGGGGGATTATCCCCGGCCGATGCTACTGCCTGACTGGGAAATGCTTCCCTACGACCATTTCTCGCCGGATCAGGAACTAGTTTCGGAACGGCTCTCAGTACTTCATCGTATCCGCGCATTGGAACGGGGCGTGGTGGTGGTGGCAATTTCCACGCTACTGCAGCGACTTGCACCAATTGATTACCTCGATCGCTACAGTTTATGGCTTGATCAAGGGCAATCCCTGGATCTGGAAACATTCCGCGAGCGGCTCTCCACCGCCGGCTACACCTTTGTTAACCAGGTCATTGCCCATGGGGATTTCACCATCCGCGGCGGCATTCTCGACCTGTTTCCAATGGGCAGCAAAGTGCCTTTTCGCATCGAGCTCTTTGATGACCATGTTGAATCGATTCGTACGTTTGACCCGGAAACTCAACGGTCCAACCTCCCCCTCGACCAGGCTCACCTGTTACCGGGACGCGAATTCCCAATCACCGATGAATCAATCACCCTCTTTTTTCAGAACTTTCAGGCGCACCTGGAGGCCAACGCCAGTCAGGCATTTCTCTACCGCGAACTCAAATCGGGCCGAATTCCGGCAGGCATAGAGTTTTATTTACCCCTGTTTTTTAACTCGACGGCAACCCTGTTCGATTACCTGCCCGGGAACACCCTTGTCGTTTATCCGGACGACTGCTTCGGCCACGCGGAGCGCTTCTGGGCGATGGCCAACGAACGCCGCGAGCATCGTCAGGTTGATATCGACCGACCACCACTCCCGGCAACGCTGCTCTATCAACAGGCCAACGAACTCTTTAATGAGTTTAAAAACTGGCCCGCAATCAAAATTGAGCGCCTGCCGAGCGGCACACCCCTGCCTGATGTCAGCGCCGATGCCCATAGCCCGAAGCCGATTCAGCGTCTGCAGGAATTTATTGACTCGAATCCGGTGCGGTTACTGCTGGTGGCCGAATCAAATGGCCGACGCGAAGCGCTCATCTCAACATTAAGAGGCAGTGGTCTTACCCCGGATTTTTTTAGTAGTTTCGACGAGTTTTTAGCCAGCAGCAGTACCCTGGCAATCACCGTTTCACCCCTCATTGAAGGCCTGTACGATCCCGATGCGCGGCTGATCATCATCACTGAGTCGATGCTGTTCGGCAAGCAGGAGGTCGCTCAACGTCACCGCCGACAGCGCGACCCTGACCTGGATGCCATCGTTCGTGATCTGAGCGAATTAAGAATCGGTGACCCGGTTGTCCACGTTGACCACGGAGTCGGTCGCTACCAGGGACTACAGGTGATGGAAGTGGGCGGTAGCGGCGGCGAGTTCCTCTGCCTGGAATACGCCGAGTCATCGCGGATTTATGTTCCCGTCGCCAAACTCAGTATGATCCACCGCTTTGCCGGCAGTGCTGGCAGCAATCCACCGCTGCACAAACTCGGCAATGCTCAATGGACCAAGGCCCGTAAAAAAGCGCAGGAAAAGGCCCACGATGCCGCGGCAGAATTACTTGAAATTTATGCCCGCCGGGCAGCCAGAAAGGGCTTTGCTTATCCACTGGATCAAGCGGAGTATGAAAAATTTGGCAACAGCTTCCCCTACGAAACAACCCCGGATCAAAGCCGTACCATTACCGAGGTAATTAACGACCTGCAAGCGCCCCAACCCATGGATCGCGTGGTCTGTGGCGATGTCGGCTTTGGCAAGACTGAAGTGGCGGTTCGTGCTGCCTACGTGGTGGCGGCGGCAGGCCGACAGGTCGCGTTGCTGGTGCCGACGACCTTACTGGTACAGCAGCACACGGAAAGTTTTCAGGACCGGTTTGCCGATACCCCCTACAAGATTGCCGGGCTGTCTCGTTTTCAGACGCCCAAAGAGCAACGGGCGGTTCAGGATGCCATGGCGTCCGGCAAAGTGGATATTGTGATTGGTACCCAGAAACTGCTCGGCAAAGAGATCAAATTTGCGGATCTTGGGTTGCTCATAATCGACGAGGAACACCGCTTTGGCGTGCGCCAGAAGGAACGCTTTAAAAGCCTTCGGGCGGAGGTTGATATTCTCAATCTCACCGCGACACCGATTCCTCGAACCCTGAGCATGGCGGTCTCCGGCCTGCGTGATTTGTCGATGATCACCACCCCGCCGCAAAGACGCATGCCGGTAAAAACCTTTGTCCGGACCTGGGACCCCCTGCTGATCAAGGAAGCCTGTCAACGAGAGTTTAGCCGCGGCGGCCAGGTCTATTTGATTCACAACCGGGTGGAAACAATAGACAAAATTGCCCGCGAAATTGGCGAACTATTGCCCGATGCGAGCATCCGTACCGCCCACGGCCAGCTCCCCGAGCGCACCCTCGAAAATATCATGCTGGACTTCACCCATCAGCGCTTCAATTTACTGGTCTGTACCACGATCGTTGAAAGCGGCATTGATGTTCCCTCGGCAAACACCATCATCATCGACCGGGCTGACCACCTGGGTCTTGCGCAACTCCACCAGCTGCGTGGCCGCGTGGGACGGTCCCACCACCAGGCCTACGCCTACATTCTGGTGCCCGATAAAGCGCGTTTACGCGGCGACGCCCTGCAACGTCTGGAGGCGATCGAAGCACTAGGCGACCTCGGCATCGGCTTTAGTCTCGCCACCCACGATCTGGAAATTCGTGGTGCCGGCGAACTCCTTGGAGATCAGCAAAGTGGTCGCATTCAGGAAGTGGGGCTGACTCTGTATCACGAACTGCTGGAACGGGCAGTCGCCGATCTGAAAGCAGACGGCGACCAGACAACACCGGCTGTCGAAGCGCGGCAGGTAGAGCTGGATTTTCGACTGCCTGCGCTATTGCCAGAAGATTATCTACCCGACGTTCATTCCCGCCTTGTGATCTACAAACGCATTGCCGCCTGCAGCAGCGAAGATGCGCTTAAAGAACTACAGGTAGAACTGATCGACCGGTTTGGACTGTTACCGACGCCGGCTAAAAACTGTTTCCGCCTGGCAACGCTGAAACTCCAGGCCGCCAGTCTCGGCATCAAAGCGATTACCGCAAATTCAGAATTACTCACTATCCAGTTCAGCCCCGATCCAAAGATCGATCTGGAGGCACTGATCAGCCTGATTCAGGGCAAACCCAGAGAGTATCGGTTTGACGGTGCCACTCGCCTTGAGCAGCGCCTTGGGGAGGAGGACGTCGACGCCCAACTGGATAAAACCCATGCCTTACTCACCCTGCTCACCCCCACCGACCAGCAGCAGGTGGCCTGACCAGTCCATCAAATTAAACTAATCCTCAACCGCCAGTGCCTCTTCAAAACCAAATTCACGCATATCGCTGATACGTTGAGGATAGAGGATGCCGTCCAGGTGATCACACTCATGCAGAACCACCCGGGCATGAAAACCAGAAACCGTTCGGTCAATCGGTTCACCGGTCGCATCAAGGCCCTGGTACCGAATCGCCGTGGGCCGCGCCACCCGACCCCGCATACCTGGTACGCTGAGGCACCCTTCCCAGTCCATCAGTTGAGTCGGGTCCGTTACTTCTATCCGTGGGTTAATGAGCACAGTTCGTGGCACCGGTGACTGCTGGGGATAACGGGCATTTTCGTCAAACCCGAACACCACAACTCGATATCCCTCACCAATCTGCGGTGCCGCCAGCCCGACCCCATCCGCAGCCCTCATGGTGTCAAACATATCGTCTAACAACCGGTCCAGCCAGGCGGACGGAATCGACTCCACTGGGCTGGCTACCTGCAGTAGCCGAGGATCACCCATCCGCAAGATTGTTCGCACCGCCATGATGTCACTCCATTCAAGTTCGTTATCAATAATTGATTTCAGGGGTTGTCGGATTAGAGCCCAGAGTTCTTCCGCGATTCCTTAACCACTATACTTTCGCACATGATGCATAAAACCTTATCAACACCCGTTTCGTTAATCTTACTGTTGCTGATATTTTCCGGCACCAGCAGCAGCCAGACGCAGGACGATCAACTGTTTGAAGTCGAACTGATCGCCTTTACCCATCTCAACCCCCACGACAGCGGTGAACAATGGCCTGTGCGCGCCCACCCTTACCGCGACGGCAGGGTTCAAAAACCGATTACCCAGAGCAACCAGCAATCCGCAGCTGACCCCTCAACCGTCTTTGGGGATAAAGCGGAATTTTCACCTGAAGGGAGTCAGGAGAGCAGCCACGAAGAATTTACACAGCTGATCGACAATGAATTAAAACTGGGCGGACTGGCAACGAGCTTACGCCGGAAAAAACTCGCTGAACGAGTCCTACTTCACATCGGCTGGCGCCAGAAAATAAAGCCCGCCAATGCGACCGTACCGGTACTGATCGAAGGTGGTTTTCCACTGGCGGTCACTTACGGCTGGCAATGGCCGCCGGCCCAGAAGAGTCAACCCGGGGGACCGGATTTGGCAGAGCCTCCACCCCTGCTGCTCAAAACCGACCCAACGGCTAACAACGCCGATAGCATTAATGGCAACGAGGGTGTGTTTGCCGGGGGATTTGAACTGGAAGGCACGCTGGCGTTCTATGAGACACGCTATCCGCGTCTGGAAACCAACCTCTGTCTGGCGATCACCGCTAATTCCGGATCACCTTTACTAATACAGCAACCGGCCACTCTGCCGACCACCCCGGAAGTGGTTTGCAGCCGCGAAATACGTGGCCTGAAATACGATGACCTGCTCTATTTTGATACGCCCGTGCTAGGCCTGCTTGCTCAGGTAAGACGGGTCACCAAACCAACGCTGCCCGGACAGCTTTCGGCGGACCCGCGGTGACTGATATTCGTTACTGATCCAGCACGCGCAGATAATCGACCACACCGGTAGCCACCTCTTTAAACGGCGCCCCATATCCGGCGGACCGCAATCGCTCCATATTCGCCTGGGTAAAACTCTGGTAACGACCCTCCAGTCCCGCCGGAAAATCGACGTACCGAATGAGTCCTTTCTCCTGAGCTTGCGCAAGACTCAGCGGTCCGGTCGTACCCCCATCAACAAAATAATTAACCACCGCCAGTCCAACGTCATTAAAACTGCTCGCCTTTCCGGTTCCCAGATTGAATATCCCGGAGCGAGAAGAGTCATCCAGACAACTCAAATTGACTGCCACGACATCGTCGACGTGAATAAAATCACGGAGCTGACAGCCGTCGCCGTAACCATGACTGCCCTTGAACAGATTGATATATCCCTGGGCTTTGTACTGGTTGTAAAAATGGAAAGCCACCGATGCCATTCGGCCCTTGTGCTGCTCTCTGGGACCGTAAACGTTGAAATATCGAAATCCGACCACCTGCGCCGTGAAACTGGACATTCGTCGGCGAACATACTGGTCAAACAGAAATTTCGAGTAGCCATAAACATTTAGCGGCGCTTCGTAGACACGCTCTTCAGCAAACACTTCTCCGCTACCGTACACCGAGGCAGAGGACGCATAGAAAAAGGGAATCCGGGCCTGCTGGCAGGCAGTTAACAGTTGCTTGGAGTATTCAAAATTATTGGCCATCATGTAGCGGCCGTCTAATTCCATGGTGTCCGAACAGGCGCCCTGATGAAAAACCGCCCGAACATTGTTCTGCAGGTAACCCGCCTCCAGCAGCTCGACAAAAGCCTGTTTGTCGATAAAGTCCGCAATTTCGCAATCCACCAGGTTGGCGAACTTTTCAGAATTATTTCCCAGGTTGTCGACAACAACCAGATTGTTGTAACCGCGCTGATTAAGCCCCCTGACAATGTTGGAGCCAATGAAACCGGCCCCGCCGGTTACCACCATTAAATCGTCCATTAAAGCTGTCCACCTGCGTCTGCAATTTCAGCCAGTGTTGCCGTCGCAACCCCTAGTTTGCCAACCACTATACCGGCAGCAACGGTCGCCAGGTGTATCGCCTGTTCATCGCTAAACCCGGCCCCCATCGCCACTGCCAGCGCGGCAATAACGGTATCACCTGCACCGGAGACGTCATACACCTCCCGGGCGTGGGTTGGTTTATGGCTAACCGAGCCGTCCTTACGAAACAGGGTCATGCCTTCCTCACTGCGGGTGAGCAGCAGCGCGTCAATTCCCAGCGAGCTAATCAATCCTGCGGCGTGACTTTGTAATTCTGCCTCATCGCCCCAGGCACCCCACGCGTCAATCAATTCCTTACGATTAGGGGTAAGCATGGAAGCACCGTGATAACGGCTATAGTCATTGCCTTTGGGGTCAACCAGAATGGGAATATTGCGGGATCGCGCCATCTGAATCATCTGATCGATATGCAGCAACCCGCCTTTGCCATAATCCGAAAGCACCACAACATCGGTCTGTTCTAGCTGCTGCTGGTAAACATCCAGTACTTCCAGCAATATTTCATGATCAGGCAGTTGTTCAAAATCGAGTCGAATTAACTGCTGATGTTGAGCCATGACCCGCAGTTTTATGGTCGTTTGCGCGTTGGCATCGACACGGATGTGGGCGCTGATCCCGGCCTCTTCCAGTAACTGCTGGACCCTTCGACCCGCTTCATCGTCACCTACGGATGAAAGCAACGCAGTACTGGCCCCTAGCGCCACCAGATTACGCGCTACGTTGGCAGCGCCGCCGAGCTGCTCTTCAATTTCTGTCACGGCTACCACCGGTACCGGCGCTTCCGGGGAAATGCGATCCACCCCACCAAACCAGTATCGATCCAGCATCACGTCGCCCACGACCATTACCCGAGGGGCGTTATCGGACAACTGCCCAAGAAGTTCGACCAATTGTTCTGTCAACTGCAACTCCACGAAAAAGGGCACCCTCAGGTGCCCTTTTATGAACTTTTTGAAGAAATTTATTCAGAGGATTTTACCACGATATTATCGCGATTCTTTTCAAGGATTTTCTCACCTATCCCCTTCACCTGCAGGAGCTGTTCGGCCGACATAAAGGGGCCACTCCGTTCACGAAAGGTAACAATCGCTGCCGCTCTGGCTTCACCGATACCATTCAGTGATTCAGCAATCTCCTCAGCGGTTGCGACGTTGATGTTGACGGGTGCAGCGGAAACCCACCCGCCAAACAACAAACTGGTTAACAACAGCACAGTTTTGACATATCTCATAATTCCTCTCCCAGATTAGAGATTAACGTGGCAGCACGGATTGCCGATTCGCCACACCATAAAGGCTTCTGCCTATCGTTAGATTAGCACCCTCCCTTTTTTAGTCAAAGCTTCTTTTTACCAGTCTCAGAAAAAGAAAAATTAACCAGCAGATACCACCACCGGCTCACTCCCCAATGTCGCTCCGAATCTCCCTGATCACCTGGGCTGGATCAGCCGCGCCCGTAATGGGTCTGCCGATCACCAGATAGTCACTACCGGCTGCCATGGCTGCAGCAGGTGTCATTATCCGTTGCTGATCCCCCGCCTGCGAACCCGGTGGCCGTATCCCCGGTGTCACCAAAGCGAACTGGTCGCCAAGCAACCCGCGTAACTGATTCGCTTCCTGAGCAGAGCAAACCACCCCATCGAGCCCCGAAGCCTGAGCCATCTGAGCAAATTCGACCACCCGCTCCGCTATATCCCCCCGGTATCCGATCGCCTCATATTGTCGGGCGTCGATACTGGTAAGCACGGTCACTGCTATAACCAGTGGCCCCCCTGGCTCCACCGCATCTGCCGCCGCGGACAGCATTGCTGGGCCACCCGCAGCGTGCACATTGACCATCCACACCCCGAGCTCCGCAGCCGCTCGGCAGGCCTGCGCAACGGTATTCGGTATGTCGTGATATTTCAGGTCTAGAAAAATATCGAAACCCAAATCTGCCAACCGTCGGACCGCATCAGGGCCCGCAGCCGAATAGAGCTGGTGACCCACTTTAAGTCGGCAGCTACCCGGCTCAAGCCGCTCAGCAAACTCCACGGCTAGCGCCAGTGTTGAAAAATCCATTGCCACGATTATTCGTGGACCAGCCATCGATCGACCTCCTTATATTGAATACTTTCCCATGCCCCGCAAGTCGGGCACCGCCAATGATGTTCCCTGGCTTCAAATCCGCATTTACCACAGCGATGATGACCGGCACTTAAGGTCAATCCCTCAAGCAATTCTGCAGCGAGTTTTCGGGACTCTGTCCCTTCCCCAGCCAACCCGTCTAGTTCGCGAAGCGAAAGCAGTTTAGCCTGCAATAGCGGGGACCAGGTTCGATTCACGTGCTCTTCGAGCAAACTAACGGTAGCCTCGTCACCCTGAATTTTGCGGAGTTTCTCGGCAATCTGACAAACCAGTTGAGCCCCGGAATCCGGATCAGCGGCTAGCTCCAGCAGCCGGGCTACCAGCTCTGATTCCCCGTTCGATTCGAGGTAATAACTCTCCAGATCATCCAGAACCTGCAATCGGTAGTCGGGACAGTAATTAATGATCGCATCCAGCCAGCGCAAACGAAGGCGTTGCTTACCCCGCAACTTTGCAAGCCTGAGCTCTAAAAGCAGGTAACGAGGTGACTGCGGGGCCAGACCACGAATCTGGCGTACCATTTTGGCGGCCCCTCGTAGGTCGCCCCCTTCAAGGGCCGCCTCTGCCAGTTCCGCATAAAAATGGCCAATCAAATGGGTTTGATTAACGGCATCGTCAGCCTGCAGCTTGCGGGAAACCGCGATTGCCCTGAGCCACTCTTTTTCGTGTTGATAGATCTCCAGAAGGCTTTCCAGGGCTTTCACCTTGCCCGGATGAGACTCCTGAGCCAGCTGCTCGAACAGGACGACTGCACGATCATTCAGCCCCGCCTGCTTATAATCAAGACCGAGATTCATCAGCGCTTTTGAGCGTTCCCCCTTCGACAGCGTAGGACGCGCTATAAGGTTTTGATGGATACGGATGGCCCGCTCGACCTCACCCTGATTGCGAAACAGGGTACCCAGCGCAAGGTGCGTTTCGACAGCTTCACTATCCACCTCAACCATCGATACCAGCACATCGATCGCCCGGTCGGGCTGCTCGTTTAGCAGGTAATTCATACCCTCCACATAACTGGCAGAAAATTGTCCCCGCTGCTGTAATCCCGATTGGCGGACGCGCCGCCTGCTTAGCCACCAGCCGGCAGCAAACCCGGTCAGGCCAACCAGCGAAACCAGCCAGAGCCAATCAGTCATGAGTCAGAGCGTATCCCGTACGGGCAATGCCCGTAAATTCTCGAGCTCTTTGTCGAGCCTTTTGATCTGGCGATTCGCTACTCGCAACTGGTTTCGATATTTAATCGACAGGATTAAACCCATCAGTGCTCCAACCAACACGCCGACCGTAAGCGCCGCCAGTAGCGCCAGCGCCAGGGGCATTTCCTGGCTATCCAGGTAAAAATCGACCACCACCGCATCGGTGTTGACGCTGGTAAAAAGTGCTCCGCAGAGGAAAACGACAAGCAATAGGATGATCATTAATATTCGCATATGAATAGATAGACCTGATTAGGAAAAAGGCTGGTTCTAATGGCTTATTAACCCATGAAGTTGTGCCGGCTGCCAGAAATATCTCTCTTTGCATCGTCAACCGCGCAGGCACCCACCGGCAGGGGCATTGGCCGGCTCAACCGGGAAGCGCCCTTGCTACTGCGGCTTCTGCCGCTTACGCGAGCGACTCTTAATTAACTAAAGCAGACCACATTAATGAAAAAGCGGCGCAATGTGAACATTACGCCGCTTTTATACCAACGGGTTTCATCTTATCGGTGCTGGCCGAATCAGGGTCCGTTAGTGAACCTGACTCAGCACCGAATCAACCGCCGTTACTGATCACGCTGATCCAGCTGCTGCTTTAACAGCTCACCCAGATTCGTGCTGCTGGCAACGTTGGTTTCCTGATAATCACTCAGCGCTTCCGTCTCTTCCTGCTCATCTTTGGCACGAATCGACAGCAGGATATCGCGGCTACGACTGTCAACCCCGACAATTTTCGCTTCGACTTCATCGTTTGGACGCAACACCTTGGTGACATCTTCGGTCCGCTCGCGGGAGATATCGGCCGCCTTAAGTACGCCTTCAATGCCTTCAGCCAGTGTAATCACGGCAATGCGGGCATCCGCTTCCTTAACCACACCGGTCACGATAGCGCCTTTACCACCGACGCTATTCATGTATTCCATCACCGGATCGCTTTCCAGATCCTTGATGCTCAGTGAAATCCGCTCGCGACTGGCGTCGACCAGCTGGACAACCGCCTCGACTTCATCACCTTTTTTGTAATTGCGAATGGCGTCTTCACCGGTGAGATCCCAGGAGATGTCAGACAGATGAACCAGGCCGTCGATGTTACCGGAGAGCTCAACGAAGATGCCGAAATCGGTGATGGACTTGATCGCACCACTAATTTTGTCGCCTTTTTTGTAGAGCGCGGAGAACTCTTCCCAGGGATTAACCAGACACTGTTTCATGCCCAGTGAAATCCGCCGACGTTCCTCGTCAATCTCGAGGATCATCACCTCTACCTGCTCGCCGATCTGCACCAGCTTGCCGGGTTGAACGTTACGGTTGGTCCAGTCCATTTCGGACATGTGAACCAGCCCCTCAACGCCCTCCTGAAGTTCGACAAAACAGCCGTAATCGGTCACGTTGGTTACCGAACCGGTCAGCTTGGTCGCCACCGGATAACGACTGCTGATGTTCAACCACGGATCATCACCCAGCTGTTTCAGACCCAGCGATACGCGAACCCGCTCACGATCAAATTTCAGAATGCGAACATCGATTTCGTCGCCCACGTTGACGATTTCACTGGGATGACGAACCCGACGCCACGCCATATCGGTGATGTGCAGCAGGCCGTCAAGCCCACCCAGGTCAACGAATGCACCGTAGTCAGTGAGATTCTTGACGATACCTTTTACAACCTGACCCTCTTCGAGGTTTTCCATCAGTGCATTACGCACCTCGACCAGGCCAGCCTCGAGTACAGCGCGGCGGGAAACCACCACATTATTACGTTTGCGATCGAGCTTGATACATTTGAATTCGTGCTCGCGACCTTCCAGGTGAGTGGTGTCGCGAACCGGGCGAACGTCCACCAGTGACCCCGGTAGAAACGCGCGTATGTCACCAATCATCACCGTAAAGCCACCTTTAACCTTATCGGTCATCAGGCCAGTGATCGGTTCTTCTGCCTCAAAGGCCTTCTCAAGACCCACCCACTGGGCAGCGAGACGTGCTTTTTCACGAGAGAGAATTGTCTCCCCGTAACCATCTTCAACCAACTCCAGAGTGACATCGACATCATCACCCACCGCAATTTCGAGCTCGCGGTTTTCACCGATAAATTCCCGAGTGGGGATCAACCCTTCCGATTTTAATCCTGCATTGACAAGGACGTAGTCATTATCAATCTTAAGGACACGAGCACTAATTAAAGCACCGGGTTTGAGTTCAGTTTTAGCCAGGCTCTCTTCGAGCATATCGGCAAAGGATTCAGACATAGAGTTTCCTGCGGTTGAGAAGTTATGGAGCCTCTGACCAACTCAAAAACAAATAGACTGGGACCGCAGGATATTTAGATTAAAGACACAAAGTGCGTGAAATAGCAGAGCTATTGCAAAACCTTGTAAAACAGAAAATAAATGTCTGGGCTGCAAGCTACCCGTTTATGGGTTTATTAGCGGTTCCTATTAAGTGAATGAACCGTTCCGGGAATCGCCAAACTTCCTTAGCGTATTCCCACCAGTCAATAATTCAGGATTATTGCTCGCTGAACGGGCCTTAAATAGCAGCAAATAGTTGACGTTCACTGCACATACTGAGGATCCGATCCATCACCTGATCAACAGTCAACACTGTCGTATCAATAGTGGTCGCATCCTCGGCGGGGACTAACGGTGAGACGCTCCGTTCCCGGTCGCGCTTATCACGGTCTTCAATCTCCGATAAAACGGCGCGCAGACTAACACTCAAGCCATTATCTTTCAACTGCTTACAACGCCTGCGAGCCCGTTCCTCAGCGGTGGCATCGAGAAAAATTTTTAGCTCGGCATGAGGAAACACCACACTGCCCATATCTCGGCCCTCAGCCACCAGTCCTGGCGCCTGTAAAAAGTCCCGTTGACGCTCCAGTAACGCAGCCCGCACGGCGGGGATCGGTGCCAGTTTAGAGGCAGCGGCTCCGCTCGCCTCGGTCACCAGTTCATCGCTAATATCCTTACCCGCAAGCAATACCTGGGTCTTTTCGTCAGCGACACTGAACCGGACCTGCAGTCCTGCCGCAAGGGCGACCAGAGCAGACTCGTCCTGTAGATCAATCGACAACTGCCGTGCCTGAACCCCGAGCACCCGATACAGCGCTCCACTATTCAGGTAATTCCACCCCATCCGTAACGCCAGCGCCTGGCTCACCGTGCCTTTACCAACGCCGGCCGGTCCATCAATGGTAAGACAGGGCACCTCCGTTGAAATCCCCACGTCAGGCTTGCTCAACATGTAATCCCAACCCGGACATTAATGCCACAAACCCGGGAAATGAGGTGACCACGTTGTCACAATCTAGAATTTCAACCGGGCCACTTGCCCGCAATGAGGCCACCGCAAATGCCATCGCCAGACGGTGGTCACCAGCTGCGTCGACCAGACCCTCAGCAAACTGACCACCCTGAATCACCATGCCGTCCTCCCGCTCTTCGGCATCGATATCCAGTGCGGTGAGCCCAGCCACAGTGGTGGCAATGCGATCACTCTCTTTAACCCGCAGTTCAGCGGCGTCGGCAATTTCTGTTGTTCCTTCGGCGCAGGCTGCCGCTACGGCTAATGCGGGCACTTCATCAATGGCAACGGCCACGAGATCTCCGTCAATTCGAGTTGCTTTCAGGTCAGAACTCAGCACCCGGATATCAGCAACCGGCTCGCCGCCCTCTTCGCGCTGGTTCGATAGATAAATTCTGCCCCCCATCCGTTGCAACAATTTTAATACGCCATCGCGGGTGGGGTTGATACCCACCCCCTCAAGCAGCAGTTCGGATCCCGGGGTAATCAACGCGGCCACAATCGGAAAGGTTGCCGATGAAATATCGGCCGGTACCTGAATGTTGCAGCTCCTTAGTAAGCCGCCCCCCTGCAACGAGACCTGCGGCCCTGCTTTTTCAACCTCATAACCAAACCCCCGCAACATACGTTCAGTGTGGTCTCGCGTCGGAGCCGGCTCGGTAACCCGGGTCGTGCCGCTGGCATAAAGCCCGGCCAGCAACAGACAGGATTTAACCTGTGCACGATAATTAAACCCTTGCTCGGTAAAATTAAGCACAAGTCCAATATCAACTGCACTTTGCCCTTCAAGTGACCCTTTTAAAATACCTTGCCCGCTATCGATTAAAGTATTGGCATCAAGTTGTGCATTAATATCTATGTTTGCTTTGTAGTCACTCGCTTCACTTTGGCTGTTGTAATTAATTGCCAGCGGCATCCCAAGCCATGTAGCGGTGGCATTTTTAAGTTCGATATTATCGTTTTTAAAGTTAAGCACGCCGGTTAAGTTATTTAATGCAATACCGGGTGTGGCAATAAATACGGGTAAATCATCTAGCTTGACAGTGCCGCTAACACTTGCACCACCTTCAAACTTTGAACCTACCAGTAACTCAATGCTGGCATCGGCTTCACCTTGGCCTTGTATTACCTCAAAAATATCAGCTAACGGGCTCGCAATGGGCGTGGCTTTAAAAAAGGTGTACAGGTTTTCCATCGGTGCTTTTTTATCTATTTGCACCACCAGCTCATCGGCATTCATTAAATCATTAATGCTAACTTTAACGCTATTACCCACATCTAAATTAACCAAAGAGCCTTGTTGGCTGTAAATGTCCATGCGTTCATTAGCAAAATGTAGCTTTACCTTTGCATCTGTTACTGCTGGCCACTGCGGGTCGAACTGGTACGTAGCATTGTCAATTTGAGCAAGTACATCAAATTGCCCTGAGCCATCTTTAAATGGAAATCCTGATAACGGCCCTGCAAATAGAACCTGCGCTTTTGATATTTCGCCGCCTTTTATAGCCCCGTTTAGGTAGCTAACTAATTCTGGGCTCATCGCTTTTAACGGAAAATAATGACCGGCAATACTGGCATCCTCTGCAAATGCCTCTGCGTATAAATCAAGACGCGGTGTATCACCAAAGCTCAGCTGCATTTCTGCGGCTAGCGTTATCTCATTGTTATCAAACCAAATATTATCACTGCTAATACGCCAGTTATTATTTTGCTTTGCGAGGTCTAATTCTATATTGAGCTGGTTATAATTAATGTTGTCACTAAAACTATCGCCAGTTATTAAAGTGCCGTTTTCGCCAAATAAGCTGATACGGCCTTTATCTTGGTTTAATAAACCGCTTACGCGTAAACCTGTCTCTTATACACATCTGACGCTGCC